>OIYT01001278.1_pt1 | contig 18333 bp, 13 predicted proteins | sample 1588201 | NCBI WGS metagenome assembly OIYT01 (sample SAMN03283260) | human gut metagenome | biome: human-associated habitat; material: feces | host: Homo sapiens | place: USA | collected 2013
CCAGATCGGTGATCACGGACTTGTGGGCAGGAGAGGAGGAGGCGAAAGAAACAGCTGCTTCGATCTTAGGAAGCATAGCACCTGTAGTAAACTGGCCATCCTCGATATATTTGGTAGCTTCCTCAACCGACAGATGATCTAACGGTGTCTCCTGTGGAGTGTTGAAGTTTAATGCAACCTTCTCTACGCCGGTGAGCAGAAGCAGCATATCTGCCTGAATTCCCTCTGCAAGGCAGGCACTGGTCAGATCCTTCTCAATGACTGCACTGGCACCTTTCAGACGGGTTCCCTGCTGCAGAACCGGAATTCCGCCACCGCCGCAGGCAATAACAATCTGATCGGCATCCAGAAGAGCCTTGATGGCATCCAGCTCGTAAATCTCCATTGGACGAGGAGCAGCAATGATACGGCGATAGCCCTTGTCTCCATCCTTAATGACATGGTTGTTTTTCTTTTGCTCGGCTTTTGCCTCTTCCTCTGTCATATAACGTCCGATAACCTTGGAAGGCTGGCTGAATGCAGCGTCAAACGGATCGACACGAACCTGCGTGATCAGGGTAGTGACAGGCTTATAGATGCCGCGGTTTAAAAGCTCTGTACGGAGCTCGTTCTGCAGATCATAGCCGATGTAGCCCTGGCTCATGGCACTGCAGATGGACATTGGTGCAACGGTGTTGTCCGGTTCCAGAAGAGAGTATTCTGTCATGGCAGCGTGGATCATACCAACCTGTGGTCCGTTACTGTGTGTGATCACAACCTGATATTTGGCTTCGATCAGATCGGCAATTGCAGCAGCCGCTTTTTTAACGGCAGCCTTCTGCTCCGGAAAAGTGCTGCCGAGGGCATTGTGACCCAGAGCAACAACGATTTTTTTATTATTCATGTTGGATACCTCCGTAAGTATTATTTGATAACTCCAAAATCCAGATGCTTCCCATCTAATGATAAACAGATATATGTACGAACAAAACATCTGCATTGATAACTTCAAGTATATCATAAACAGAACTATAACACAAGAAAAGAGACGATTGCCATACGGTCAACCGTCCCTTCTCTGATTCATTTATAAATTGGGAATATTATAATATGAAAGCAAGTTTATCTTTGCGCAGGTGATAAACCATACGCATAGGAGTTTATACCTCAAACAGCAGATCGCCGTAGGTAGGTACCGGCCAGAATGTCTTGTCAACGATCATTTCCAGCTCATCGATCGGAGCACGAAGTGCTTCCATATCAGCAAATACAACCTCACGGAAGAACAGTGCCTGCTCTTTGCCTTCTTCTTTGGTATCTGCCTCAGCAACAGCAGCCTCAAGGGTAGTCAGTGCCTTCTGTGCAGAAGCAAGAAGAGAAGATGTTTTTGTCAAGAGCTCTGTCTGGACAGATACATCAGCAGTTGGGCATGCAGCCTGAACCTTTGTGATAGAATCTGCAAGGCTTGTGGTGTATTTAATAATAGATGGGATAAACTGCTTGCCGGCCATGTCGATCATTGTCTTTGCCTCAATGTTGATAGTCTTAGAGTAGTTCTCATAGTTGATCTCAACACGGGACTCAAGTTCCGCTTTTGTCATAACATTCTGTCTTTCGAAAAGCTTTACGCTCTTCTCGGATGCAAGATAAGGAATTGCCTCAACCATAGACTTGATGTTTGGAAGACCACGCTTCTCAGCTTCTGCAACCCACTCATCAGAATATCCATCACCATTGAAGATAATCTTCTGGTGTTCAGTTACAGTCTTCTTGATCAGGGCGTCAACAGCAGTATCGAAATCCTCTGCCTGCTCCAGTTCGTCAGCAAAATCCTGAAGAACATCCGCAACCATAGCATTTAATGTAAAGTTTGGTCCGGCGATGGACATAGAAGAACCAAGCATACGGAACTCAAACTTATTACCGGTGAAAGCAAACGGTGATGTACGGTTTCTGTCGGTAGCATCCTTCTTCAATACCGGAAGTACATGTACACCGGTATCCAGTTTCTCACCCTGAATTGAGGAAGAAACATCACCTCTGACAATCTGCTCAATGATATCCTCTAACTGCTCGCCGAGGAAGATGGAGATAATAGCAGGCGGTGCCTCGTTTGCACCAAGTCTGTGGTCATTTCCCGGACTGGAAGCGGACAGACGAAGAAGCTCTGCATTATCATCTACTGCCTTAATTACAGCGGCAAGTGTCAGAAGGAACAGTTTGTTTTCATGTGGCTTCTTGCCCGGATCCAGAAGGTTGATACCGGTATCGGTTACGATAGACCAGTTATCATGCTTACCGGAACCGTTTACGCCTGCGAATGGCTTCTCATGAAGGAGACACTCCAGATTATGTCTCTTGGCAACCTTCTTCATGATCTCCATAACCAGCTGGTTATGATCAGTAGAGATATTGGCTGTGGTAAAGATTGGAGCCATCTCATGCTGGGCAGGAGCAACCTCGTTATGCTGCGTCTTAGAGAGAATACCGAGCTTCCAGAGTTCAATGTTGAGATCCTTCATAAAGGAAGCAATACGCTCCTTTATGGTACCAAAGTAATGGTCATCTAACTCCTGTCCCTTTGGTGCCGGTGCACCGAAGAGAGTACGGCCGGTAAAGATCAGATCCTTACGCTGTAAATATTTGTCACGGTCTACCAGAAAATACTCCTGCTCAGGTCCTACGGAGCAGGAAACCTTTTTGACATCTTCATATCCAAAAAGCTTTACAATACGGACAGCCTGTTTGCTGAGGGCTTCCATAGAACGAAGGAGAGGAGTTTTCTTATCCAGCGCCTCACCTGTGTATGAACAAAATGCAGTAGGGATGCAGAGTGTAACTCCGGCAGCATCCTCACGCAGAAATGCAGGAGATGTACAATCCCATGCTGTATATCCTCTTGCCTCGAAGGTAGCACGAAGACCACCGGAAGGGAAAGAAGATGCATCCGGCTCACCCTTGATCAACTCCTTACCGGAGAATTCCAGAACCGGTTTGCTGTCAGATGCAGGACTTAAGAAAGAATCATGCTTTTCTGCAGTAATACCTGTCATCGGCTGGAACCAGTGGGTATAATGAGTAGCGCCGTGCTCCAGTGCCCATTCCTTCATGGCGTGTGCCACAACATTTGCGATATCCTGATTCAGGTCTTCGCCGTTCTCCAGGGTTTTCTTCCATGATTTGTAAACATCCTTAGGCAGCTTTTCTTTCATTACCTCATCGTTGAACACGTCTTTTCCGAAAACCTGCTCAATTACGTTTTGTTCCATAATTCCTACCATCCTTTCATCGTCAACTGACTGTTTATTTTATGAGGCGGTCTCCTTTGTGTCAGTCCATGATGTCATTGACCGTCTCATGAGAGTCGGGCGAAGCGGAGATTATGTCAGCCTGATTAGTAAAAAAGGGTGCACTCATTACAAGTAATGAGAACACCCTTGTTCCGTTCGTTATCCAACTGATAGCTACTATAACACAATTTTATTTGTTTGAAAAGCCCTTTTTTTAAATTTTTTAATGATTGACAAAATCTCCCAATAGGTATACTCTAAAAAACGCTGTCTTTATGGGCAGTATTTCGAATAATAAATATATTTTTGGAACAAAAGAGAAAGAGGTGTTTTTGTTGTGAAATATTTACGACAGTTTTCTGTTATTCTGATGATCTCCCTGATCGGGGAAGTGTTACACAGTCTGATCCCATTGCCGGTTCCGGCAAGTATTTATGGACTGGCAATTCTATTTACAGCTTTGTCCGGTGGTTTTCTGTCCCTGGATAAGGTAAAGGAGACAGGATATTTCTTAATAGAAATAATGCCGCTGATGTTTATTCCGGCCGCTGTGGGTCTGTTAGGGGCGTATCATGTGCTGATGCCGGTACTGCTTCCTTATGCGGTGATCACATTGGTAAGTACACTCCTGGTAATGCTTGTAGCCGGCAGAGTAACACAGTCCATGACAGGGGAGGATACACAAAATGAGTGAGTTTATGCAGAATTCCGTATTTTGGGGAGTTTCTTTAAGTTTTGTGGCGTATGGTATCGGCATGATGCTGCAGAAGAAATTCCGGCTTGCCGTCTTTAATCCTCTTTTGATCTCGGTGATCCTGATCATGCTCTTTTTGAATATCTCAAAGACGGATTATAAGGTTTATCAGGAGGGAGCAGACGTGATCAGTTATTTCCTAACGCCGGCGACAGTCTGTCTGGCGATTCCTCTTTACGAGCAGATGGAGCTGTTAAAGAAGAATTTTAAGGCGATCATGACCGGTATCTTATCCGGTGTTTTGACAAGTCTTGTCAGTGTCCTTACCATGTCTGTCTTTTTCGGACTGAATCACAAGGAATACACAACGCTCCTGCCAAAATCCATCACCACAGCCATTGGAATGGGTGTCTCTGAGGAATTGGGCGGTTATGTGACGCTGACTGTGGCAATCATTATTATAACGGGCATTTTGGGAAGTATTCTGGCGGAAGCTGCATGCAAAGTCTTTCATATTACAGAACCGATCGCTAAGGGAGTCGCTATCGGCACGGCTTCTCATGCTATTGGTACCTCAAAGGCAATGGAAATGGGAGAAACAGAAGGGGCAATCTCCGGCTTATCCATTGCGGTGGCAGGGCTGTTGACGGTAGCCGGGGCGTCGATCTTTGCATGCTTTTTGTAATAACTGACATGTGATGGTGCTGTGACCGGAAACAGGTAATCTTCTTTGGACGGCTATTGCTTTTTACTGGGGAATCGTTTATTATGAAATAGAGTGTGTTTTATTGTAATTAAGACAAGAATTTCATCTGCAGCGGACTGTGGAAAATTTGGAAAGGTATGGATATTTCTATGGAGAAAAAACAGAAGGATGATATCCTGGAACCGGAGATTGAGGAAATCTTTCATCCGGATTTCATTGAGAAGAAATCGAAAAGCAAAAAAAGATTCCGGAGATTATTGGGACATTGGTTTGGTCTGTTTCTTGTAATCATTATATCAATCATAATTTTTTACTGCCTGTCGAACCTTTCCCATATATGGAAAGCGGCATCGGCACTGGTGAAGCTTTTGATGCCGGTTATTTACGGACTGGTGATCGCCTATCTGGTAAATCCGTTAATGGTATTTTACAGTAACTGTTTTTATAAGCTGTTTGGCAGGAAGATTCCGGAGGAGGATGAGAAGAGTCTGGCCAGGTACCGGAAGTTTACCAAAGCAGTCAGTATTATCCTTGCGATGATCACGGGCTTTCTGATCATTACTGTTCTGCTCTGGATGCTGATCCCGCAGGTGGTCAACAGCATTATTACATTGGTAAATACTTTGCCGGATCAGATACAGGAGTATTATCATAAGGTGAGTAAGTGGGTAATGAATAATCCTTATATCGCCAATCAGTTCCAGGATGCTCTGCTTCATCTGACGGACAGTCTGGATGAATGGACACAGAAGGATCTGTTCCCATGGCTGCAGACAGGACTTTTACCAAATGTTAATTCGCTGGCGTCCATGTTTGCCAGTGGCGTGTTTAGCGTGCTTGGAGTATTATATAATCTGATGATCGGCTGTATCGTGGCTGTTTATCTGCTCCTTGGCAAGGAAAAGTTTCTGGCTCAGGCGAAAAAACTGATCTATGCGGTATTTGGCAAGAAACAGGCGGATGTGATCCTTCATTACAGCCGCATGACAAATGATACGTTTAGCGGATTTATTGTGGGAAAGATCGTGGATTCAGCGATCATTGGTGTGTTATGTTTTATTGTGATGTGGATCCTGAAACTGCCATACCCATTGCTGATCAGCGTGATCGTCGGGGTTACCAATGTGATCCCGGTATTTGGTCCATATATTGGAGCGGTGCCGAGTGCCCTTCTGATCCTTTTGGTCAATCCGGTTCAGTGTGTTTATTTTGTGATCTTTATTATTGTCCTCCAGCAGCTGGACGGAAATGTGATAGGACCGACGATTCTAGGCGAATCAACAGGTCTGACTGCCTTCTGGGTGTTGTTTGCCATTCTGTTATTTGGAGGTATGTGGGGCATTGTAGGTATGATCGTCGGAGTACCGCTGTTTGCGATGATCTACCGATTGTTAAAAGATTATCTGGAGCTGCGCCTGTATCATAAAAGTCTTAGCACAGAGACGGATATGTATGAGGATCTGAAAAGTATCCAGACCGACGTGAACGGAGATAAGCATTACATTTTATATACAAAACGGGAAAAAAGAAATGCTAATCTGCGCCGGGATGCAGAAAATAAGATTTCTTTGCTGCAGCTTCTGACGCAGAAACCGATTGAGACACCGGTGGCAGGGGATCCGATGACAGCCGAAGCCTCAGAAACCGGGGCTCTGGAAACCGGAGAGAAGCCGGTTCCGGACGGAAACATGCCGGAAAAGGATACGACGGAAGTGCAGACAACAGATTCAAAATGATCAAAAGGGGAAATATGCCTGCAGTCTGATGCAAGAGGGCTGGGAAAGGAGAATGGGGGATTATCATGATTAAAAGTATGACGGGTTTTGGCCGGAGTGAGACCGTTACGGAGGAGTATAAGATTTCGGTAGAGATGAAGGCGGTCAATCACAGATACTGTGACATCGGAATCAAGATGCCTAAGAAGTTTAATGCTTTTGAAAATACTGTCCGGTCCACAGTAAAGGAGTTTGCGTCCCGGGGAAAGATTGATATTTATATTTCCTACGAGGATTATGCCGGGAAGAAAACAAAAGTGGATTACCATGATACGGTGGCACAGGGATATATGGCTGCCATTGAAAAGGCGGCCAGAACCTTTGAACTGGAGAAAGGAATTACCGCAGCGGCGTTGATCCGTCTGCCGGACGTGATTGCTCTGGATGAAATCGAGGATGATGAAGAAACATTATTCCCTGTATTGGAGCAGACATTACGTCAGGCGGCGGCTCATTTCGTGGAGGCGAGAGAGAAAGAAGGGGAGCATCTGTTCCATGATCTGAATGAAAAGCTGGACGGTATTGAGCAGATGGTGTGTGATGTGGAGAAGCGCTCTCCGGAGATGATGGAGGAGTATCGAAGCAGGATCACTGAAAAAGTGGAGGAGCTTCTGGGTGACAAAAACATCGATGAGCGTGTCCTTGCCACAGAACTGACTATTTATGCGGATAAGGTCTGCGTGGACGAGGAGACGGTACGCCTGCACAGTCATATCAGGAATATGAGAGATACCTTGAAACTGGGAGACAATATTGGCCGGAAGCTTGACTTTATCGCACAGGAAATGAACCGGGAGTCTAATACGATCCTCTCTAAGGCAAATGACAGAGCATTATCCAATATTGCGATTGATCTGAAGACGGAGATTGAGAAGGTCAGAGAGCAGATTCAGAATATAGAATAACGAAGCAGGCCGGAATCGTTCCGGATGATTTCCGGATTTATATTTTAAGAAAGGTTTCAGAGCTTTGGATTGTGGAAAGGCATGGTTTTATTATGCTGGTTAATGTGGGTTATGGAAATGTGGTCAATATGAATAAGGTCATTAGTATCGTACGGGCTGATGCAGCACCGATCAAGCGCATGATACAAAATGCAAAGGATGCCGGATTGGCCGTGGATGCCACATGTGGACGAAAGACGAAGTGTATTCTGGTCATGGACAGTGGTCATCTGGTGTTGTCAGCACTTTTACCGGAAACCATTGAGAGCAGAGTTCATTTGCCACAGGAAGGTGAAGTGCGGAATATGGAAATGGAGGAATAAATATGTCAGATAAGGGAGTTCTTACTGTAATTTCAGGATTTTCAGGAGCCGGAAAGGGAACCGTTGTGAAACAGCTTCTGGAGAAGTATGATTATGGTTTATCCATCTCAGCAACAACCCGTTCTCCGAGAGAGGGGGAGCAGGATGGCAGGGAATATTTCTTTAAGACAAAGGAAGAGTTCGAGCGGATGATCGCAGAGCACCAGCTGATCGAATACGCCCGGTATGTGGGAAATTATTATGGAACACCAAAGGAATATGTGGTACAGCAGTTAGAGCATGGAAAAGATGTAATCCTGGAGATTGAAATGCAGGGGGCTCTTCATGTCAGAGAGATCCTGCCGGAGGCAAACCTGATCTTTCTGACGCCGCCTGCGGTAGATGTATTGGAAAACCGGCTCCGGGGCAGAGGCACCGAGACCGAGGAGGTGATCCGCAACCGTATGGCCAGAGCAAAGGAAGAGTGCAGTTATATGGAGCAATATGACTACATTGTAGTAAATGATGATCTGGATGAGTGTGTGGAAAATGTACATAGCCTGATCCGTTCTCTTCATTACAAAAGAGAGCAGCAGGAGGATTTTATCCGGAAAATAAAACAGGAGTTTGAAAAAAGATAGTTGATAAATTTATCTTTTTGCGATATTCTATAAGCTAGATTAAAATTTGAAAGGGGAATATTATGTTACATCCATCGTATACAGACTTAATGAAATTAGTAAACAGTGAGGTAGAGACCGGTGAAGCTCCTGTAGTAAACAGCCGTTATTCTATCGTTTTGGCGACTTCCAAGAGAGCACGTCAGCTGATTGACGGAGTACAGCCGTTGGTCAAGTCAAAATGTCCAAAGCCATTGTCTACTGCCATTGAGGAGCTCAGCAATTCCAAGATCCGTATCCTCAGTGAGGAGGAGGCTGCTGAGATTGAGGCAAGAAAGGCCAAAGAAGCACAGGATAGAGCTGAGGAAGCAGAATCGTTCCTTACCTTCTCCGAGGAAGATGAGTAGAGAAAATCCTTCCGAGAAAGAGAGGATCATACAGATTAGAGGCAGAGGAGCTTGTTGATGATGGAAGAAAATCAGGATCAGACAAAGGAAATCAAGCAGGAGGAAGAATGCCCTGCAGAGGAAAATATACCGGAAAATGAAACGGAAACGAAGCCGTCCAGACTTCAAAAGATAAAAAGTGCACTGCTTGAGCTGATCGTTTATGTGGCGATCATCGTTGTATGTGTGATGGTGGTACCACGTTATGTGATACAGCGGACAATCGTTGACGGCACTTCGATGGAGTCTACTTTGCAGGACGAGGATAATCTGCTGGTAGATAAACTGTCCTACCGTTTTTCGGATCCCAAAAGATTTGATATTATTGTATTTTATCCGTATGGCAGAGAGAATGAGGATTATTATATAAAGCGTGTGATCGGTCTGCCGGGAGAGACAATTCAGATTGTCGGTAATACCATTTATATTGATGGCAAGGTTTTGAAGGAAAATTATGGAAAGGATCCTATGACAGAGTCCGGGATTGCTTCGGAGCCGTTGAAGCTTGGTAAGGATGAGTATTTTGTGCTGGGAGATAACCGGGAAGTCAGTGAGGACAGCCGGTATGAGGAAGTAGGACCGGTAACCAGAGACAAGATCGAAGGCAGGGCAGTGCTTCGCATTTATCCGTTTAATAAATTTGGAACGATTAAAGGAAACGGAAAGAAGGCAGAAGCAGCAGAACGCCAGAGGGTGGTTGCAATTGATGCCGGACATCAGTCCCGTGGTGACAGTTCTACAGAGCCCGTGGGACCGGGGGCTTCTACCAGAAAGGCAAAGGTATCCGGCGGAGCTACAGGTACTGCATCTCATGTGCCGGAGTATAAGTTAAATCTGATCGTCGCCAAAAAGCTTCAAAAAGAGCTGGAATCCAGGGACTATAAGGTGATTATGATCCGCAGCAAAAACGATGTAAATATCAGCAATAAGAAGCGTGCACAGATTGCAAACAAAAGTGGTGCGGATATCTATATCAGGATTCATGGGGACAGTTCGGCTTCTTCTTCGGTAAGGGGAGCTTCGGCATTATATCCTTCCACCAGAAACCGTTATGTAGGAAAGCTGAGTGCAAAGTCCAAGAAATTATCACAGTGTATTCTGAAAAATTACTGCAAAAAAACCGGAATCCGTAACAGGGGACTTTCTCTGCGGGATGATCTTACTGGTACAAACTGGAGTAAAATACCGGTGACATTGATCGAGATGGGATTTTTAAGTAACCCGTCGGAGGATCGTTATATGCAGAAAAAAGAGACCAGAAATAAAATGGCTGTCGGTATGGCTGATGGAGTTGATCAATATTTTGGTCATTAGAAACCCAGGAAATATGCGGCTTTCTGACAGATTGACAAATTTTTTTGTAAAAATTTCAAAAAAGTGCTTGCAATTTGTCAGAAAGTAGTGTAATATATCAACTGCTGACGCGGTAAAGCACAGCAGGAAAATGGTCTGTTGGTCAAGCGGCTAAGACGTCGCCCTCTCACGGCGAAAACAGGGGTTCGATTCCCCTACAGACTGCTAACTGTTATTTATAACAGCCCAACCCGAGGAAAGAACCTATTCATTGATGTGGATAGGTTCTTTCCTATATAAGGAATTAAGAACGCTGCAGAATGGAGATTTTTATGTTTGTAACATTATCCCGGAATCAGTTGAAAGGGATCGCCATATGGACCATGGTGATCGATCACATTGGATATATGTTTGTATCACAGCACAGAATGCCGGTGCTGTATTTTCTGCTGCGCGGAATAGGCAGGCTTTCCTTTCCATTGATCTGTTTCCTGCTGGTGGAAGGGTTTCAGTATACCCACAGCAGAGGAAGGTATCTGGCACGTCTCTGGTGCTTTGCTCTGATCTCAGAGATTCCCTATGATCTGGCGTTTTCCGGCGTGGGGGATGACTGGAGCAGGCAGAATGTATTTTTTACCCTGGGGACCGGCCTGACGGTGCTCTGGGGGCTGGAAGCGGCCGGAAGGCGGTGGAAGGGAACCCGGAGGTACGTGGCGGATATTTTGCCGGTGCTGGCGGGAATGGGAGCTGCGCTCCTTCTTCGTTGTGATTACAGTGTGTGGGGAGTTTTGATGATCGTGGCATTTTATGTATGCCGGTATGACTTTGGAACATTGCTCCGGGTATTTCCGTTGATCTGTCTGTGCCAGAGCTGGCTGGAGACAGCGGCAGTGCTGGCATTACCTGCTGTGCGGCTTTACTCGCCCCGGAAGCAGGAGGGAGCGACAAAGCTTCCGAAGGGCTTCTTTTATTGGTTTTATCCGGTGCATCTGCTGGTGCTATGGGGGATAAAGCTGTTGTGTGTATATGGGATAGGACGCCGATGATGGGGGAGATACACGCTACATAAAGGAGAAAATTCAGTTGATTCCATAAAGCTTCTTGCTTATAATAATAATGGGGCGATTTTATATTAGAATATCGGTAAAGAGATCAAAGATAGAAAAATGAGGTGTAATAATGCTGTTAAAGTATAGTGTATCAAATTTTAAATCAATCGGACATAACATTGATTTCAGTATGTTTCCAACAAAACCGGATATAGATGAAAAGTACACAAAAACGATTCAGACAAAGGCAGGAACCTGGAAAATATTGAAAAGAGGAGCGTTTTATGGACCTAACGCTTCTGGAAAAAGCAGCTTTGTTGAGTCCATTGACTATGCAAGAAGCTTTGTGGTAGATGGGACACCTTCAGGCAAAGGGACAGGACTAAATCAGTTCAAAGGTGATTTTGAGGATTTGGATGGGCAGTCTGTCTTTCAATTTACATTTTTGGCAGAGGATAATGAAATATACGAGTACGGCTTTTCTCTTGACGGCAGGCAGGTTTATGAGGAATGGCTGATGCTTCTTACGCAGAACGGCTTTGCTCCTCTCTTTGAAAGGCAGACGGATACAGAAGAAAAAACAAAAATAGAAATTACATCTACCTTTGCACGTAAGAATTCCAAAAATCGGAATTTAGCAGAGCTGTTAAAGGAAACAATTAAAGAGAAACAAAAAAATCAATTGTTTTTATATAAATTATATGACAATGGAATAAAGCGTGTAGAGCCGGTAATGGAATGGTTTCGGTCGATTCAGGTGATTTTTCCCAATACAAAAATAAGATTTTTGCCCATTCGGATCAGCAGAGATACCGATTTTCAAAAATTTATATCTGACAGCTTAAATAAAATGGATACCAGTGTCGTGCGTGTATCAGCAGTAAGTGATGAAATTGATTTTCATGATTTTGCTGAAAAGTCACATTTGCCTAAAAAATTAATACAGGATGTTGAAGAGAAAGGACATGGCATGTTCCACATCGGTGGAAAGTATTACCTGTTTGGCGAGAAAAAAGAAAATCGTATGATGCTTGTCCAAATTAAGTTTGAGCATAGATTAAATTCCAAAAGTGTTGAATTTGATCTGGAAGATGAATCTGATGGGACTCAAAGACTATTGGATCTACTGCCCATGTTATTTGCTATGGACAAGAAGGCAGCAAGTCTTTATCTTGTTGATGAGATTGATCGGAGTCTCCACACGAGCTTATCGAAATATCTGCTTCGTTTATTTTTGGATCGCAGTGCAGATACCAATAACCAGATTATATATACAGCGCATGATGTGAATCTTATTGATTTAAATAGTTTTTCTCAGGATGAAATATGGTTTGTCGAGAAAAAACTGACGGGAGAAACAACGATAAAGCCGATGTCTGACTTTGATATAAATGAAGACAGCGATGTGCTGAAAGCATATCTGAATGGGAGATTTGGAGCAGTTCCTGTTATAAGGGGGGAGATGGATGCAGTTAATTCATAGAAGAAGTAAACCGTTTACAATAGAAGATCCCTATCGGATCAAGCGGCCTTCCACATCTAAAATTATATTTTTATCCTGTGAGGGCAGTGTGACGGAGGAGGAATACATTGAGATTTTGTCTCAGATATATGATGGGGTGAAAAGCAGGGTTCAACTGATTTCGGTTGCCGAGGATGAGGTACACACCAATGTCCAAAAAAGAACTGTGGAACAGAATCAAGTCTTGGGAAAGTCAAAGCCATGGCAATTGGTACAGAGAATCGATAAATTTAAGATGGAAAAGGAGTCTATATACGAATTTTCAAAATATCCGGAGGATGAGTTTTGGATTGTTTCGGATGTCGATGATAATTTAGATAATCATAAAGACGAATTTGAAAACGCAATCAAAGAATGTGATGAGAAAGGTTATAAATATGCCATTAGCAATCCATTTTTTGAGATATGGTTATTGCTGCATCATGATGATGTAAATGAACAGGATAAAGGATATGCAGTAACGAAAGAGCATAAATATGAGTCTACGGATCATTTTAGAATCCGGCTGGCTGCGAGTGGTGCTCCATTAAAGGATAAAAAGCATTTGAAGCTGGAACATTATTCTGATGAAAAAGTGAAAATAGCAGTAGAACGCGCCAAGGATTTGATGAATGGTCGAGAAGAGAAAATACCATCTGAGTTTGGAACTACTTTTTATAAGATTGTGGATGAGATTTTAGAAGCGACAGAGAATATGTAGGTTGATCGCAAAATATTACGGATACGATTGGTTTTAGAACAGACAAAGGAGGCTTCAGAAAATGAAACAACAAAGGAAAAGAATTAGGAAATGCCTTGCCATGCTCATGACGCTGGCGATGGTGCTCTCAATGGGAACCGGGATCACCCTGCCCCGGCAGGCGCAGGCAGCAGGATATGGATTATCCAATCCGGTCACGGACAGCAACGGTGTCACCACATGGGACTGCGTATACTTTGGAAACTACTATCAGAGCGATGCCACAGGAAACACCAAGGATCCCATCAAATGGCGTGTCCTGTCGGTAGACGGAGACGATGCCTTCCTGATGGCAGACCAGAATCTGGATGCGAAGCCGTATAATACGTCCGATACATCTGTCACTTGGGAAACCTGCACCCTGCGAAGCTGGCTCAATGGGTATGGAGCTTCGGATAATGTGGAGGGGACGGATTACAGCAGTGATAACTTCCTGGATACTGCTTTTACCGCAGAGGAGCAGACAGCAATCCGCCAGACGACGGTGGTCAATGAGGACAACCCATACTATGGCACCGAGGGCGGCAATGATACACAGGATAAGGTATATCTGCTGTCCATTGCAGAGGCGAGTAATGCATCCTATGGATTTAATAGCACATTTGATACGAGTAGCAAAACCCGTGTATCAACGAATACAGCATATACTGCAGGGAAAAGTGGAATGTATTCTGTCGGCGTAGCCGACCATTGGTGGCTGCGTTCGCCGGGCGTCAGTAGTTGGCATGCGTCGTTAGTCCTTGACATCGGCTACGGCCGCTACAACTACTTTTATGTCCACAGTGGGACTGTCGCAGTTCGGCCCGCTTTGCATTTGAATCTTTCCTCTTCTCCTCTTTGGTCCTATGCGGGGACAGTATACTCTGAGGGAGGGAGCAGTGCTACTGCAGCCCCGGACCCCGGGGAGGATTCGGAACGGAAGCTGCAGTGTGATGCGGTATGCAATGTGGACGAGGGGCAGACGAAATCTCTGTGTGCCCATGCATATGAAGACAGTCTGGAGGCACTGAAGGAGGTGACAGGAAATGTGACCTGGACCTCCTCCGATACGAAGGTGGCACAGGTGAGCGGCTATGGCTTTATCCTGCCCACAGCCGCAACGACGTATGCCACACAGAATGGTTCGAAAGAGGTCTGGAGTGCGACGGGGCTGTTTTCCGTAAAAGGTATCGCTCCGGGGACAGCGACCATCACCTGTGAGGCTGCCGATGGCTCTAAGACGACCTGTGAGGTGACAGTCAGTGAGGCTGATACGGGGAGTGGAACCGGTTCGGAAGGGAATGGCGGTGCTTTCACCCTTGGCGAGGACAAAAAATTTACCGGCAAAGAGGGGACATCGGACTTTTTCCCGAACAGTTGGTCATTCAAAATGTCAGATTATCCTATAGAGATCAGTAAAACGGTAGATGCCGAGAATGGATCCTATACGATCAAGGGAAGTGTCGGAATTGGCAGAAGTGATATTTTTGATAATACCACCGAATGGAACAAATTTAAAAAGAATGTAGAGACCGCTCAAAAAGCTATGGGAAGGATGGAGTGGTTAAGTGAGTTTCAGAAGACTTGGAATGTCCAAACGATCACTATGGTGACGACAGATAAATGTGAAAAGTTTCCTAAATTATCAATAATGGGATATTTTGAAAATACCTACGATAAAAACGGAAATCTCATCTCCGATCAAGGGGGATTTGCGGCAGATGCATCTTGGAAGGGAAGCATTAACTGGCAGTCTTTTACACCGATCGGTCCTCTTTATGTGACTCTGACAGGAAGTGGAAAATTGTCAGGAAACATATATGGACAGTATGAGCATGCAAAGAAAAAACTCAATATAGTGAAAGGCAGCTTGAAGGTTACACCATCACTTTCCATAGAGGGTGGTTATGGTATTGACAAGGTTGCGTCCATTGGTGCACAGGGCACCCTGTCCGTGCCGATCACATTAATCCCGGCATCCAAGGGAGAGTTTTCGGCGAAGGCATCCCTTCATGTAAAACTGATATTTGTCATTGATTATACCCATGATCTGGCAGAGTATAAGACAACCATCTGGGATACCTCAGGAAACAAGAAATCAGCCGCCGGAAATGTCATTTCGCTTTCGGAGGGAAGCTTATCGGAGATGGATACCTCCTTTGTTAAGGCGGAGGGAGCCTGGAATCCGGGACATCTGAAAAACGGAAAGAAAAAGGCGCTGCTGAAGGGCATCGGAGATGCACTTGCGGAGAATCTGACGGTGCTGCAGACAGGAATCCTTCCATCCTCTCTGCCACGGCAGATACAGATCGGCTCCAAACGAGTGATGATATTCCAGGCGTATGACAAGGAGCGGGATACCTTAAACAGCAGTGTGCTAAAGTATTCGGTATATGAAAATGGAACCTGGTCGGAGCCAAAGAACGTGTCGGAGGAGGCAACGGCAGATCTGTATGCGGATATGCAGGTGGTCGATGGAAAGCTTGTGCTTGCATGGCAGAAGGAGAAGTGTGAGATTACCGGAGATGTGGAAAGTGACAGTGCAGAGGTGCTTGCCTCCATGGCAAAAAATTCAGAGATTTATTTTTCTACATTTGACGAGGAAAACGATACCTTTACGCAGCCGGTGCTGGTGACAGATAATGCAGATTATGACTGTATGCCGAGGATCTGTGCGGACAGCGATGATATTATTGTGTCCTGGATACGCAATGACAGTGCCTCTCTGATGCAGGAGGAGGGCACCAACAGGATCTATACGGCAGAGTGGAACGGCACCTCCTTTGAGGAGGAGCAGGAGCTCGGGGAAGCACCGGGCACCATCGATGACTATGTGGTATATCAAAAGGATGGAAGCGTGTCTGCCGTTTATACCGGTCAGGCAAATGAGCTTCGGGCAGTTTTTGATACGGAGGGACAAGTGATCTCTGCATTGACGGATGTAATGACCGCTGCAGCGGATGGAACGATCTCCGGACTGCAGTATGCCGATGGAGTGGTTCGGCTGACCGCCAATGGCAGCTTGTACCAATATGACGTGTCAGAGGACAGTGCACAGTCCTACATGGCAGGGCAGAGCACTTTTGGGGCAGAGGCGAAATACTGCACCAATGGAACCAAAAGCGGATATATCTGGAGTACATACGATGAGGAGACGGATACCGGCAGGCTTGTTGCGTCCATGGAGACGGAGGACGGATATTCGGAGCCGGTCACTCTTTGGGAACAGGAGGGCGTGATCTGGAGATATTATTCTCCACTGCTGGATGAAGATGGAAACTGGCAGGTTACAGCGAATGTCCAGAACACAGAGACCGATATCAATACCCTTATTTATGCAGAGAAGAAGCAGGAAACCAAACTGGAGCTGGCGGGAGCCTCCATTGATGAGGATAATACACAGGATGGTCTGACCGCTGTGGATTATTTTGTGAAAAATACGCAGGATACCGTTCTGGATCAGATAGAGATTTCCATAAAGATGGCAGATGGAAGTACGATAACGAAGCATGTTCCGGCCAGTCTGCAGCCGGGAGAAAGTCTTGCCGGTACGGCATATGTGGATCTGAGCGGTGTGGATACGGCACAGGATGTGACCATATCGGTATACGGAGACGGACAGAAGGATACGTCGGAGTGTGAGGTGTCTGACCGGGTTGGTCTTGCGGATCTTGCCGTGGAGGCATCTCATGAGGAAACAGAGGATGAGATCCAGATTACGGCAACTGTGAACAATACCGGTGCCGATGAGGCAGATACCACGCTGTATCTGTATAAAGATGCAGAGAAATCCGAAGTGCTTCAAAAGAAAGAAGGACTGACCTTTGCGGCAGAGGATTCTCAGAAAGTGAGCTTTACGGTCAGGAAGACAGATCTTTCCTATAATGAAAATGATGCGGCATATCTTACGGTATATGCACAGGCAGCGGATGGAGACTACAATGAGGATAATAATACGGCATATGTCGTATTGTACCGGGAGGATTTAGAACCTTCCCCTTCCGTCACATCAACAGCGAAACCAACGAAAACTCCGGTCGTTACGCCAACGGCAAAACCAACGAAAAAGCCAGCCGTTACGCCATCAACAAAACCGACGAAAAAGCCGGTGATCACGCCGAGCACAAAACCGACGTCGGCTGCTCCGTCTGTGGCTACGTCGGATAAACCGGATGCATATGCATCAGAGATCCCGGCAACCTCGGAGACTTCCAACGCACCGGAATCATCCCCGGCAGCTTCTGCCTCCACGCAGTCATCGCCGTTATCCTCTACCCGTCCGGGCGGCACTACATCGCCGTCTGCAGGCACCCGCATGACAGCGGCACCGGGAGCCACAGTATCTCCGTCCGCTGTCCCGGCAAAGGCACAGACACCACGCAAGGGACAGGTCTTTAAGGACGTAAAGACAAAGGCGTATTACAAGATCCTTTCCGTGACCGCCAAGGGAGGAAAGGTGGCTTATCTGCGACCGGCCGGTCAAAAGGCAGGAAAAGTAACCATAAAGGCGTCGGTGACCTGGAGGGGCAGAAAATTTCAGGTGACGCAGATTGGAAACAAAGCCTTTAAGGATTACAAAAAACTGCAGAAGGTCACGATTGGCAGAAATGTTTCCGTGATTGGGAAGAAAACCTTTGCAGGCTGTCAGTCATTAAAGCTGGTCATTCTGACAGCTCCAAAACAGAAGCTGCCGAAAAATGTTTTTGCGGGATGCCCAAGAAAGCCAAAGGTACGGAAGGATTTTTAAAAGTCCGAATGCCGCCAAAATAAAAAATGAAAAAATAACAGATATTATTTGCATAAAAACTTCAAAAAAGTCGGGAAAAACAGTTGACAGAATGAAAGTGGAATGCTAAGATATTCAAGTGTGCCGCTCAACGAGGTTTTGTGAAATGCCGGAAATGCTTCCGGATACCATAGTTGGCGAGTAATGATAAGGAGGTGCAAAGATGTACGCAATTATTGCAACAGGTGGAAAGCAGTACAAGGTAGCCG
>OIYT01001290.1_pt1 | contig 18236 bp, 17 predicted proteins | sample 1588201 | NCBI WGS metagenome assembly OIYT01 (sample SAMN03283260) | human gut metagenome | biome: human-associated habitat; material: feces | host: Homo sapiens | place: USA | collected 2013
CTGATCCTGTGCGTCCTTATCTTCCAGAAACATAAGAAGAATACAAAGAAACGCATATTCCTCCCGGGAGGAAAAAACCTGAATCCCCATAAAAGTCTCCGCAACGGGCGGAATTTTTTCCATTTTTACCAGAAGTGCATTTTCAACAATCTGGCATCCCATTTTTTCTGATGCAAACTGACGGATTTCCCCCAGTTCATCCCGTACTTTATAATATAATTCTTTCTCTTCGCTTTTCAAGATCCAGCGTTTTCTCAAAAGTGTCTCCAAACCTTCCATTATTCTATCTCCTCCTGAAACACAATTCGGAAATGAGGCATCGTCAGATTTCCATCTTCACAATGAAGTACACATTTTTCCTGCTCCTTACTTCGATCCAGAACATACCGCCTGCCGCTTTCTGTCCTTGCCATCAACGAACTGTCCTCCATTGCATTGGAAAGCCATTTCAGTAATATTTCACGAATCCTTGGTTCGATCACCGGCAGACCGGCGAAATCAATCCCTCCATCCTGTTCTAATGCCCGTAATTTTTCTGTTTCCTCTCTCTGCTTCTCCAGAATTCGTTTTCTTGCCTCTTTCTTATCCTCCGTACTCTCCCGGATCGCACTGCGGTTTGTCTTTTCCCGATAAGTTCGCACTCTCGGTTTCAGTTTGATATCGAGAGGTGTTTCCTCATACACGCTTTGATTCATACTGTCGGTCTCCCGGATCAGATCCCCTTTCATATGAAACGGCTGTTCCAGTCCAAAGACCATCGCAGACATTTTATGTGCCTCTCCGATATCTTCACATTTCATAAACAATTCTGCCACTTTACGATACTCCTCCCGCCGGTTCGCTCCCATAGCATTCTTTTCACTGATCTGTGCGGCATACCGGGTGATCCTTCGTATAATATCATTGGTTGCATCAAATAATTTGGCCGCCTCATTCTCCTGTCCGTTTTCCTGGACAAACCAATCATAAATACTCTGATAACGTCCTATTGTTTTTTCTAATATTTTTTCACGGGAAATCTCAACATCCATGCGTGGGATCGAAAGTTCATAATCTACTATTTTATCAAAAATCTGTTGTTTTATCTCATCCGGAAGCAGACGAAGTTCTTCGTCAATGGCTCCTACATTTCGCTGTAAACCTTTAATAAAATTTCTCAGATAATCAATCAGATGATCCTTAAATACCAGGAACTCCTTTGTCTGCATCATCTTCTCTGCCTTGACACTGTTAAGATCACGGATATAATCCTGATAATTCTGATTTAACCGCACAAAATCATTATTCAGATCCATCCACCAGGTATATACCTCTCCCGTATCCTTCTCTGCCATTGCCGGGAATCGTTCCACATGCCGCCGGATACGTTCCAAAAGTGTCGGCTCCAGCGAGGCTCCCTCCACAAACAGATTCTCCAGACGAACCACCAGACGCTCAATCTCAACACTATATTCTGACATCTGATAACGGAATTTTTTGTTTTTAAATTCCTCAATGGATGCCACTTTTCTGGTATCCTGAATCGTATTTAAATTCTTCCACTCTGTCAGCATTGCCAGATCCTGCTGGCATTGCTCCATCCGGTAATCCTCAAAATGCGGATCTTTTTTTAATTCTTCAAACACATCCTCCTGATATAGCCAATAACGGAGCTTTTCGTAATTATCAAAAAAAATGCGCATAATGCAGCGGTATCTGCTCACATTATCTGCATTTAGATACTTTACCTCTGTCAATGGTTTCATTAACTTATCTGTAATCTGCACGTTTCCCCTCCGGTCACTATAAACATTTCCATCAGACTCTCTTTACATCCGTTGGGGGTAAAATATCTTTCGGTCCCAACATTATTAGTATAATATATACTCTTTCCCGTAGCAAGCGCATGCCGCCCCAGACACGGCATTTTTATGACTCTGCCGTGTCTGAAACGGCAAATTCTCTGTTTTCAACTAAGATTTGTCTCTATTTTCCCCATTAAATCATATACAATGACGAAATCAAGAAAAAACAGCATTTCCTCTCGACATTGCCATAACAGGGTGTTACAATCATTGCAAGTCAGAAAACGATCGTACATTCTCAGAAACAAAATCTGATAGGAAAGCTTTGAGATCTGCATTGATCAATAAGCTTTCATCTGACATTTCAAAATTTCATTTTATTTTCAATGAACAAAACATCTTAGATTCTGTTATTGAAATTCAACGAAAAGCGGCATATAATAGGGAAAATATAAGAGAAGTAACTTGTTCTGCACAACATTTTCATCACACTCCATTCTGATTTCCAACATTCCCCGGATATGCTGTTTTCTACAGAAAGGAGCACTCTTTGGGAGAGAAAGACATTTCAGAAAAGCTGCTTGCAGATTACGAGGATGTATTTGCTGATATTGTAAACGTTTTGCTATTTCACGGCGAGAGGCGGGTACATCCGGACTCCCTGCGATCCACCAAAACTGTATCTCATTATAAGGCGGATGACTCCAGACTCCATGAGCAGGAACGCGACATCCTCAAGGCATGGACAGACGGCAGGATCCAGATCGCTTTACTGGGGCTGGAGCATCAGACAGAACCGGAGAAGCAGATGGCAGTACGCGTCATTGGCTATGAAGGTGCCAACTACCGCAGCCAGTACAAGTCAACGCAGATCACTCCGGTGATCACATTAGTATTGTACTTTGGTACAGAGAAACGATGGCAGTATCCACAAAATCTCAAGGCACTGATGGATATTCCGGACGGTCTGGAGTCTTATGTCAACGACTATTGGATCCACGTCTTTGAAATCGCATGGCTGGCTGATGAGCAGATCAACATGTTCCAGAGTGATTTTCGTGTTGTGGCAAGGTACTTTTCCGAAAAACGCAAAAATAAAGACTATGTTCCCCATGACAAGACCATTCTCAGACACATCGACGCCGTCCTCAAGCTTCTCGCTGTGATGAGCGGTGATCACAGATACGAGACCATTCTTGCCGATCCGGAACAGAAAGGGAAGGTGAAAACGATGGATGATGCTCTTACAAGGGTGATCAACGAGGGACATGCCAGAGGATTAGCTGAGGGACGCAATGAAGGGCTGGCTGAGGGACTGGCTGAGGGACTGATTAAAGGGCAAGTCAAAATCTTAGTATCTCTCTGCAGATCCGGAAATATCTCTGTCGAGATTGCCGCAGATCAATTAAAGATTTCAACGGACGAATTTCGGAAATATTTAGATAGCGATATGACTGATTATTAACTCAAACTTCCCACACCAAATAGCAATGCTGAAAGTTTGAGTTAGTTATTATTTTTCAGATATCACCTAATTTAAGAAACTCAAAAGACCACCACAAACCGGTGACAATCCATACCGATTCATGGTGGTCTTTCTTTTTCACATTTTTACCTGTAACTGAGCTTTCTACGCCACATGCTCAAACACTATCTTCAAATTACTGAAGGAGTGACAATACACCCTGGTTTGCCTGATTAGCCTGTGCAAGCATAGACTGACCAGCCTGCTGAAGGATACTGTTCTTTGAGTAGTTAACCATTTCTTCAGCCATATCTGTATCACGGATACGAGACTCAGCGGAAGTGGTATTTTCAACAACGTTGTCCAGGTTTGCAATGGTGTGCTCCAGACGATTCTGAACAGCACCAAGAGCGGAACGCTGAGAAGATACCTTAGAGATTGCGTCATTTATGGAATCAATAGCATAAGTTGCTGCAATACCACTATCATCGGAGACATTCAGGTTCTTAATACCAAGGAATTCCGTATTCATGGTATCAATATTTACCTGAATCTTGTTCGTCATATCAGCATCAGCACCAACATGAAGGTTAAAGCTTAAAGTGTTTGCCACGTTCGCACCACCAACATGAATCTTGAAAGTGTTCGTTGCATTATCCAGTGTCATTGCTGTATATGCATCATCTATACCAACCTTTGCATTGTTTGCTGTATCGCCAATCTGATTTGCTTTAAGCAGTTCATTTGCTGCAAGAACATATGCCTTTTCAGTGCTGATTATCGTTTTGTCATTATCATCAACTCCATCGTTATCAGCATCTGTAATGGTTGTCACAGAATTTGCACCGACTGTAAATTTGCCACTTACAGCAGATAATGCATCTAAATCACTATAGGTCGGCTTTTTTCTGAGGGCTCCATTTCCATTTCCCTCATCAGCAGGGGCAGCACTGTACCAGCCGGCTTCCCATCCATCTGTCGTATTTGCAGCCTTCTCAGCATAATATTTGTAAGTTGTTCCGTTTACTGTAACTTCCGGACTAGCTGCATCATCAGACACTCCTGCATCTGTCAAGAAATCTTTCACATCGTTTTTAGCAGTTCCAATCGTGTATGTTTTTCCTCCGATGCTTACGGTATCTCCGGCCTTTAATGCATCCAGCGTAAAGGTAGCTGTACCATCATTGTTGCTGGTCAATGTTCCTTTTAATCCTGCATCATGAGCTTTTAAGTCAATAGGCTTTGATCCCTTATCACCTTTCAGAAGATAAATCTCATTGAATTTGGTTGTTTCAGCAACACGATCAATCTCTGTATTTAACTGATCGATTTCGTCCTGGATGGCATCTCTGTCTGATTGAGAGTTTGTACCATTGGACGCCTGTGTAGCAAGTTCGTTCATTCTCTGAAGCATGCTGTGAACCTCTGTCAAAGCACCCTCGGCTGTCTGTACTGCAGAAACACCATCCTCTGCGTTGGTAGAAGCCTGATCCAGACCACGGATCTGCTTTCTCATCTTCTCGGAAATTGTAAGACCTGCTGCGTCATCTGCTGCACGGTTGATTCTGTAACCGGAAGAAAGCTTCTCTGTTGACTTGGAAAGGGAACCGGTTGTCAGTCCCAGCATTCTGTTTGCGTTCATCGCTGTAATGTTGTGTTGTACTATCATAATATTATCCTCCTTGTTCCACATATCGTGGTTTATGATTGGTTGCCCTCTGGAAATCCGTTTCCCGAGGAAGTGATCTATAACAAGCAGAAGTCCCGGGTGTGTTTCCGCCTATTACCATATTGGATTTCTAATTTTCCGCCTCACCCTTATGACGTTCTTCCCACAGAATCCGTTGAATTTTTTTCTGGGCTTCTGCAGAAATCTTTTCCTCCGGATAGTAAGTTTCTCTGCGACGTTCCGGATTCTCCTCAATGTTGCTCCGGACAATCGGAATTTCCTTGGGAGCATCGATCATCAAACGGCCGTGACCGCCGCTTCCGCCTACATATACGACGCGGATGTTGTCGCCAATATTGATGTATTGTCCCTGTTTCAATGATAATTTCAGCATGCAGTCTCCAATCTGAGTGCCTGCCGTCATAATGCGGCGCACCTCCATGTGTATTAAACAATTCCTTTTTGCTACGTTTTGTATATTTTATATCGTCCTGATGTTAATTTAACTTAACATATTTTCTCGTATTTTGCTACAGTCTGTAGCGTTTTGTTCATTATGCATATCTGGATCCACTATTTTTTATGCATATTATACAAACACCTTCTTCAATTTTTTTATTGAAATCCTATTTTCCGCAACATTCTGTATCACTTTTTGTTAATTATTCACCATTTTTTAACCTAGTATTGTGCATTTGCTACAATTGATAACATCCGCGTTGATAGGGAAAAATACACTAAATAAAAAGAAGGCGGTATTTGATATGAAAAAAAGTTTACTTCCACAGAAGCTAAAAGAATTGAGAAAAATGCATAATTACACACAAGATTACGTTGCGGAAGCACTCGGAATTGTTCGGCAGACATACAGTCACTACGAAACAGGAAAACGGATGCCGGATGCCGAATCCCTATATAAGCTGGCAGGATTATATAACATATCTGTTGATGATCTAATGCATATGACACTTCAGATTGACCGGGATGTCTCATATGACGCCCCAAAACCCACTTCCTCCAGTTCCGAACTTTCCGAATATCTTGAATTTTATAACATCCCGGAAAATCGCAAAAAATATATGTTTACCTCGACTCTAGAAAAGGAGTTTCTTTTTTATTTTCAGAAAATGTCCGAAGAAGATAAGAAAGAAATGATAGAATTTGCAAAAATTAAAGCTCACAAACAAGCAGCAAAGAAAGAAACAGAAGAAGAATAAATACCTCAAGCTCAGGTATGTGGCTCAGAAAATTTATCTGCAAAAAAAAGTACAAAAAGGCCACCAGAAACCGGTTATAAACAGTACCGGTTCCTGGTGGTCTTTTGATCCTATTTTCTACTGCTTTGCCAGCTTCCTGCGGCAAAGGAAAAATGCCGGGATCAGAAAGGCATCCGCAAAGATCCACGCCAATGTATTAGCCATGCAGATCCCAAAATATCCGCTGACTGCAACAAGTAATGTACCAGCCAGTGTTCTTGCTGCCATTTCGAACACCCCCGCAAGAATGGCAATTCCGGAAAATCCCATCCCCTGAATCGTGAAACGTACTGTATTGACGAGAGTCAGCAGACAATATCCGGCAGCGGTAACTGTCATATACTGATAGGCATATCCCATTGCCTCAATCTCATCGGCATCCAGAAACAAAACCGACATCCTTCGTCCAAAAAGAACAACGATCACCAGAAGCACTGCTGACACAACAAATCCCATTAATGAAGCCGCCTTTAACCCCTTTCCTACCCGGTCCAGCTTTCCGGCTCCCACATTCTGACCCACATAAGGTGCCATGGTCTGTCCCAGTGCTTCGATCGGACAGGAAAGAAAATTACCAAGACGTCCCGCCGCCGTCACACCTGCCATAACCGTGGCTCCAAATCCATTGACTGCAGCCTGGATCACAAGAGTACCAATAGCTGTGATGGAATACTGCAGCCCCATAGGAATTCCGATCGTACAAAGACGTGCCATATATTTCGGCTGTGCCTTCCACTCACTCCGGCTGCCATGAAGGATCGGAAACGTCTTACCCACATACCACAGACAGCACACACCGGAAATCCCCTGGGATAAAACAGTGGCAAGTGCCGCACCGATCACTCCCCAGCGGAACAATAAAATAAACATTAAATCAAGTCCAATATTTAGGACAGATGAAATAGCCAGAAAAACAACCGGCGTCTTGCTGTCCCCCAGCGAACGGATCAGTGCCGCCAGAAAATTATACAAAAAGGTACATGGAATCCCCAGAAAGATGATCAGCATATACCAGTAAGCATACTGGAATACATCCTCCGGTGTCCGCAAGAAAAGCAGAATGTTTCTGCAGAAAACAGATGATACCAGTGTCATGATAACGGAAAATCCCACGCAGAGCCATGTAGCATTTGCTACAAAACGGCGCAGAGCACTTTCATCCTTCGCACCAAATTTCTGTGCAACCGGTATTGCAAAGCCATTGCATACACCGATACAAAAACCGATGACCATAAAGTTTAAAGATCCTGTAGACCCCACGCCTGCCAATGGTTTTAATCCCAAAAATTTTCCCACAATCATGGTATCCACCATGCTGTAAAATTGCTGAAACAGCATTCCCAAAAACATGGGGATTGCAAAACCGATGATCAGCTTTGCCGGAGAACCTTCTGTAAGGTTTTTCATTTTACTTTTTTTTGCCAACATTTCCTTTCCCTCCATTGCAATCTTTCAAAAAGCCAGATTATTATACAAAACGGTTATCGGAAATACAATGAATAAATCGTGAATAATATGTTGCAATTTTTTGAAACCACACAAAAAACCTGTATGCTCCATCAGAAACATACAGGTTTCTCTTTTCAGTGTGATTCTTTCAATAATACCTCTGCTTTTTCAAACGGAACCCCCGCATATACCATATGCATCACCCCGACATTTTCCAGCATTCTGATCGCTTCCTCCCGGCTTATCACAATGGTCTGATCAATAATGAAAGTTACCAGCCCCTGGGTATATATCACAACAGTATTCATAAATTCCCCGGCCTTTTCCTCACTGAATCCCACAACACGACTCAGAGCCTCCCGGAGATTTTTATTCTTTTCCTCATCAAAAACAGCACCAATCCCCCCCAGATTGACAAGACCTCTGGAGTCCTTCCGGAGATAACGGATCAGATTCGGTTCGTCAAAAGCCATATTTACGTATGTTTCACCTACGGAAAACAGTGCCGCAACCGGATTCTTCCCATCGGGTCTCATTCTGGAATTCATATAATTTAGTGCATAACAAAAAAGAGCCTCACGAAAAGTCTCCATATTACCAAACGACCAGGAAATTGGCTGGGTAGAACATCCCAGCTCCTTCGCAAGCCGCTTGATATTTATCACTTCATAGCCTTCACGAATCACAAGCTGTAATCCGGTTTCTAATATTTTTTCTTTGGGAATCTGTATCTTGGGTGGCATAACAGACACACCTCCTATTAAAATAAGTAGTATATATAACTTTATTTATATATTATCTGCCCATGCTGAATTTGTCAAGAAAAACCCCGTATGATATCATAACAGCCTAATAAAAAAGGGCAAAACCCGCATTTTCCTATTATACAAAAAAACGCTTTCCTGTTATGATCACAGGAAAGCAGTCCTTCATTACCATAAAGCTTCTTCTACATCATCCAAAAACTCTCCAAAACCTCCCGGTTCATCATCTCCCAGGGAAAATTCTTTCTCTGCCAATTTCTTTTTATCTTCCTTCTCCTGTGCCTTTAAAACCTTTTCTTCCTCTTCTCCTAAAGAAAACAAGCTTTCATCCATAATACTTCCGCCTCGTCTTTCTGTTGTTATGAAGCACAGTAAATATAATTTTATTCCTGTTACCGCACTGCTTTGACTTTACTGAAACTACTGAAATATTTCTTTCCAAGAACAACTTTATAAGTCTTTACCTTATAATAATATTTTTTGTTCTTTTTCTGCTTTTTGGCCTTCTGGCTGAATTTGCAGACAGTTGCTTTACATGCTTTTACTTTTTTATAACCGCCATTTTTCTTTTTCGAGCGGTACACTGCATATCCCTGTGCATCCGGTATTTTTTTCCACTGCACGATGATCTTTTTCCCTTTTCTTTTGACAGATCTGATCTTTGTTCCTGTCACCTTGATATTCAGTGCGATTGCAGATGTGTCAACGCCTTCAAAGCTTGTATTGGATATGTATGTGACACCCTCCGGAATATTAATAGAATGAATGTTCCGGCATCCGGCAAACGCATTATCGCCAATGGTGGTCAATGTATCCGGAAGCACCACGGTATTTAGATTCTGACATCCGTCGAAAGTATTATTTTCTATGGCAGTAACACCCTCTGGAATATTCACGGTATGCAGGTTTCCACATTTTGCAAAAGCACCTTCCCCGATCCGGGTCACTGCAGCATCAAAGACAACCTCATTCAGGTTATTGCAATCTGAAAACGCATATGCTCCCACGGTTGCCACTGTCTGTGGCAGTGTCAGATCATGCAGATTGTCGCAATTGTAAAACAGATAATCCGGAATCTCCGTAATATTTGTTTTGGAAATATCAATCTGTATATTGGAACATTCTGCAAAAGCATAAACACCGAGTTTTGTCACCGACGCCGGCAATGCCCCTTTGTCCAGCAATTTCAGATTGGTGCATTTGTAAAAAGCATAAGTGCCTATCGTCTGCGTTCCTTCCTCCCAGACACTGACCCCGTTAAAATTTCGTGTATTAGCAAAAGCATAATCTCCGATCACACGGACATTGGCGGGAATTTCAATATTGGGTGTATTAAAGCCCTCAAACGCATATCCGCCAATATTGACAACACCTGACGGAATCCGGTATGTACCGGAACTCTGATGTTTCCCGACAGGATACCGGATGCATAAAGTGCCATCCTTGCTCAGAAGAACCCCGTCACCATCATTACAAAGATTCTGATTGGCCGGGTCAACTTCAAAGCTGCTGATACCATAACATCCGGCAAACGCTGTCTCATTTACGGATACGATTCCTGCCGGAATCTTTACTTTTGTGATCTTATCGTGGTTCCGGAATGTCCCTGACAGGGAAGCCACGGTAATTCCATCCATCGTTGCCGGCACCGCCACCTCCGTATCCTGTCCAAGATAGGCGGTCAGAACTGCTTTTCCTTCCGCATCCAGTTCATAATTATACTTTCCGTCCTGCGAAACAGCTGCCTGAGCTGTTGTTCCGACCCCCAGCATCACTCCCAGCAGAATGCCTGCTGCCACCAGGATACCGGTTCTGCACTTTTTATACTGCTTCTTCCGACATATCTCCATCAAAATCACCTTCCTGTTCTCAATATCATGTTCAAAAAAACTACTTCTATCAAGTATATCTGATTTTACAAAAAAAAGCGATAGTTTTTTATTTTGTTTTATGAAACACTTTATCTATTGTCCAAAATACGCTATACTATATTATAAAAAGGCGGTAAAAAACATTGGTAAAACGATATTTTGTCAGAACCCGCGATCTTCGGAAAGGAATGCGGATCGATCAGAAAATAGAAAACCGTCATGGTCATTCCCTGATCGTGCGGGGCTCCTATCTGGATGACTACCAGATTGAAGCATTAAAAAAACTGAATATCAATGGTGTGTATATCAGAGAGGGTGAGGACGAGGATACACCTTCTGTTTCTGCTGAGCCTGTATCTGCCATTGCCAAAAATAATATTGCCAAATACCGTGAAGCCGATCCCGCCAAGGTGAGCCTGTCTGTCAGCGTCAAGAAACGCATCTCAGAGGGAATCCAGCATTTGTACAGCGATACCAATAATCCCCACTTTACCAGGACAACTACCACTATCACCAGCGATCTTATGCGTGCCATTGATGATAATGCCGCCGTGGCTGTAGATATCAGTGCATTAAAGACAAGTGATGAATATACCTTCAAGCATAGTGTGGATGTAGCTACCATGTCGATGATCGTAGCCAAAAACATGAATATGCCACAGCAGGACATATACAATATCGGAATTGCAGGTCTTCTTCATGATATGGGAAAGTCCAAAATACCTCTAGAGATCCTGAACAAACCGGGACGACTCACCGACGAAGAATTCTCTGTCATCAAACAGCACTCTATTCTGGGTTACCGGATCATTAAAGAAAAAAACGAATTCAACGATTCAATCTGTTTTGCCGTGCTGCAGCATCACGAAAAAATGAACGGCTCCGGCTATCCTATGGGGGTTACCTGTGACAAGATCGTACCATACGCCAAGATTCTGTCTGTTGTGGATGTTTACGATGCTCTCGTGACAGAACGACCGTACAAAAAAGCCTTTTCCCAGCGCACTGCCGTGGAAATGGTCATGTCCATGTCCGAAGAACTGGATATCACTGCCATGCGAAGCTTCCTTGCCAGCGTAATCCTCTACCCGGTAGATTCCATCGTAGAACTCAGCAACGGAGAAAAGGCACGGGTCGTCAAAAACAGTGCTTTATCTGTGCTTCGTCCAACCGTTGTCGGTCTGCAGAGTGGCAGGATATATGATTTAGCAGAGGATCTTTCCTGTGCCAGCATAGTCATCCTGTAAAGCGAGAGGACTTATATACACTATTATACGGTATACATACATCGCATTCCAGCAGACATATTTCTGCATAATCAAACGCCCCGCGGCAAACTGCGGGGCGTGACTTGTTTTCCGCCGGTGACACAGCAGCAAAGCTCAACATCATACCGGCAACAAATGATTTAAAATTCAAACGAGATAAATCCCAGCGACTCCAAAGTAACTCCACATCCTATCTCTGCCAGATAATCATTCCAGTCACTCATTGCACTGTTAAAATAAGCACTGGCCTCGATATCCAGATCATCCAGAGCTTCCTCATCCTCTTCTAAAGCCTCTCCGTCTGTCTCATTCTCATCCGATGCACTGCCGGAAAAATCAAACCCAGCAGTATCTTCCTCTTCGGAATAATACTCTGTATCCACCTCAGCAGCACCACTGTAAGTAACACCTTCTCTGGTAATCTGACAATCCAGTGATGCCAGATCCGGTTCCGTCTGCGAAATGCTCATAGAGATCACATAACCTTCACCATCCTCCTCGGTCAAAGCTTCACTGAACACAATTCCCTCATCGTCCGGATCATAGACGATCCGAAGCAGGGTCGTCACACCCTCATTTACCGACTTCTTACTGACAATAACAGTACCATCCTCCTCGGTACCGTTTGCCATCACATAATCTGACAGGTTCTTGTATTTCTCCGTAACCGCAGACCATTTTACCTTACTGGATGAGCCCTTTTTTATCACCTTTACCGTACACTTATATTTCTTTTTGCCAACTTTTGCCACGATTTTCGCTTTCCCGGCCTTTCTGCCCCGGACAAGACCTTTCCGGCTCACATAAGCGACCCTTTTATCAGTGCTGCTCCATTTTATCTTTTGTTTTTTTGCCCCTTTGACCCTGAGACGCGTTGTTTTTCCAACGGAAAGAGTGACCTTCGTTTTATTCAGACGAACTTTCTTTGCTTTCTTTTTTGCACCGGCTGCAAGACCGTTTCCTGCCAGTCCCGACAGGAGCATGCTGATCACCACAAGTGTCATTACTGTTTTTTTCATTCTTTTCATACAAATCCCTCCTTTTTTCGCGAAATACCATCATCTGTCATATAGCATCCTATATATATTAGTATATAGGATTTCTATGCATATCGCAACACAAATCCGAACCGGAGAAACCATTATAATGAGCCATTTATATGCTTATCCAGCTTTCGAATCAGCTCGTCCACATCACAGGAATGTACCTGACACGCCTGCTCCAGCGTCTCCCTCGGTGACATATGGCAGGATACGCAGTGCATCCCCATTTCATTGAAGCATTTCTCTGCGGAAGGGTACATCTGAAGCACCGCTCCGATCAGGGAATATTTTGTAATTACCATAATTTACTCCATTCTGCCGCCCCTTTATGCGGCCCGGTGACATAAAACAACATTTTTGAATATACTCTGTATCCTTTTCTTTACAGATATGCCGCCAGAATATACGCCACTGCCACCAGTACGACCTGATAAATGCAGAACCGGAAGACCACCTGGGTATCGGACCACTCTTTGTTTTTGCGGACATGATCGTGAAGAGGTGTCAGTGTATTTTTCAGGATACTAATCTTAAAGAATCTCTTCAGAAAGATCTTGACCAGTCCGATTCCTCCATCTATGATAACCACCAATGCAAGAATAATGTATGCAAATGGATGTCCCGACTTCATCGCGATCACCGCAAGATAAAATCCCAGTGCTCTGGAACCTGCATCTCCCATCAGCATAGAGCTTGGCTTGGAATTAAAATACAGATATGCCAGCAATACCCCCATAAACATCAGGCTGGCAATGCCATACTGTCCCAGCTCTTTCGAGAAGATCACGGTAAAACCGCCCAGTACCACCATGCAGAGACTGGCACAAAGACCATCTACACCATCGGTACAGTTTGTGACATTGACCGATACCCACAATAAAACTACTCCCAAAAGGAAATAAACAGGAACCGGAATGGAAACGGTACTGCCAAACAACATGATATCCGTGGAATTATTGGAAACAAAAGTCCACATTGCTACCAGTGACAAGACCAGATCAATGGCTCCTTTTTTGTAATCGTTCCATGGCTTGTCCGAAGCATCGTCCAAATAACCACTGAGCATCATGGCAAACAAAAGAATACAGTAAATAACATATTCTCTGGTAATAGGCAGAAACAAAAGAGAACACACAATAAATGCACATACAAAAGTCAGTCCCACACCACGAAGCTTTCCTTTGGAAAGTGCTCCGTTGACTGCAAATGCACGTCCCTGATCCTTTGGCAGAAACGGAAACGGAAACTTCAACATCAAAAACGTGAGCAAAAATGCCGCCAGTACTCCAAGCATGGCAATCTGATTGACTGATAATACATCTTTTAGTACATAATACATCATTTATTTATTCCTCCATTTGTACAGTTTTGACTTTATTTATTGCAGAAGCAGGGAGAATACGCCCCATATGCACAATGCTGCCACCGCAATAATGATCACGGCAATGATCCTGTTTCTCCAGGATTCCTTTGTCTCCCGGGAAATAATCTGTTTTTTACATTCCTCGATTCTTTCTGCACAGTCCTTATACTGCGGAAAACGCTCCAGCTCTGTGATCGCAGTACGATAATCCATCTTGGTAACTGCATCCTCACACAGCTTCACTGCCTGCTGATACGCCTTTTCCGTACCTTCCGCTTCATAGGTTTCCGCTGTTTTCCGGCAGTCTGCCGCCAGCTTTGCACTGTCCTCATAATCAGCAATCTCGTCAAATAATGCCGCCGCATCTAACAATGTCCTGACTCCCTGCTCGTACCGTTCCACACACCCCAGAGAATCCCTCAGTTCCTTTGCACTGCGGTATTTTGCCTCCTCGGTGGTCAGCTCTTCCTCCTCAAAATAATCCTCATCCGGCACTGCCACTTTGTTCTTATCCTCTTCCGTCTCTTCTATAATTATCATATATTATACCAGTCTTTCTGTCCTGATTACTCTCTTTACAAAGTTACCTCCTTATAATAAGCAGAAAATCCCTGCTTGTCAACGCAGGGATTTTCTCTGTTCCATCCTGATATGTTATAAAAAATGCCGTTACTGTAGTACATCCAGAAAACCAGTTTTCAGATCATCGTCCGGCATTTATCGATCGCTTTCTGAAATATACTCCTTTGAGCTGCTGTACGTTGTTTTAATTCCACATAATGCATCTCCTGTTCCCTTTTTATCTCCAGCAATGCCTTTCCAAAAAACGCCACGGTATCCTCATATTGAAGATGATTATCCGGTGTCCATGTGGGCAGTTTTTGTGTTTGTTCTTTTATGTCATCAAAGAGCTGATCACGCCCCATATACTCCCGGGCAATTTTGCGGTTACTCTTCTCAACGCCTTCCATAAATTCATGACGCTCTTCTTCCGAAAACATGGAACTTTTGTACTGTGTTTTTTCTTCTGTGACACAATCCATAACGATTTTCTTTAACCACTTCTGCTCTTTGGTCCGCTGTCCAAAATCTTCCGAAAGAAGTCCGTTCATGATCCTTTTGATCTCCGCGTAATTATTGTTCATACTAGGATTAATCTTTTCTTCCAAAGGCTCAAACAGATCTGTCTGCTGAATGGCAAGCACTTTCAGGAAATCATAGCAAAGATCAAAGTTCTTTTCATAATAGAGCTGTACCAGTACATTTTCTCTGCCCACTTCTTTCGCCAGTTGTTCCAGATGCTTATAATAATTCAGCACAATATACTTTGGTGTTTTTTTGATCATTTGTTTCCAGCTCCATCTGGCACCGCATTTCAAGATCTTCTGTTTCCAGTATGATTCCAGATAATAATCCTGCCGGCGCAGATATACAATAAGCTTTAATTCTATATTTCTCTCTTGGCAAAAAGAACGGATCATCCGGATACACCGGGGGTTATTCGGTTTATAGGTATTCCAGATGGCTTCCTCGCTCAGGATCACCTTATCATTAATCTGAAATACATTTTCCAGCAATTCAAAAGACTGCTTCTGAATTTCATCGGTGCGTACCGGATCCTCACAACCGGATGCATCTTTTGCTTTTCCTACCAGAAAGTGCGCGTTCCGGTTAGGACATACCAGAGGATACCGTCCCGGCATCATGGGATAGGCAAATCCATGTCTCGCCAATGCCTCCTGATTCTGCATCAAAAATAACTGTAGTGAACTTGTTCCCGTCTTAGGCATGCCAATATGCAGGTATAATATTTTTCTGTGATCCATTGCTGTATTCTCCTCTTCTTTCATCTCAACAGCCTTATATTAATTTTAAAAAATGGCATAAATGTTGGAAAAATTTGTCAATTATTTGATAAAAAAAAAGAGCACGGCATCTACCGCTGCTCTTTTATGGTGGCAAATATTACTTTTTATCCTTATTAATAAAACGCATCTCTGACTTCTGCTCTGCATACTGCTGGGCAACAATCTTTAACCCCTGCATGCGGTGACAGTCCGGACACAGTGTTCCAAAATCAATGGGTTTTCCACAGAGCTGACAGTGTACGCCGGAGATTGCCTCTCCTGCCTCGCCCTTATACTGGATCCTTCCCTCGCGGATCCATTTCCGAACCTTGCTGACAGGAATGTCAAAGTGTTCCGCCACATCCATTTCTTTGACATCATTTGCACGTATAAAATCCTTTACCTCTGCAAACAGATTTGTCTCCTGACATGCCGGGCAGAGATCACCATCCTCATATACATCCGGCAGGATCCTTCCACATTGTCTGCAGCGCGGCGTCTCCTCATACTGTCCTGTTGATTGTGAGATCATCGGAACACCTCCTAGTTTTCATAAATCTTTTCGCATCTTAATATACTATAACTCAAATACCCCCATTCTGTAAAGAACTACTGTGGCAGTAATTTCCCTATACCCTGAGATAAAATTGCTCTGGCAGAAAAAAACTGCAGAGCATTCTGCATCATCACTCCCTGCTGTACTGCAGGGAGTTTATTTTTTGCGTGGATAAACGGTACAGATAACTTCCTTTCACCGTCACATCATCCTTTGCACTGGCTGCAAAATTCACCTTTAACACATCATCCTCCTGAATCTCCAGCAGAGAATAAACTACTGCACCATCTTTCTCAAAGGTAATATCATCTGCCCCATATTCCCGAAAAAGCTTCTGTAATTCTTCATTTCCGGAAGCCGGTTGATAACACTTTTTCCCTTTTTCAACATCATACAGCGAAAAAGTCCTTCCATTTGTGCCATTGTATGAGAGTACCGCATATTTCTTTTTGTCCTGATCCGACTCTGCCCACTGCAGATCCAGATAATATCCCTCTATATTTGTCATGGTTTTGGTACCGGTACGTTTATCCAGCCCCTCCGGATTGATCCGCACATTTTCTATGGAAAGACCCCCATTTTCCTGTTTCCTTACGGAGATATCCATGACCTTTTTCTCTTTGTCATTTTCCAGAGAATAGTGTGTCTGCTCCTGGCCGGATAACCCCCCCTGCTTCCTGCGCTTTTCCAACTGTTCCTCCGTCATTTCCTTCTGCACATATTGTCCGCAGGACGCATCCCATACATAGTAGTTTGTAGTTCCTCCTTCTGTCACTGTGATCACGCCGGATGCTCCCTGCACATAGGACAGCTTAATGGATCCCTCCTGCAGCTTCGTCACCTCTGTCAAAGTGATGGCCGGACTGATCACCTGAAGCTTTTTATTTTCTATGTTTATAATATAATATTTAAACTTTTTTCCGGATACCGCTGAAGATGTTGCTGCGTTTCCTTCTGTTGCGGAATCTTCCCCCTCTCTGACACACTGTCCAATGGCAAGCTCCATCGTGCCATCCTCATTATAGTCAGCTGTTTCCAGCGAAACATTTTCCTGAAAGCTCTGGAAATCCTGTGCATCAAACACGCTGCCCAACTCCAGCACACCCAGCCGCTGCCCCTTCTCTCCCTTCATTCTCAAGGCACATTTTCCACGATATCCACGGTTTCTTTCATAAGTACCTTTTTCTACCACCAGCTCCAGCGTCACTGCACTGCCACTCGGAATCTGCGTATCGCACCGTGCGATCACCTGATCCTTTACATTCTTGATCCGTCCATCTGCAAACAAAGTCCCGGACGCCGTCTGATTCTCTGGTTTCTGTCCCTGAAAAGCAGAAAGGCAAAATGCCCAAAATACTACAAGTGTCAACAGAAAGGCTGCGATTCCCTTTTTCCAGAGCGGTTCCGGATGAACATATAAAAGATTTCCGGCTCTTTTTGAAAGATCCCTCTCATATCCCGTCACCAGGGAAAAAGATATTTTTCGTTCCTGATCGGTTTTCATGTTGGCAAGAACCTGTGCACCATAAGATGGCATCTTCCCTATATACTTCAAAAAGGATACGTCACCCGCATCATTTTGATCCTTCCAGAGCAGGTAATATGCGAGCCATAAACCCGGATTCCACCAGTGAATACAGCATACGACAAACGCCATCCTCCTCCATGCGTCATCCATTCTGACCTTTCGGAGCTGCTGATACGAAATAATATCCCTCATTTCTTTTGCCAAAAGTCCCTCCGGCAGATAGATCCTACCCCAAAGCATGCCTGTCCGCACTGGACAGGATATGATCTCCGACTGGTAAATACGGTCAAACAGGTGCTTAGAGTGCTTTCTAAGTGCCGTCCCCAGCCGAAGCTGTTTCCAAACGGTACCTGCTATTAAAAAAACAACTCCC
>OIYT01001297.1_pt1 | contig 18146 bp, 22 predicted proteins | sample 1588201 | NCBI WGS metagenome assembly OIYT01 (sample SAMN03283260) | human gut metagenome | biome: human-associated habitat; material: feces | host: Homo sapiens | place: USA | collected 2013
ATGTGGGACGCCACCGTTCCCCATACCCTCTCTGGGCACAAAGGGGCGGGCTGCGGCCCTCCCCTTTGGAAACTCCTCCCGGGAAATAGACCCCGGTAGTGCGTAGCGAAGCGGAACGCACGAGGCTATTGCGGAAAGCCTTTCGGTCTTGCACCCCGGAAAATCCCCTGCCCACAGATGCGGGAACGCAGTTCTGCGAGGAAGACCCATCGGCGCAGCCGGCAGGTGGGTTCTGGATTTTGTCGGCAGTGCGTACCGGCCGCTCCTTCGTATGGGTGAGTTGACCGCTTTGCCGGGCAACTCATCCCTCAGCGCTTTTTCTTTTGTACCGTGTCCGGCACGTTTTCTTTTTGGCAAGACAAAAAGAAAATGTGGGGGACATTCTGCACGGCAAAGCCGTGTTTCCTGTCCCGGAAGCCGGGACTGCCCTTTGCACGATTAAGGCGCGATCAAAACAACCTCCTTGTGAAATGCCAAAATCCATGGTATGATAACATGAAAAATCTCAAAGGATGTTTAAGATGAAACAAGTCACTATTTATACCGATGGCGCCTGTTCCGGCAATCCCGGACCCGGCGGCTGGGGAGCCATTTTGATATACGGTGCCCACAAGCGGGAGCTTTCCGGTGGGGAAGCCGATACCACCAACAACCGCATGGAACTGACTGCCGTGATCCGGGCCCTGTCTCTTTTGAAGGAGCCCTGCATCGTGGAGCTTTGGAGCGACTCCAAATATGTGATCGACGGCCTTTCCAAGGGCTGGGCTAAAGGTTGGAAGGCCAAGGGCTGGGTGAAAAGCGACAAAAAGCCCGCCCTGAACCCGGACCTTTGGGACGAGCTGCTGCGGCTGGAGAGCATCCATACCCTTCGCTACCACTGGGTCAAGGGCCATGCGGAGAACGAATTCAATAACCGCTGCGACGAACTGGCGGTCGCCGAGAGCCACAAATTCCGGTAAGGACGGCGGTTTTTACCGGCTTTCGCGGGTATTTGTGGAAAATGCAGTCGAAAAGTTGAAAAGGGTTCGGAACGTTTACAAATTGTTCACAGCAAACACATAATTTCGCAAAAATGTTCGGGTATCTTAATACTTGCAAAGGGTCCTCCCAACCCGATGCGTTTTCTCCCTCCTAAAACACACAGCAAAAACCCCTCGCCGAGCGGCGAGGGGTTTTTGTGTTTCCTCACTTGTAATAGTCCGTCTCGTCCGTCAGGGCCATGGGCAGGCCGTTGTGATACACCGGCATCAGCTGGAATTTGAAGCGGCTGGTCCGGTGGAGCCGGTCGATCTTTTCCTTTACTGCCGGGTCCACGACGCCCTTGCGGACATACTCGTTGACAGCGTGGTAGGTAAAGCCCAGATTGTCCTCGTCCGTCAGACCGGTGAGCCCGTCGGAGGGGGGCTTGATCAGGAATTTTTCCGGCAGGCCCAGCTCCGCACCGAGGGCGATGACCTCCTCCGTGGTGTACATTCCCAAGGGGGAGAAGGCTCCGGTGGCGTCGCCGTAGACCGTGCAGTAGCCCACCCAGTCCTCCGAGAGGTTAGAGGTGTTCAGCACGATACCGGCGTCCTCGCTCTGGGCGATGGCGTACAGCGTCACCATCCGCATCCGGGAGGGCAGGTTCACCGTGGTCTGGCGGCTGGGCTTCATGCCTAAATGCGCCATCTCATCCAAAATGCCGCCGGTGCCGCCCTGAATGTTGAATACATAGTGGCGAATTCCGAGAAATTCCACCAGACCGTTGGAATAGTCAATGTCCGGCTGGATGCCGTCAGGCATCAGCACGCCCACTACATTTTCCTTTCCGTAGGCCGCTACTGCCAGCGCTGCCACCACAGAGCTGTCCTTTCCACCGGAAATGCCGATCACGGCGGTCTTTCCGCCGCAGGCCTTCATCTGCTGCCGCATCCAGTCCAGCAGACCGGGCAGCTGCTCCTTCACGTGAAATTCCATACGCTCACCCTTTCTGATTTATGATGCCCCATTGTAAAGGGATGGGCCGTAATTTGCAAGCAGATTCCTGTTTTTTGGCAAAAACACGAAAAATGGCGTAAAATTCAGATTAGATTCGACATCTGCAAAAAAATTCCGCCGGAGCGGGAAACGATTTGTCCTGTCATAACGTTTTATCAGTGAAAGCGCTTTTCAATCACACAAAAAAGACCTGCTAAGAAAAGTCAAGTAGAAATTTCAAGGCAATGCAGCTTGTAAAAATGCCGCACCGCACCAAGCCGCTTCGCATCTCAAAAATGAAACGGCGGCCAGCCAATGGCTTTATGGCGAAGATCAGGCGGTGTGTTCCAATGACTTCAAATAGGCTTTTACAGTGGCGTAGTAGATCCGCAGAAACTTGTTGGCGGAAGCCATCATGTAGACGCGGTAGGGCTTGCCCTCGGCGCGTTTCTTGTCCATGAACTGGTAGACCGGCTCATCAAGAGGAGCGTTCTGCAAATAGGCACTCATGACAAGGAACAGCGTTCGCCGCAGAGACGACGCGCCAACTTTGCTCATGCTCTTGTGTCTGCCGGTCACATCACCGGAATCATTTGGCGGAGCATCCAGCCCAGCATAGGCCACAAGCGCTTTCTTCGAGTAGAAGCGGCGTACATCTCCGATTTCAGCTATGAGCTGCGGGCCGAGCGTCAGGCCTACGCCGAACATGTCCATGACAGCGGGATATTCCGGCAGCATGGAAGCCAATGATTGCATTTCGTGTTTGAGCGCGGCAAGCGCTGCAGAAGTCGCCCTGAGTTGGGACACAGCCTGTTCCACGAGCAGCTTCGTCGTTTCAGATTTCGGCATGACACCAATGTGCCCGCTTGCCTCGGCGTAAATCGCGCAAGCCTTTTCCTCACCGAAGTTGTAGCCATGCTTTTTGCACCACTTTTGGTACTTGCTGACAAACGCCTTTTCCGAGCGTTCACAAATGCACCCACAGTGCCAAAATTCAGCTACGAAGTCCACCCATTTCTCGCTCCCATCTGCACGGGCGGGACTGCTGAACAAACGGTTTACATTAGGAAATACCGTATCCAGCAACGAAATCAAATTGTTCTTCAGAACCGTCTGCACCTTGGAATACTGCCGATACTGGCGGTAGCAGTTCTTCAGCAACAGCCGGGTATCTTCCTCTGGAACATATCTCGGCAAAGTGAGCCAGCGGTCAAGGCCGTAGTTTGCCAGTTTTACGGCATCCTTTCGGTCTGTTTTGACCCGCCTCAAATCGTTGTTCCCGTAGCCGTGCACCAGCTTTGCATTGATGACGGAAACATACAGTCCTGCGTCGTGAAGCAGCTTTGCCACCGGCGCATGGTAATTTCCTGTGGCCTCCATGACCACGCGTGTCTCACCGTTCAGGCTTTTGAGCTGCCTTGCCAGTTCGCTCAGTTCGCTGTCGGTGTGACGGACTTCAAAGGGTGAGATGACGACCTCTCCAAAGGGGCGCATGACGGCAACCGTGCTCCTGCCTTTGGAAATGTCGATGCCAACAGAGTTCATTTGCATTCCTCCCATCTGTGAATTGCAACCGGAATCCATCTTTTTCTCATTGCCGATTCAATCTATTGGGTGACACGAACTCTATGGCTCAACCTGCTCAAATCGAACGCTGCAATAAGGGGATGGCTGACAGTCTTGATTGCGGGCTTTTAAGCCCAAGGGTCAAATCGTCAACCAGTTGCTCCCCTTATTGTAGCTTAGGCAAGAGATGAAAAGAAAGCCGGACTGGCTGCCCGGCTTTCCTGTCCAAATTTATTGTAATAGGGTCAAATCAGGGAATTGGTCCGCGGCAGCGTGGAAGAGACGCTGAACGAGCGGCTGAACCGTGAGATCCGCCGCAGAACCCGCGTGGTGGGGACGTTCCCGGACGGGAACTCCGCCCTGATGCTGGTCTGCGCGAGACTTCGCCATGTGGCGGGAAGCCAGTGGGGCTGCAAGAAATACATGAACATGAAGCACTTAGAGGCGGCTTTAAACGACGTCTCTATTGCCGGCTGATTTCATTCAGCCGAGTCTGCAAATATTTTTGCGCAATTATCTTGACACTACCGGTTTGTTTTCGGTAATTCGGTTTATAAATTTGCAATTTTCTGTTTTAAGTCCAAAAGACCAAAAGAAATTGCGGCTCCGAAAAGCCGCATAAACGCTGGATTTTATAATAAAAACACCATTGAACTTGAACTTAAGGGTTCAGATTTCAATGGTGTTTTCACGAAAAAAATGGATCTGCGTTTTTGATAGATGGATTCAAACCTCTGAACACTCACCGTATATTTGATTATGAAATGTACGTCCATTTGCTAATAGATGCATTCAAATTGTCCAAATCTTTTTGTAGTTCAGAATCAGATGTTGGCTTTTGTATTTCAACGCATAAAAACTGATTGATTGCTTTCGCAAAATCATAATTGTTAATCCTGTAAGAATCTATAAGCTCAGAGTCTTTGGATGAAATGTACCAATCGTGGTGGCTATCTATCTCGTTAAACAAATCTGCTGATTTTGTCAAGTGATGGATTATCTCATATAAGTAAAAATTCTTTATATGTTCCTTTTCCGCCACCTGATATCTTTGCATATATTCCTCGCAAATTAGCAGTGCGTCACAGGCAATATTATCAAAGCCATCTATTATTGCTTGTCTTGCAGCGGTTATCATGTATTCTTCTCTGCCAGATTCTTTCCGGCGAATGCTAATCCAGTTTGCTACTGCACTCGACGCTTTTGATACGAGAACAAATAAAACAATCAACGCAAAAACTGCAAATAACTTAACCCAAACGCCTTTGCCGCTAAGCAAATCGCTAAAGAGCACTACTACTGACATATCGGCCAAACTTGCAATAAAATACCCAAGCAACTCATTGCTACTGTTTTGAATATTTTGCTCAATCCGTGTCAAATCTCTGTTAAGATAGTATCTAAATAATTCAAGGATCTTATGGCCATTTGGATCGAAGTCACTATGCATGCATCACTCACCAACCTTTATAGTTATTTCTTTTAACTCATCAGCTACGTTTTTAACCTTTTCGCGTTTTCCCTTCTTTGCGGCTTCTTTAATTGCTTCAAACTGCTTTCCCATTAGGAATTCACGGTACATTTTGTTTTCTTGTTGAGATAAAAATTCTTTTACATCCGGATCTTGTTCTTTGTTTTTAAGTAGCTCAATTATCTTTTCCAGCGTTGTTGAGATGTTGTATGGTGTTTTGAAGCTAAATCCATTCCTATGCTTCATTTTCTTACGCAGTACCTTTAATTTGTCGTTTCGTAATGCCTAGTTCGCTTGCAATATAAGTTATTCCATTATGATAGTTACTTTTACCCAAATTCTTTCCATACATTGAACCTATCATCGCAACGGCAATTGAAAAAGAGTAGTTATAATACTTTTCCTCTTTCCAGCCACAGCGGAAGTAATTTGCTCCCAAAGCCAAAACATCATCAAAATCAAAATGAGCCGCATCTCTGACCGCATCGTATGTCTCCTCGGTATAATTGTTCTTCATAATTATAACCCCTTTGTATATGATTATATTGACGCATTATGGCAGGGAATCTTTATTAGCATGGAATTGGTCTGTATAATTATATCAGATATTTCAGCTTTTTACAAGTAGTCGTGACAGAATCTTGCATTAACGCATTGATAATAGAATCAGATTTTGAGGCTTTTTTAAGTTATGCATGCCCCGTCTTATGACAGCAGCCATAAGGCGGGGCGGTAGGTGTGGAGAAAGGAGATATGAAACAATCACAGAGATTGGGTAACTTCAAGTCCACCGATGAAGACCACCTTTATTCTATCTTTGGATTCGACAACCACGCTCTCGAGAATCTGTCTGACGATTTGATCGTCATAGCTGATCGGGTGATTCGCCAGAGCCTCGAGAATTGCGAAGATTTCGTCGAGCCGTGATTTTGCATTTTCCCGCTTTTGCTTTGTATCTGCGATGCGGTCAAGTTGAATCTGCAGTTTTGCCTTTTCGTCCATGAGCGCCTTTGCTTCGTATTTGGTAAAGGCCTTCACGCCGATGAACTCCTGCACGGAGTGACCTTTTCTTCTGCTGCTTTTCCTGCTTTGGCTGTTTTTCCTTCTTGGGCATGGTGCTCACCTCCATTCGTAGTACTGCTGCGTGGTAATAAAATAACGATCCGCATACCGGATGAAATCGAGAATCGTCGTATCATCCATGCGGATCGTCAGAAACCCATAGCAAAGCGTAGCGGCTGCGGGAAGCATCAGGTGCAGCTCCACCAGAATCACTATGGAAATCAGGGCGGCAACGCCCATAATTGCAAAATCCCTCAAACTCCAAAGCCACATATTTGCTGTAGCCTTGAGGTTCTGCGGATAGATATAGTGCGTCATTTGATTCCTCCAATCGTCTGATCTTCGCCGCAGTATTCCTCGCAAAACTCCTGCGGTGTCTGATTGTAATCCTCTCGGAGCTTCTCCGCGATCATGTCTTTAATGAGCTGTGCTTCTTCCTTTGTCGGCTCGTAATCAAAATACGAAGAGCTGTCCTGTCGGCTGATCTCGCATTCGATCCGCAGAGAATCATTGAAAGGGTTGTAGTGACCGTACATATTGAGCCATGTGTCATCGTCCGAAGCGGTATCGATGTGGAACTTCCTGTCCACATCAAACCATGTCTCAACATACGCAATGATTTCACGGCCTTCATCGCTGTCGATCTGCATGTCATGGTCGATGGCGATATCGTCCCGAGTCAGTACATTGTTTTTTCTCAAATTTTCGCCCTCCTTTGGACAAAAATAGGGCATCGCTGTTTGTGCGATGCCCGAAGCGGGGATATCCAGTTTTACATTGTCAATGTCGGTCCGGCTTCCTCCTGTTCCTCTGCGGTAACAAGTTCAAATGCGGGGCGAATGATCAGATCGTACCTTGCGTTCACATATACCTTGTAGAACTCCTTTTGCAGGTCGGAAATGCCGGGGACTTGATCGATGAAGCTCTCAATCTCTCCCATATTGATTTTGGGTGCCATTCGCTTTAAGGCTTCATTGGCATCCTCATTTTCGGCGTGACTCAAAAAGTCGTAGTAATTGATCTTTCGCCCGTTCTGCTTGATTGCCGATGTGGGGAATTGAAAGACCCTTGCGTGAAGCTCGGCTTCATTGGAGAGCACCTTTTTCATCACCTTGTCATCAGCCTGCGGAAGCAAGCAGCTCCCACAGTCAAAGACGGGAGCAATTTCCGCTTCCCCTTTGCCGTCATCATAGAGAAAGCCCCAATTGCCGTTGTGCCGGTCAAAGTTTCCAAGCAGCGCATCTGCAATGAACATATTCCAGAAGTGCTCATGCAGCACCGTTGGGGAGACATACTGCTGCTTATCAATGGTGTCCATTACGTCAGAAAGCTCCGTTCCGCTTCCGTTGCTGTCAGAGTCAAGAACCGTGTTCTTGATGGAGCAGAAGTCGAGGAGCCGCTTGCCGCCTACTGTAAAGTCCTTACAGGCGCAGACGAGTTTCTCTTTTCCCTTGACCGTGTAAGTGCCAAGCATTGTCTCCTGTGCTCTTATACCAAGCATATTGAAGATACTGCTGGCAATGTGTTCACTGATACAGCTATTCGTATAGGACAGGTCGGTCGGCTTCCCTTCGGCAGAGGGAGGGAACTTCAGCATATATGCCTCGCCATTGTATTCCACGGCGATCTTGCTTCCGTTTGCTCCGTTATATGCCCTGCCGGGAATCACCCTGCAATTCGTAAAATCAATCATGCTCTCGCTCCATATAAATATTTCTTACGCAGGTAGTCTGCGTGTTCGGGTGTAATGATGCCATCACTGATCTCTGCCATGTTGATGCTGCCGTAAAGCTCGCCCCACAAGCAATCCATCAGTCCGCTGTGTGATTTCAGCCCGTCCTTATAAGCATCCAAGTCATGCTGGAGATAGTCGGGCAGTCCGTATTCAAAGGCTTGTTCCCGTTCTGCCTGGCGAATGCCGCCCTCGGTCAGCAGCTCCATAGATACGCCGAGCGCTTTTGCCAGCTTATACACCGTTTCGGCGGAACACTTTTCAAGTTTGGTCTTCCCGCTGCAAATATCATTGAGGGTGGCGTGAGGAACGCCTGCTTCAACCGCAAGCCGGTATTTCGTCATATCCCGCTTAGCAAGCAAATCTTCTATCATCATCCTGCTCACCTCCTACCTCGATATTATATCGGTATACCGAAATAAAATCAAGAGGTTACGCATATCTTCATAGAAAATTTGCTTTCCTCCTTACTTTCCGCTCGCTCTTGCTACACTTCGCGTCAGATTGACAGCGGTGGTAGTCGCATGAACGACGCTCATCATATTCACCTTGACGGAACTGTCGAGGCCGAACTGCTGAGCAATTCGAGGCACCTCGTTGGCTGCAAGCATAATCCCAAGGCCGAGGAGCATGTGATCCGGGAAAGTGAGCAAACCGAGAAACAGAAGCGTTGTCTGCATAAACGCAGTCAGGCAGATCGCCGCTACCTGCTTGCACCACTGATTGAAGCCGTCGGAATACCCTCGGGGAACGCTGAACATATACAAACTTCCAACCGCCATCTGCACAAGCAGAATGCCGCCGCGCTTGATGTTCTGAAAGAAAATCTTGATCACACAGTAGGAAAAAGCAATCAGGCACAAAAGGTTGAGAAGGTTGAAGGTCACTTGGGAGGACACGGCAAAACTGCCCTCCAATACAGAGGTGCTTTGTCCTGCGAGATCCAGGCTCTGACTTCCGGCCACAATGCCGGTCAAGTCATGGGCGAAGGTGTTTTGCAGGCTGATACAGAATTTGTACAGCTCCACCGGAACCACGCCAACCAAGCTGCACGCAAAGAAGCCCTTCAGAATATTGATGCTTGTAGTTTTGAGATTGGCACGACCATTTTGGTATTCTATCGCCAGCGATCGTCAAATCTGACATCGAGGTTGTGACAGATGTGGCTTTTGAAGAAGGATGCTGCGTCGCCGTCAAGATAGGAAAGCTCGTATTCGCTCAACCTGTCAGCGGCATCCATAATCCTTTCCATGCCGCATATCTGCTCCGCTTCGAGAATGGCTTTGAATTTGATCTGTTCACCGCCGCTTATGGAAAGGTACTGTTCGGAAATGAAGTTTAGAGCATCAAAGTCGACCATTTCCTTGAAATCCGCCGCAGAGATCTGAGGAATACCGGACTCGATATCAAAGCAAGAACAGGCTTCTACTGTCTCTACGCAAAAGGCGTCTTTGACGATGGAATCCGCTTCCTCTTTCGGGATCGGAAGCGTGATCCACACGGCATTGGCTTCCGCAGCTTTGGGATTGTTGATGTCCGCAATACCGACCTTCAGCCTGAACACACCGTCTTCGGCGGCAGGAATGTCCCTGACATTGTAGACCTCGGGAATTTCATAGTCGCCGGTGACCACATAGAAGCCATTCATAAACACGCCGCCGTCATTCTGTCTCTGGAGTTCTCCGAGCCTTCGCTTGTCCAACAGATACAGAGAGCCTTCCGGGATGGCAGCGACATCGGGATGGAGATCGTTTTCGATCACGAACTGCCCAAGCTGCTCATAGTTCCTGATGTTGGAGGCGATCATTACGCTGTCAAGCCCATAGGTCATGTTGATGAGATTCTTGACAGAGAGAAGTTCGTCGGAGTCGACGTCACCGAACCGCTGCTTGAAGAGCGCTTGATAAATGGTGAACTGCTCATCGGGGAGCGAGTCCAGCCGCTGGGCAAGGAAGTTTAATTCCTCCACCGTCGCTGAATCGAGGCGAATATGCTCCAAGTCGGGAAGCGGAGGAAAATATAGGATGCTGACCGCCTGATAGGTCACATTGCCGTCATCCGTAAATCTCGCACGCTGCTTGGCATCCTTGATCTGCTCTGCTGTTGCCGGAAGATCCAACTCGGCATAGAAGGTATCCCGACCGAGCCTGTTCTCGGAAGCAAGTTCAATTCTGAGTTTATCTTTCATTTACTTTTCACCTCACAATTTCGTACTTGTCGTTGATTGCTTTGATTTTCTGCCCGATAGCAGTAATGACTGGAACGCTAACCGCGTTACCCGCCATTTTATAAAGTCTGCCATCCGACAATCCCGTCGCCTGTGCCTTGTAGAACTGCTCGTCGGTAAATCCTTGCAAGCGCCAACACTCAAGCGGCGTGAGTCTGCGCACACGTCCGCGATGAATAATGCCGTGTCTGTCCTGCGCAGTCAGCGTGAACATTTCCTCATCCGGCTCCTTGATCCGTCTGCCATGCTGACGGACACTTTCTTTTTCCGGTGTCAGAACGGCTCTCGGTGCATCCTCAACCAATATACCGGAATGTTCTCCGCGTCGGTGACTGATGCCCGAATCCTGTCTTGCCGTCACACATCTGGCAATATCCGTTATATGCGGGTTCGGATTCATATCCACAAAGAAGCAGCCCTGCGATGCACTCGGTGTTACGGTGTGCGCTACCTGCGAACCTACTCGGCCGCGTCTGGTATTCTGATTGGGATAGGCAAGGCCTATACTGTCACCATTGTATGCCGGCTGATATCCGCATTTGGTTTTGACCTTTACGTCGATGCTCATATCATACAGCCCCGTCCTGCCTCCGAAGCCGCCCGCGCCGCCGGTCAGCGTGATGGCTGTTCCCTCGGGAGAGTAGATTCGTTCGCCTTCTCTGCCGGGGAGGACTTGAACAAGAGACTTTGCATTTGCCTGTGTGAAAGCCAGTATTTCTCCGGCACATTGCTCTCTAAGATATCCGATAATATACACTCTTTTCCTGGATTGGGGGACTCCGAAATCCTTGCTGTTAAGCACCTGCCACGCGACATCGTACCCCAATTCAGAAAGCGTGCCGAGGATGGTCGCAAACGTCCTGCCGCCGTCATGCGATAGCAGTCCGGGAACATTTTCAAGAAAAAGAAACACAGGTCTTTTAACGGCAGCGATCCGAGCAATTTCAAAGAAAAGTGTTCCTCTTGCATCTTCAAAGCCTCCGCGCTTTCCCGCGATTGAAAAGCTCTGGCAGGGAAATCCTCCGCAAATACAGTCGATATCCGGCAGTTCTGCGGGATCAATGCTTCTTGCATCACGGTAATACACCTCACCTTCCGTATCGTACATGGCCTCATACGCCTGTTTTGCGTATTTGTCTATTTCACAGTATCCAACACATTCAAAACCGCCGACAGCCTCCAAGCCGGAACGGAAGCCGCCGATACCGGCGAACATATCAAAAAATCGGATCGCCATAGGGCATCCGACCTGTTCCTATTTTTTCTTAGTCACCTCACATTCTCATTGTGAATCCCTGATCCTCATTCTCGGACTCGTCTTCGTCCTCGTCGAATTTGGTGTCAGGATCGTCCACAGCGGCGTTTTCGTCCTGCTCGGGTTCATTCTCGTTGAGCGCATCATCGTCGCTCACAGCCTCGCCCTCGCTCTCACGCTCCGTCTGCTCCCGTTCCAGCTCGTCCTCGATGAGTCCGATGAGGAACTGCTTCTGTGTCATGTTGTTGCGCTGCAGGTACTCCTTGATCCGCTGGAACAGATCCTCCGGCACTTGCACGGCAATGGTTTTCATGTTTGCCATACTGTTTCCTTCTTTTATCTGATATTTCGGGTGAAGCTCGTCATCCAATGCCATGGAGACGAACTCTGCCATAGTCATGCTGTGATCCCGCAGGTACTGACTGACCTCCGCGTGAAGGTCGGCGTCGATCCGCACGGTGATCCCTTTCTTTTCGCCGTTAGGCATTGTCCTGACTCCTTTCCAAATAGTTTCTGAGAGCGGTTTCTACGATGTCCTCCAACGGAAGCTCCGTTTCCGAAGCCAGCCGAAGAAGCGGCTCTGTAAGCTGGGGCGGGATTTCAATCTCGCATTTCGTTCCCATAGGCGCCTCACATTCTCATGACGTGGCCGCTCTCGTCCTCGTCCATGTCTGCGGTTTGTTCTTCGGCCAGTTCCTCGTCCGTCAGCATACGAAAGGAGTCCTCGCCGGGGACAACGCCGAGGCTCCTGCCATTGTCGAAATCGCAGTGCAGAGTGCCGATATCATCCACGGCTCTGACCGTTCCTCTTGTGCCGCTCTCCACGGGGTTCGGATCGTTTCCCATGCTGAGGAGCATGATCCGTGTTCCGGAGGGATAGGCTTCCTTGTATCGCTGTGCCTGTCTGTGCAGGCGATCCCATTCATTCATGTCGGGTACCTCCTTGTTTTGTTCTGACATGCTTTGTTCGTTGTCGTAGAGTTCCATTTCATAGAGAACGCTGCTGTCGTTCTTTCTCGTGTTGAGCACTTGGATAGTAGACTCCGTGAAGCGATACGCGCCGGCCTTGTTGAAGGGCGACCAAAAGCCCATTCCATGATTGCAGGTCGACCATTTATGATCCGGCTGATCCTTGATCTTGGAGTAAAAGCCGTTGGTCTGCACCTTCGTCACCACACGGGTCAGCCCGACGATGTCGGGGTGATATTGGTGCGCGGTCGCCACAAGCTCGGTTCCGAGCTTAATATGCCGCTTGAGGTCAGCGAGGTTCTTGATCTGGAGCGGCTTGCGGTCTTTCTTTTCTGCCGTCATAACTCCAACTTCACCCCGTACAGCTCGTCCGGCGACCAACGGATCGTGAAATCTGCCTCCTCGATGTTGTCGCAGTGGTCATGCAGGAATTCTTCATCTGCATCCGCTCTCATGTTGAAGTACGCTACTTCCTCGGGCGTCGCTTTGACGGTTTCGCCCTCGCCGTAGAGATAAGCCTCTACATGGATGTTAACTTCCTGTTCGGAATCCAGCTCGTCCATAAAGTTCTCATAGGCAGCCCAGCCTTCAAGATCATCTGCATCCCTCGGAATACCGGCGGTGAGAAATTCCACCTGATTATTGTCTGCGGTAAGCGTTACCGCGGAAAAGAGCACAGCCATATATCACATTCCTCCCATCGTCATACCTTGATTATCTATATACGCATCCAACTCGTCACGAGTCATGATGGAATAGTTGTCGCCGCTGTTCCAAAACAGCTCGCTTTCGCTGAGCGGAAAGCGGATGTCGATTTCGTGGCCGGAGTTTCTGATTCTGATTTTGATCATAGATACCATTCCTTTCTGCGCAAATAATGAAAGGACTGCCCTCAAGGATGTGCTCCAAGAGATCAGCCCAATTCATTCCTTATTCTGTTAGAGAGGTTTGCCCCAAAATGTAGGGCAAACCTCTTTTCGTGTGCAGTAGAGTCGTCCTTACCTTAGAAAGAAATACTCGAAAATATTTTTCTTAGAAAACGAAAAAAGGCGGCTTTCGGAAGAAAAAATCCTCCAAAAGTCGCCTCGAAATGCTGGGATCGGTAGTTCAAGTCCTCTCAACAAAGAAAAATTTCTTTTTGGTTGCACAACATGGCGCGCTGCACCCAAAAAGATAACCCAACATTTTTGATTGCCATAGGTAATTAGTCATCCGTAAATTTGAAGTCAAAAAGATACGTTTTGGCTTATTTTTATCACCGGGTTTACTGATAGAATAATATTATCACGATATGATCTGTGATCTGTTCGCTGAGAGAAGTATCTTTATGAAAATTAGTCACCTATTCTTTATGCCTTTCTTATATAAGCTCCAATACTATCTAGAGATTCGGAAAGGCCATCGATGAATTGACTAAGCCAGTCTGGTGACTTGGTGGCTGTATCAGAAATAACAATGCCGTTTTCCGATACCTCTATATTATATTCCTCACTTGCCTTCATAATTGGCGAATCATACAAACAAGCAGGGTGCAGATTCTTTGGTCTGTTCCAGTTCTGCAAGCTATCACACAGAAGCGCAAGATATGAAAATGGCTCTGCCATTTTTGTCTTATAATGTCTTCCTATGCTCTTCTCCGAAAAATGGGATGGGTAAAGATTATGGGTGAAAATGGCAAATACAACAGAGGAAAACACATGATCATAGTTCGAAATGTACCTTACTCTTGAACTTTCTAATTTTTCAGGAACGTCTAAAAGGATTGAGAGCAGCAACCGTTCTTGTGGTGCAGTCGCAGTTTCTATTGCGCAACGATAACAAGAGAAAACACTGGCAGCGTAACAAGCGGACGCTATTCCATGATCAACAGTTATCCCGTGCCTTAGTTCATATTCTCCCTTAACTTCATCTATACTCATTTGCATTAGGGAACGGAGTTTTTCTGAAATGCATGTATTTAAAAATTCAGGGTATTTTACTGTTGAATTGATATAATCATATTCGAACCATGATGTACTCTTATTCAGCGTGCTCTTAACTTGGACATAGAGCTGAGAAAAGAGCTGCATTAAATCTATTTCGCCTTGGATCTTATTCATAATCGTTTGCTCGAGTTGCGCGTTAAAAACCGTTTTTGTGACAGAGTCGGTCACTATTTTGGAAACGCAAGAAAAATAATTACGTGTATGTTTCTTAATCATCTCCGCTGCACCCGCTACACTTTTAAACGTGCTTGCAGAAGAAAGTCGTTTTTTTATTTCTTGGCAAAGCAGAGAATTTGACGCATCATTTAACTCATCTTTGTATTTACCTATCGATTTCAGTATTTGGTTAGTTACCTTAGAATGGCGATTACTCAGTTCATTTATTATATTCTCTTGATCTTTATTATCAAAACTGAATGTATCCGCATCTAGATGTGCTTCTAACGGTGTTCCATAATAACTGGTATCAATATGCCTGCATAACCAAGAAAACACGACAAAGGAAACGTCTAAAAACTGTTCCTCATGTCTAATTCCATTGTACGCACATTCAAACTTCTCATATAATTGATTGCAAACACTAGAAAAGTCGTTGGTTATCCCCAATATTTTTAGATGTTCATCAAACAGACCATTATCTCCTGTTAATACATATCGAAAGTCGTAAGTGCCCGATGAATAGTCATCAAACAATACCATTTCAGGCGTTTTCAAAAGAGAATTTAATTCAGCATCTGATTCTGATTGCTCCGTGAAGACAAATTCCCTGCGTCCATCCTCCCCGGTGAAAAACACGAAGGCCAATTGTCCAGACTCTTTATCGATAGCAAATACCGTTATTTGTTCGATATCAAGTATAGGCAGCAACTGTTTTAGGCATTGGTTAGAACAAACCCGCTGATCTAAAACACGCCCGGTTATACAATATGATGGCAATTCACTAAACTCAATAGGGGTTATTGAGCGCTCATCTCCGTAACAGTGTAATAAGATTTGTCCTTTAAATCGTTTGAATACTTTGTGCTCGGGAGAAACGGTTTTTTCAGAGTTGCGGATTACCATCCATGAAAAAAACAGTTTTGAGAGTATCTCTATTGTCCCCCAGTATGTTATCTGCTTGAGGGTTTCGTTCTTCTCAAAAGATGCCTTGTAGCCTCCAGAACTGCTTTTTAATTGTTTTTGTATGCTCTTTTTTTTCGTTTTATACTCATTATTCCCCAGAATTTCGGGAGTGTACCCGACATCGTGGAATAGGCAAAAGTATTTCCATTCACTTATGAAGTCTTTTAAACAACTATACTCTATATTATTTCCCAAGACTGTGTCGTCACGCTCGAATCTATTGCTATCTACAATTTTGGAATAGAACAACGCATCGTAAAAGAAAATATATATCCCGAGCAGGTATAAAAAAACAAGATGTAAAAAATGGTCTCTAGGGATATGGTTATCTGCGCTTGATATCCCGTCCTTCTGGAAATGCTCAACACAGACTACATCCATCATCGCATAATATGAAGGAAGGAAATTAGAAAAATAGCACAAGCGTTGAATGATGTGTTCCGCGCTTTCATACTGCCTGTCAATGTTCTGTGCGGTAAGAAATTCAATAAATATTTCAGAATCTGGAAACATTCGTGAATGAAGCCGATTATAATATGCCAGAACTTCTTTCCGCTTTGGTTGTGGAGTTGGGTTAGTAAACAGCCTTGTGAGAAGTGTTTGGTTGATTCTGGTCATTTTGTAGCCCTCCATCAATAAATCTGAACAAATCCTAATCTCACTTCGTGTTTATACACAATTTGATTATTCCATCTGCAAACTGCTTCGGGACTAGATGCCGACCATTATTAAACATGCCTCCTTTTTGTTTTAATCCATATAACTGTATGATTCGTTTAGCGCGTCTTTCAACTCTACGGATATTCTTTTTCTTTGTTTTTGGCGACTTATTCCGAGAGCGGATAGGAGGAAGATAATATTTCAAATCAGGCGTGCGCTTGAAAGAATACTTCTGAACATCTGTATTAAAAACTTGAAGCGTCTCCAAGTGCGCATTTTTTTGACATAAGTTTATGCCGTTAGGGATGATATTGAGATAGTCTTGATTGGGAATTTGCATTTTTGCGTATCTAACTCCCAAGCATTTCTTTACTGATATACCATACATTTTCCAAAACAATGCGCGGTTAAGTCGAATCAGTAAGTCTTCGTTTTTATCGGGGGCGATAGTTCTCTTCAATATGTCGTAAAGACGCACAAGAAAGTAACAACAGTTGTCCCCGCTCTCAGAAAGAGCAGAAATAACTTCACCTGCATTTCGCACTTCGGAAGGAAAGGAGCACTTTGAAAGATACGCAACTATCGCGTCCTCTACACTACCTGTCGAGGGGTAAATAGCATCTAGCAATTCGTCAATATATTTATCATCTGTTATAAAATCCAATACGGCTTCAACATCCGAAACAAAATCAAAATTACTGGTTGTTTTATCTGCCATACGACGAGCTCCTTTTACTGTAATAATATGCGACTCAGCAGTCTTTCCAAGTCAATTATTATTATACCATTTTTCGACATAATGGCAATACCATTTCACTATTTGATAGTTGCAAAAAAAGAATTTTAAGTAAGATAGTTAGCGAAATTTTCAAAAAAAACAAATCTGTATCTGATTATCAAGCCAGATGCAGATTATAAATCAAGTATATTCTGTTGCCCACGTTTTCGCAATATAAGAGATTATGGTATTACGTTGCCATGTCAAAGTCCGAAACTGAGAATCTCAAGCAACTAACCGCTGATCTACTTGGAGAATTCCACCAGCCAGTAAACCTCCGTCACATAGACTGACTGCGCGGCATTCTCGTGTTCGACAGCGTGGATTTCAGCGAGTTTTGCGAACAGCTCGCTCTCGCTGATTGGGAAACGGACATCGATCTCGTGACCGGCGTTTCTGATTCTGATTTTGATCATTTCTGAGTATCCCTTTCCTTATATTGAATTGCTCCAAGCCCAAATCTGCGGATCGCCATTGCGTTGCAGATCAGCGCGAACATCTTAGGGGCTACAAGCTCGGTATCTGCAAGGTCGCTGATGGTGATATGCTTCGTGCCGAGGTAGAGATCCTTGGCACAGCAGAGGAGGGCATACCCGTCCTCGGTGCTGTCCCTTGGCTTGAAGCTGTCAAACTTGATCTCATTTCTCTCGACGAAGCGTTTGATCTGCATCCACAGCCTGTGTTCAGCAGTCAGCAGGTAGATTGCCGCCATTAACGCGAAGTTTTTCTTGTTGAGCTTGCGGACGGCCTCGTCGAAAGCCAAGCGGTGTTTTTCGTTTCTGAAGTTCATAGGTAGTTCCTCGTTTTCTCTGATGAATTGATTGAGCCGTCTGTGAAAGGCGGTGTCGTGGATGTCCTTCATGGTTTCGGTCATGACCTCGGATCGGCTTGCTGCTCCGGCAAGGATTCGTTCCTCGATGCAGGGGCAGCTATCGGCTGTGCATTTTCTGCAGTAAAACAGGCAGTACCGACAGTCGCACATTTCTGCCGTGTACACAAAATGGTGAAGCACCATTATGCCGCCTCCTAGGGGAAGGAATCTTGGGACGGCTGTCATCATACGTTCTAATGCTCTTTGCTGGGGTGAATCTGAAAAGATCATTGTCTTACTCCTTTTCTGTGAAATAAAAAAGAGCCAACCGTTTCTTTTCAAAACGATTGGCTCCGAGGGCAACAAAAATCGGCAGATAGTGCTTGTGACTATCTGCCGTTCTTGTCCTGTATTCTGTTGTTACTTGGGTTCGTATCTATCTTCAAAGGGAAAAAGCCGATTTTACATCTACGATTTTGACGCTCCGAAAAACGGCTTTTGGGCAGCAAAAAAGCCCGATAAAATCGGGCTTTTTGCGGGGTACATCTTTTT
>OIYT01001298.1_pt1 | contig 18136 bp, 37 predicted proteins | sample 1588201 | NCBI WGS metagenome assembly OIYT01 (sample SAMN03283260) | human gut metagenome | biome: human-associated habitat; material: feces | host: Homo sapiens | place: USA | collected 2013
TATACACTCTTCTATTATCAAGATGTAATATAGTTAATCTCTTATGTTTTACATCATCTTCACTGTAAAGATCTGATAATCTCTTGAGTAACATAACTGCAGGTCTCTTGTTGATTGGTAATTTATTCTTCTTCATCATCATTCTTTTGACCTCATTGATATTCTGTATTTATTGATTAATTTTTCAAGATCTTCAACGATCTGATTTGATGGATGACTAAAATTCAAACTAGTCACATGAATTCCTGCATCTTTTTCTAAATCAAATCCTTCAAATGAATTATAAAATAAACTTGCAATAAATAACGATGCTTTAGTTGAATCTGTCACTTTGAATTCTAAGAGATATGGTTCATCTCTCTTGACAACAAGATGAGTGTTAAGATCTCCTCTATCTTCTAATGAATTCAAATAGTTCTTGTCTTTCTCAGTTACTTCTAATTTCATTTCTATCTCTCCTTTACTGTACCATGAACATATAAACTAATGCTTTTATTATATCGATAGCAATACCCTTCACTAAATATATCGTTGCTATTGATACACAAATAATGGATGTTATCACAGTTACAACTAACATAACTGCTTGAACTATCTTATTCTTCATTTTAATTTATTTCCCTCTCGTAATTTTATTCTGTATACACTGTAATAGTTCCATCATGATTTTCAGTGACTTTACCATAATACACGAATTCACTGTTATCTCCTGATTGTATTGTGACATATGTGTATTTATCTTGATCTGTATCATCTGAAATTACTGATGATAGAATTATACAGACCATGATCATTATAAGAAATCCTTCTGCAATGTAAAACCATTCTCGATTAGTCATCTACAACTCTCCTTTATTATAGCTATCAACAAAAATTGGATACTCCTCTTGAAATTTATTGTAATCATTGGTTGTATATTCCACAGATACTCCTGGATTATTTTCATCTTTATTCATAATGTCTGCGATTAACATTGCATTATATAGATTCTCAAGAATACAAACAATACTTTCATCCTCATTCTCTTCTCTAATGTCATATACAGCATAATCGCATACACATGGCTTTACACTAAATGGATACATTAAAATCTCCTTTCAACATGCATTTACAAATCACAATCTGTTCTATTTATAGATTATTGTAAACACTTTTAAATTATACTTATGTGCATTCTCTATCATATTCTTAGTGCCTCTACTCTTACCATCCCAAAATGCAATAAGTACACCAACACATTCATTGTTTATTAATTCACCACTAGCAAATTTAGCCATCTTCTCATTTCTGAGTGGTCCAGCTTTTCTACCATATTTATCCCATTCTGCAGGAAATTTATACAAGTGATATCCTTTTGTACGAGCATATGATTCTCCCAACTGATCTGCTCCTTTGCATGTACCGCTTACGATAGAAATATAACAATTCTTAAATTCTTTCTCTATAATTCTATTTACTTCGAATTTTAATAATTCATAATCATCAAAATCTCTAGTACCTGCAATAATTATTCTTACTGCTTTATTCTCCACATTTATCTCCTTTCCTTAAAATGTACTTTTCATTGCACTTTTATTTCTGTCTCCACAGATATGGATTATGTGTTTTGCAATATGGATTTAAACATCTCTCCACTAATATACATTTACCATGTTTCCATACAAATTCTTGTACAACAGAATTCTTTCCGCATATATAACACATTTTCATTCTCTTCACCTCAAATGATATTTCAATGAAATCTTATTTTTATTAGAAATCTAAACAATTTTCACATACTCTTCCTTTATTGCTCAAACAAACAAGTTCTGTATACTTTCCACAGCAATCACAATATCCAAGAATACTATTTCTTGTCCATTTTCCATTGATTTTGACATATCTATATTTATAATTCTGCATGATTTCTGGAATTTTATCAGAATATATAACAACTCTTGCACCTGAATGAATATCTGTATTTGATTCTACGAACACAACCTTCTTTCCTTGTGACAAAATTTCGTTTTGTTTCTTCTCTAATTTATCATAAAAATCAAGTGAAGTAAAACCATAAATGATTTCCTTACTTGATTCACAACCATCATATATGTTCATAATATCCTCCTATCTTCGAGTGAAAATCTTGTTTTAAGTTTAATCATTACATGTATTGTAGAAATTTTCATCTTTCACTATCTCAAATACTACTGAATGTTCTCAATCATATTTCTCTATCACCTTCAACTTCTTCAAATCCTCAATCTTCCATGGTTCTTTATCTTCCCATTTGACCATTGGAAAATCAACATTGAGGAAGTGCATATACAAATTTAAACAGTTACTACTAGCCACCCAACAACAATAATTCTCCTCTTTTCTTGGTTTGTCTTTAAACATAAACAAGCCACCATTTTTATCTCTTGCAATGAACTTGTATTCTTCTCTAAGATAATCTAAAAATAATCTATCTCTTTTAGAGATAACTGACTCTCCGGCATACTCGGATTCTGCCCATTCTTTTATTTTCTCTCTGCAATTAGGAGGTTCAAATAAACATTCACTGCAAGAAATGCATTCACACATTACTACACGTTTACCTTCTTTAGTTACTGCAATACAATCTGATGCTATGTCAATAATCTCTTTTTCAAATTTCTCTCTGTTTTTCATTTTCTTATCTCCGAATTAAATATTAATTTCAAATACTCATTGTTCCATCCAAATAATCGTTTAAACCTTCAAAATAATCTTCGTTTGACTGTTCCTGATGAACAAATCTCTTTTTGTCTTCATTCAAATCTGATTGTAATACAATCTTTATAGATCCGTTTTTAATCAAATCAATAAGATCAGATGTATAATAAACTTCTTCTCTTACCACCTTGTCATCAGGATATACTGGAATTAAAACAATTTTATAATCCTGTTTCACTTCTCTGTTCCATCTTTCATCAATCTTGCATAAGGTATCCTTACGCTTACTACTATCTGCAATATATAAATAATCCGAAAGTCTAGCAACTTCAACATCCATAGGTACAATAAATCTTACATTTCTGACTCCATCGGACATAATTGCCTGACATAGATCTTCTGATGTAACCCATTCGTCATTATCAATTTTCTGTTTTAATTCCTTCATGGAAGTTCTAATCCAATTGCTAAGATATATTTTATTTCTATTCCATGTGAAAAATTTACCATGTTCATCTTCTCTTATTGTGCGTTTGTACAATTTCTTGTCATGGACTGTCACTTCTTTATGAAAATCATCATTCCATACAAACACATTTATTATTTCTTTTCCACATTTATATTTATACATCATATGCTATCACCAATTTCCTTTTAACATTTTGTACGCTATCGGATTATTTTCCTGTAATATATCAAATGGAATTTTACATTTCATGCATTTACAATTCTTAATTCCATCGATTATATCTTCTTCAGAATCATAAATTGATGCAACTGACGGACATAATGCTGATTCTCCAATTTTGATACTTCCATCAGGAGCAATAACTGGAGTACACATCTTGTTTGCACTCAATAACGCAGTAACCAATCCATTAACTGTATTTACTCCTTGCATTGTCAATAATCTACAGTTTCCACATTTTGGACCTTTAGTGCGCCATTCTGAATCTGGAAAATTCTCAAGTACTCTTCCTTGTGGGTACAGTCCTGGAACTTCTTCAATTATTGCATTGAGTTTCTTGAGATAATATTTATCTTTATCAGATAACTGCTCTGGATAATATCTTTCATCATCTGTAACTTGAATGAAAACTCTCTTCTTACCATACTTCTTCTGCATATCAGCTACATAGTCATAAATCTCTCGATTGTGAACAAGTTCTCTACCATTAGTAATGAATGTTAATGGAAACTTCTTATCCCAATAACTCTGGACAATTTCTAAGAGATCAAGAATTTTAGGATGTTCAAACATCTCACCACCAGAGAACACTAAATTTGGAATTCTATATCTCTTAAAGAACTCAAGTGTATCTCTCAAAATTTCTTTTGACATATTTATTCCATCTGGTTTACAATCTGACATACAATGAGAACAATTCATCTTACATGCATAAGTTAACTCAATTAACATAATTACATTAATCCTCCTTCTTCTGTTTCTTCTGCTCAATTAATCTATTATACAGTGAAATTGTTTCAGGTTGAATATTACCATGCTTAATCATGTCAAATAAGAATTTTGTTTTAGCACGCATCTCTAGACATTCATATAAATGAGCGAATTTTTCATTATCTTCAACTAAGTTATAAAATCCATTAGCTAATATTCTAACCTCATCATAATTAAGTGTAATGGTTACTGTACTTCCTGCTGGTTCTAACTGTAAATTACGAATAAACATATTATTCATCTCCTTCATTGTAAATTTTTACATCAATATTAAAAGTTTTCTTAAGATTCTTGATCTGTTCTTCTGTTGGTGGATCCCAATTCATTACATCTGTAATCGTAAGCTTCATTGCTCCACATAGAGTAATTGATGCAATTGTTTTTGGAGCAACAATATTCATAAAATTCTCATTACTACTATCTTCACTTGGAATAGTTGCAATTTCATTATTATTCTTCATACCAATGATCACTCTCCCATTCTGCACCACAATGCCTACAATAATATTCACAATATCTCTCTTTTGAGAGTAACTTCTTTTTAAGAGTTTCTGCCACAAACTCATGCTTACATACAGGACATACTTTACATCCTCTTGTGTTTATATCTCTTAAATCAAGATGAACTTTAATTGAATCTATTTTAATTCCCATTCTGATTCCTACTTTCTGCGGATTCTTTTTGAACAACAATTTCACCATTTATATTGTGAATTTTAATTCTCACACGCACATTCTTTCTTGCTTTAGGAATTTTAATCTTAATTCTCATAAATACACATCCTTACTTTAGTATATTCTCTCCCATACTTCCTTCTTGGTAGTAACTTGTGAATTAGATGCAGCAACTCCAATTATTGCAATTTCTCCTTCACTGAGTGAATCAAAAATAATTTGCTCTCCACCAGCTGCATCCTTTGTAATTTTAATTTTTCCATTCATGTTGTACACTCTGATTTTCATGAATAATCTCCTTTCTAGATATCTGATAACATTTTACAGTCTTCTGTAAAGAATTTAACGAACTCAGTACAGATTCCTCTATAGATATCATCTGCAATATTACATGCTGATTCTATATCTCCTTTATTACATGTAATAGGTATAGTAATATTTGGAAATTGTGGTATTAACTTCTTATCAAATCCAGAATAAACCATAAGTCTATATGGATAATCTCTATTGAGAGTCTCCTGAACAGATAACATAGTTCCATAATAAGATGGCTTGTCGTATTTATCCAATCTAGATCTCATCAAGAATTTACTAGCTCTCTGAGGACTATATGATTTATCTTCATAATAGACTCTGTCTGTAACATGCCATTCTCTATCCTTGTATATCATTGCTTATTTCCCTTTCTTTCCTTACAAATTACGTTTAGTTTGTTTCTCAAGACGTTTAATTGGTTGATTGAGACAAATTAAGACTTTCCCCGAAGGGCGGTTGGGGTAATACAATGAAACCGCTTAAAAACGAAAATAGAACTTCAACCAATTTCCACTCCTTTCAATAATAGACTCGTAAATATGTATAGAAAAACTCCCCAATAAACCATTATTTACTGAGGAGTGAACTATCAATATTTTGACTGATTTTATACTAATGACACATATTTCTTATTTATAAACACACTAGTAAAACCACCTTCACTGTATGTCATTACAGCTTTTATTCCCTTATAACTAATAATTGTTAAATCTCCTAAATCTGAATAAACAGTTCTTACTTCTTTAAATTTACTCAAATCATTAGAATCTAACATATTATCATCATGAACAACTGCGATATTTGTTGAATTAGATATGTCTAATATCTTCTGAATTTTAGTGTAATAATCCAACATTTCTGGTTCATCCTGAACATTGTCGAGTACTGTATCAAATGTAATAAAATCATTTTTATCAACTGTAAACAAACTTATATCATCTGCTTCATTTAAAATTCTGATTGCCATAAAATTATCTCCATTCATTAATTAAACTTTCATGAAATTATTTATGCTTATTTGGAAAGCTCAGCAATCAGATCTGCTTTATTCTTGCCACTCGGATCAATTCCTTTCTCTTCTGCTAACTTAACTAACTCATCCTTCTTAAGAGATCCAAGATCAATGCTTCCAGTTACAGCTTTATCTTCAGATTGAGATTGCTGTTCTTCAGCTGAATCTGCCTGAGCTGTTTCTTCTGCTGATTCCGATTTCCTCTGTACAACAAATTTATCTCCATGTGCAACACATTCAAATCCATTAGCAACATATTCTGATACATCGATATTGAATGTTCCACCATCAATTGTAATATAAGATGGATCTTCAATCTCTAATCTTGAAATTTCAAATGTTCCACCATGAATATTAATGCGTGGAGATTTAGTTACATTACTAGATGAATCTCTATCTGCCTTGATCAGTCCTGTAAATTTAACATCATTAATTTCAACAACTGAATCATCAAATTTATCAGACCATACACAAGCATACAGACTACCATCAATTTCTCCACCATTGATAGTAAGCTGTGACCAGTTCATCAATGTGTAACCTTTGTCTGTTGATTTGAACAGTCCACCATTGATAACGACAACTCCATTATCATCATTCTTAAGAACAATAAAATCATTCTGAGTGAATGTTCCACCATTGATAATAAGTTCTGACTTCTTATCATTTCCTGCATTTCTAATCAATGATGATCCATGTTCTTGATTTGTATCATTGGTAACTACAATATCATTACCATCGATTGTAAGATTTCCTTGATTATCAATTACATAATATCCATTTGCTTTATTATCTTCTCGCTTTACTGTACCATTGGATACAGTTAAGTTTCCATTATTAAGAACAGCAGCTTTTCTCTCAGAAGATCCACCATTGATTGATTTCTTTGATAAATCAATTTTAATTGACTGAGCATCTACAATTGAAATATTCTCTTCAATATTCTGACTCAATTTGACCTCTGCTTCAGTCATATCTTTTAATGCTTCAGTGACACTTGGATATTCTTTGTCTCCAACAATACATGTATTCTTATTTCCTGGATCTGGCTCAACTGGTGTATCTGGATCTACATCTACTTCAGTTAATTGTAATTTCAATGTATTACATATTGACTCATAGTATAATCTCTCTGCATCTGACATTGGAATAACTGTTAATTCGCTATCTTTATAAAGTATTGTGTATAAATTCAACCGAAAAGATTGGAATTCGACTTTTGATGAATTTGTGTTCTTAATTTTAATTGCTTTCATATATTATTCTCCTTTACACATATTAATTTTCAAAAGGATTCTCGTATTCAAATCCTTTCCATCTATTTCTAGGTTTCGATTTATTTGGATCGTTTGCTCTTACGTATTTCTGAAATTCACACATAATATTTTCAAGAGACATGACATTAAAACATCTATCATGATATTCTAAATCAATAAATATTTTCTCAGGATTCCAGTATAATCCTAAAGAATTAAATTCATCTCCAAGATTATCTCTCATCCAAAAGATGATCTCTTCATCAGACATAACTGCATTCACATCTGAATTCTCTTTAAGTAACATTTGTAAACCATAATGACATCCTGGACCAGATACAATGAATTCATTCTCACTAAATGGAAATTCTTCAATGTATGTCAAATCAACATATATCTGATAGGCAATAAAATTTCCAATTCCTTTAATTGATCTGATTAATTCAAAAGCTTCTAACTGATTATGACATTCAGTCAATTTTTCAGCAAAATTATCTCTTATCAAATCATCAACCAGTAATAACACTCTTACTGGTTTGCATTTTTCTTGTGGATATGAGATTTCTAATCCTCTAGTTGTTCCACCAACTTTATATGCATTCGTTGTAACTCTATAGTTTTTCCGAATTTTATTGAATTGAGATCTGCATTTATCTATCCATGTTTCAGTATGATCGGAAAAATACAATGATGTAAAGAAATCATTATCATCCAAGTGAAGAATTGAATCTGCAGTTTCGATTCTATTGTATAATCTAAATATAATTGATTTATACACTTTATCTTTATAAGAAATTTCTGAATTAGTTGAGATATTTTCAATCAACCATTTTGTTGTTCTATCATGTTCTCTCCGGATATTAGTGAACTTGTAAGTTTTCAACACTTCATCTGTGGTGTATGGGGGATCAAATTTAAGTACATCTTTCTTGATATGTATATCATATCTTCCAGTTATATACTTATGCAATAATTCCAATCTCTCTGGTATAAATTCCGGATGCAAATCCAGATGAGACTTGTCAATATTACAATACAATTCATCTCTTGGCTTAGTTAACAACTTCTAAATCTCCTTTCGTATCTGGATATAATGCATTGAGACTTCCAATAAGAAGTGAATATTCAACAATTGAAATTCTCTTACTACAACTTACTCCTGAATAATCTCTTAACTGATTTCTAACTTTCTGATATCTCAAATATTGAGACGGAGTATTGATAAAATAATTTAAATTGTCAATATGACTCAATCTTAAATATACTGCACTTGAATACATTATATTTAAACTGAAATGACCTTCTCCAACATATTTGTTAACTTGAATAACAAAATATTCTTCAGTAATTGAATATGATGCAAGACATTTAAGAAGATCATCATATTTATTAAACAGTTTCAGATCTGATACAGATATGATTGTCTTGAAAAATCTTGCAACATACTCAATATAATGATTCAATTTAAATTGATATTTAGTTGAACATTTATTACAGTAATCTTTATTAAATGAATCCGAATAATCAGACCCAATTGTTATTACATCTGTAGCTTTACCACATTCGCAACAGATACCTTTATGAAATATAGACTTGTACATTAGATTTAACCTCCACTTAATCTCTTATCTTTTAATTACGTTTATTTTAGAATCCTTGTGATCTACGATATTCTCGATTCAATTCATCTTTTTCACTTTGCCAAATGCTGTTCTGCTTCTTCCCATAATCTTTGAAATAATCATCGATATGCTTAAGATCATCTAAATTATCCTGTATGAGATCATAAGTTTCATCTGTATAATCGTATTCTCCTGTGAGTTCATCAATGATGTCATCATCTACAAATTCACTTATTAATCTCTCAACAGTTTTCTCAGAATCACTTGTTGATACATCACTATCATATGCACAACTAATATTGAAATACCTATCCCTATCAGTTGCATATTTAATTACATAGTCAACAATATCTCTTCGATCATAAGTACTAGATTCCTTAACTATTTTCATGATAATTACCTCTCATACTCTAATTCATCATAGTATGTTTCAAACCAATAAACTGGATTATCAACAAATGATGATGGTGATAATATTGTGCTATCAATAACTTTCTCATTATTAGAAATCCATTCTAATCTTTTCTTACCATAATTATATCTAAATATTCTGTCATCATATACAAATGTATCAGAATATCCTTCAGTAGGTAATTCATAAATACGTCCATATCCATCTGTAACATATTTTCCTGATTTTTTGGCTTTTGACCATTCTGCATCTGTCATTTTAACTTGCTTCATAGTCTTAAAAATTTCTGGAGATGAGACTACTCCTTCTTTAACAATCCTCATATTATGCTCCTTCTTCTCGTATTCTTTCAAATCAAGTTCCTCATCTTCAGACTGATCTTTACAATACTCTGGCATGTATTCACACATGGCTTTCTTTATATCTTCGTCATTACAATTTCTGAAGATAAGTCTGCGAATTGTCATTTCAAGTCCTTTATCATGAACCTGATTATTCAATTCTTTAGCCAATTTAATTTTCCATGGCATTGAATTATTCTCTTTCATATGCTTCATTTATTTACTCTCCTTTACTTAATTGATCAGCCATCTTCTCACAAGTTGTAATATCTTGTTTGAATTTAGACAAAGTCTCACTATCTAAAGCAAGATCATTGTCTGGTCTAACTGCAAATGTATTCTCTCCAATATCATATTGAAGAGCAACCATTCCATTTGGAGCAATAGCTAATCCTGAGTTATCATTTGAATCTCCATCAAGTGTAAATCTCTGTTGTTTAAGCATAGATGTTACAGATGATTGTGAATTTGAATTATTGTTTTGAGAACTATTTCCATTTGAGAATTCTTTAAGAATCTTCATGATTTAATATCTCCTTTCATTGAAATGTATGGACAATAATCAACTTTGACACTAGCAAAATTGATAATTCCATTTTTAATTTTAGCTTCAATAATACCATATTGTACTGTTAATGAAGAATCATATTTCTTCTTTTCAATGAATTTTTTGCAAGAATCATGAGAACTGAATTTCAACATAGTTTTCTGATCTGATGGACTGGTTGACGATCCTAAGAACCATCTTAAATGATTATCAACAATATGAAGAATCTTATCCAAATGATGTGTGCTTGGATTGAACATTCCAATTAAATATATTGATTTCGAATCATTTGATGAATGTTCTTGTTCTTGTTTTGATTGTTCTGATTCTTTTTCTTTATCTTCATTTATTAATTCATCAATAATTTCTTCACACTCGTTTGATGATTCTATATTTGATTGAATCAGTATACTCTTATGGGAAAGATTTTTATAAATATCAAATCCATATCCATTGTTGTAGATTCGATATCCTTTATAATCATATCCTTTAGTTTCAATATTCATAATTAAACCATCCTTTCTAATAATAGACTCGGGATTGACAATAAAATCAATCCCGATAAATCTAATTATTCAATTTTATTCTTGTATATTACAACTGATCCTGGTTTAGATTTTTGGACATCTATGACTCTTTGATTTGAACTTCCTTTCCATTCAAGATCAATGTCTTTCAAAGATTCAACAAATTCTCCATCGACTAATACATCGATGTATTTAAGAATATCTAAATCAAGACTACATAGTGTTTCATAAATATATCCTGTATATAACCATATATTTTTATCAGGATAGTGATCCTTAACTATTCTACAAATTCTCGTAACTTCTTCTATATTATTCGAATGTAATGGATCTCCTCCAGACAAAGTTAATCCAGAAATATAATCATGATCAAGTTCATTGATAATTTCATTAAATGCTTTATCATCAAACTTAATTCCACCATTTGGATCCCATGTCTCTGGATTTTGACAGTTCTTGCAATGATGCGAACAACCTGCTACCCACAAAACTACTCTTAATCCTTCTCCATTAAGCATATCATTATGTGTAATATTATGATAGTTCATATAATTAATTTCACCTACTTGTTTAAAATATAATTTATCTTAGATTTTACATTGACATACGATCATGAATCTCTTTAAGTTTATGCTCACTTAATCTAGAATCTCCATCACCACGATTACCTCTTGATACAGCAAGATATCCATTCATTCTGTCAACTCTGAATATATGCTTACCATGGCATCTAGGACAATCATCATTAATATCCATCTCAACAGATTCATATCCACAATCTTCACAAAAGCTCAATGCAAAATTAACTCCTTCGTATAACCCTTCAATCATTGATCGATCAAGCATACTCTTAACTGCCAACTTGTTGTAGTTGATTGGATATCTTGCATATTGAATCTTACCACCATTGAATAAATCCCAAAATCTGATTTCTGAATTCTGTTTATCTATTGGAGTAATATCTTCTGCAACATGACAGTGAAATGAATTACTTACATAATCTCTATCTGAAACATTCTTGATAATACCATATTTCTTCCTGAATTGTTTCACTTGAAGTCCACAAAGATTTTCTGCTTGAGTCCCGTAGATGGCATACAACAATCCATCTTCCTCTGTATAATCAGACTTTTTCTGATTAATATATTTCATTACTTCAAGAGGAAATTCTCCGTCTTCATAGATTGATTTTCCATTGTACAATTCATTTAATTCATTAAGGGCAGTGATGCCAAATGAAGCAGTACAATACTTAAGAACTGGTGCAATCTTGTCATTGAGATTTAGATGACCACCATAAAATCCACCTTCACAAAATCCTAACGGGTTACATGATGCTCTCATATTTCCAAGATATTCTTTAGTTCTTAAATGAATACCTCTGATCATCTCGAGATAATAATCAAGAACTTCATAAAAATCTTTACCTTCTTCTCTTGATTTTGCAAGAATCATAGGAAGATTTAAAGATATTGCTCCAATATTGAATCTTCCGATAAATACTGGTTCATCTTTATCGTCTGCTGGATTGAATCCACCTATCTTGTAATAAGGCGAAAGGAAAGCTCTACATCCCATTGGACTAATTATCTTACCATATTTCTTGAATACAGAAGCCACATAGCCTTTTCCAGTTAAACTTAACCAATCAGGATACATTGTCTTACATGAACAATTCAATGCTGATTCATATACATCTCTACAACTCTTTCCTTCTCCATGTATATCCTTATCATACAAGAAAACAATTTTAGGGAATATTGCAGGTTCTTTAAATCCTTCCTTACCTTGTCCTTCTGCATGAACTCTGAAAATTGTCTTGGCAATTAACTTTGAGAACACATCAGTTCCATGACCAATTGTAATTGTGATGAAAGGATAATCTCCTCTGCAAGATGCCACTGTATTGAATTTATATTCCCATCCCTGATATCCTTGTTCAATATCACGTTCAACCTTTTTCATTGCAGCTTCATGCATTGATTCAACTGCTTCTGGATCTTCATAAATGTCATCCAATTTTGCATATCTTTTATATGATTTCTCTTCCTCTTTAACATACTTATCATAACTACGCTCTGCATATTTTGATAATGTCTCATCAATCTGTGGTAATGTGAATCCACCATACTGCTGACCAGCCATTCCCAATGTAATATCCCCAACAACACTGAAAGCTGAATCAATGTAATGTGGCTCATTGTACCACATATTACCCATATGAAATCCGCCTGTAAGAATTTCTTTGATGTCTGATAAACAACAGTTTATTGTATCTCTTCTTGCACTCATGTCATGTATGTATATATATCCATCATCACATGCCTGATTTTCTTCAGGAGTCAAATCAAATTCCTGATACATTTCTTTGTTAAGGACATTATAACATAATACACGTTTAGTTGATACTAAAGCACTATCAGCATTTGCATTTTCCTGATCTCCACGGAACATGATTTCTTTATTTCGCTGATACACTTTATCCATCATGTCTGCAAATTTATTCTTTATGATATCTCTATATTCTCGATAACTTCTTGCAACTGCAGGATTTACATTATCCAATGATGTCTCAACAATTGAATGCATTGTTAATACTGGAATCTTGTCTGTGTTTTTATTCTCACAATAAGCTTGTACTTTAGCTGTTACATAATCTTCAATAGATTTCTTATCAGAATCAGTGAATTCATACGCAATTCTATTTGCAGATTTATTGACAGCTGTAAATACTTTATTGATGTCGAAATTCTGTAATGATCCGTTCTTTTTGATAATTTTAATTTTTAGATTTTCTGACATACTTCAAATCATTTCCTTTCATTTATAATTGTTAGTTGACGAATGAACAAGCATTACACTCAACTAACAATAGACTCGTTATTTTAACTCAATTTAATCCCATTATAACTGTTTATCCGTCTTATCTAAGAGTTCTTCAACTATCTCTCGTGTATTATCTGACAGTAACATCTTCTTTCCATGATCTTTATACCATTCATGTGCTGTACCACTCAAATCATAATCTGTAAGATACTGGAATGATGACCAGTCACAAATCATTTCGCATATAGATGCAAGGTCCATATCAAGAATCACATCATCATCGTTATCTGATCTACAAATCCAATGTTGCCAATGATGCTTATTCATATGCTGATGATGATTCCATGCTAAATCAAATTGAGTTTGATCCTTATTAGATTCATCTCCATTCTCAGGATAGAACCATTGTAAATATCCTGGATATTCCTCATCTTCGTACTTTGACTGATCGTGATCTTTAATCTGATCTATAATATCAACAATTTGTGAATTTGTTAATGATTCATCTTCCTGCAATACTGGTAACAAATAATCATTGAAAGATTTCTGAACACCTGCAATATGCTGCCTAAGATATTCATTATACTGCATCTTTCTTTCAGCATCATTAGTCATCATTGATTCATCAATAATCTTCATATCAAAATCTCTCCAACTAAAAGTTAATTACTATAAATGTATACATACATTCTAAATTATTTAAGTGCCCATTTATGTCTATATACTCTTATACTATACTCCTTTCCATCTGAAGCAGTACATATATAATCTCTGAATTCGTCCCCATATCCATATGATTTAATAGAATCATCAATTCCATTAATAGAATTGTCTATATCTTTCAATTTATCAATTATTGTAGCATTAATAAATGGTTCATCATAATCAATAACTATATCTGTATTCTTAAGTATAGATTCTTTAACAATTCTCATTATAATTCTTCCTCCTTAACAAATTTTCCTATAGAAATTGAACCATTCTTATTATGATTGATCTGATAAATATATCTCATATCATCAGATTCCATAGCATCTGTAATATGAATATAGTCATCGTTATGATATATCAAATCATAACCAAGACTATCTAAATCCTTCTCTAATCTATGAATATTAGAATATTCTTTACCGATTAAATGATTAATATCTGATAAAGGATTATATGATCTTTCATTATCTTCATTGATATCTTTATTTAAAACTCCTGATCTCTTAAGATATCTCTTGAAATCCTGTACTGAATTAATAATGATATCTAAATTTCCAGTTTCATAGTCATATATTCCTATTTTATGGTTATAAGGCTTAACTAAAACGCTACCAGCATCTGGTATAGTGATCATGATGTTTCCACTTTTAAGAACACTGCTCCAATCTTTAACATCACTTAAACAAATATTCTTAATTTCATTAAATAACTGATTTTCAGAATAGCTCTCAGTGATAATTTCTTCAACAGCATATTCATCGACTTTGTATTTCTTGCCTTCTTCATCTCTAACAGTAAAAATTTTAGGTGCTCTAGGATCTCCATGGCTACCTAATCCTCTACCAATTTCAAGAACTTTACCTTTATGAATTCTAGGAGTCACACCTAAATAATTACTGTCATAGCTAATTAAATCTCCAACTTTAATACTATCAATGTTAACTGATTCTTTAATAATTTTCATTTAATTCAACCTCCCAATAGCACTATTATATGATTTAACAGATGAATAAACCTGTCCATACAATAAATTATATTTTTCTTCAAATGATACATCAAGATTATCAATTTTATCTAAAGCATTTTCTAAAGTATCTGTTATTTTTATTATTTGTTTTCTGTTAGAGTTATCTTCAATAATTTTCATTTCTTTACAATTCCTTTCTGACTATTATAGTATACCTGCTTTCTACTTAATTTTATTTCTATTAATCCTTCAAGTTTATCAATCATAACTTTATCTGTTGATACACGTTTAAGACTAATCAAGAAATCAACTTTAGATCCAGATGGAATTTTCTTATGTTTTGCAAAATTTGATAAATCAATTGCTTCTTTCTTAGTTCTCATGTGAGTATGCAATTTTCTATCTCTGGTCATTACTCTATATTGTCTTCCAACTGGATATCTGGTTCTAACTATGATATAATCTCCATTAGAATAAACAATTTCATTCAATTATATCACATCCTTTGCTAATGAGTCTATAAAATTTCCAATGCAATTTCAAATCGATAATGCTGTTTGATATGTGGATATTTTGTATGGTCTACTTCAGACATGAACTGTTCACGAGGTCTGATGAAGATGTCACCATTATTGACATTGAGACCATATTTTTGACCATTATACAAAGCTTTGTAGACGACAAAATGTTCACCTGTTTCTGTATGAGTGGCATCAGGAGCAATAATCCGATACATGTAGACATTGTCTGCTTTAGCATCATCTGGCAGTGTTTCATACTTGAAATGTTTTACAATATCTCCTTCTTCAAAATAATGGTTTTCTAACATAATTTTTAACTCCTTTATTGTGTGTAATAATTCCTACCTATTGCTTTAGCCATCTTTTCTCCAAATTCATTGACATAGTTCATTACCAATTCCTGATCTTCCTCACTTAATGCCTGAAATTCATCGTCATTTTCAAACCCATAATATGCAATTGATAGATTAGTCATCAAACGATCTTTAGCCATATCTATTGCTTTACCTTTAGTAAATTTCTTCCACTTACCTCTAGACATTTCATCAATTCTCTGTATCATCGTCATCAACCTCTTTAATATCGATATCGTTAATCTTATCAGATCCATCTCCATCAATATAGAATGATTTCTCATAATCTTCATCTCCTGGATCAATTACAACTGTGAATGAATGACCCATCTGCGTATAATCTTTGATAGTTTCAAATAATTCACGAAGTTGTCCTTCAGAATCTGATATTGTGAGATGCACATCTTTCATACTCAATTCCTCTATTAATTTCATTAATATCTCCCTTTCTGTACAATATTAATAGTTATTTCCTGCTCCATGCCTTGTAACAGTATCTGATAGCCTATCAATCTTTAATGAAATTCCAGATCTCAATTTTGAAAACAATTTAGCTATTTTATCATCAGATCCAAATTTGTCTTCGTGATCTAAATACTTATCGTATAACTTATCAACATCTGATTTCAGACTTTTAAGCTCATGAAGCTGGTCAATTTCAACTTTATCTTCTAATATTTTAATCATAATATTAATCTCCTTTTATACTTCATAATATTCAAAATATCAGAAGAGTCATATTCAAACTCTTTCAATATATCTTCAGCATTTTCATTGCTATAATCACTCAATAAATAAGCAATTTTCAACTCCCATTTATCTGAAGAAAACATGTATTTGTATTTGTCATATAAATCTATCCCGCATACAATATTATTTGGTTCAAGGACATAATGACACACATACTTCAGAAAGTTCTTCAAATAAGATTTCTGTAATATAGATGCATTGGTATAATCAATACTTAAAATCTTCTTAAGTTCATTACCTCTTCTCCATCCAGATACCTTATTAAGCAATTTAACATATTGATAATCCCACACAACTTCATCTGCAAAATAATCCATAGTAAAATCAAGACACATTGCTTGTCTGATAGCTCTTAGTATCAAGAAAGGATCATTCTCAATTTGTTCCTCTGGATCTCTTATGAATCTTAAGATATGCTTGTTGATATCAGAAATACCATCATACATATCAACTAATCCATTATATGGTGAATATGCTAAAGCATTCATAGTGAAATCTCTTCTTGAAACATCATCATAAATAGTTGGATTGTACAATTTATTCACTGAGATATCTACATAATTTGGATTATTTCCATATTCTGTAAGATCAATCGGATCATGATCTCCGATCCACAATTTAATTGTTCCATGCATAATTCCCATAGTAGTTACATCAATATTGTCATTTGTATTGAAAAATTGATAAAGCTTGTAAGGAGATTCATTAATCACTAAATCAAAATCATTTGGTTCGTCTCCAAGAAAATAATCTCTGATACCTCCTCCTACAACATATGGATCTTTACCAATTATTCTTAAGGATTTTATTACATACATTACATATGCTGGAATTGGAATTCTAATATCATTGTAAATCATCTATGTCTCCTCATTTTTTGTTTCATATGCTCCTTAGATTCAATAAGATGATCATTATAATCATTCTCTTTATGTTTTTCATCTCTAACCATTTTATTGAATGCATCAAGATTTTGTCTGAATGATTTATATGATTCACATGTTGAATGACAATTTATTGATCTATTTATACAATTAAGACAAGGAGATTTAATTGAACTAGTCATTTATGTCTACCACTCTTTCTTGATTTATTAGGCTTTACTTGAGCACTTGTATTACCTTTACCATTCCGTTTAACCTGTCCAATATTACTTGGCTGAGTTG
>OIYT01001300.1_pt1 | contig 18102 bp, 20 predicted proteins | sample 1588201 | NCBI WGS metagenome assembly OIYT01 (sample SAMN03283260) | human gut metagenome | biome: human-associated habitat; material: feces | host: Homo sapiens | place: USA | collected 2013
CGACAGCTTTTCGAGGGCGGAGCGAACAAGACCGCTCCGCCCTGTGTCCCGTTTGTTGTATCATGATTTTGAAAACGTTCCGGCGGAACGTTTTCAACGGGATTCCTCTTGCTGAAACCGGCGGACACGGCACGCCGTGTCCCTACAGAAATGAACTTTCCACAGAATTTGACCGTTTCGCCCTGTCAAAGCATTCCGCATTCCGGATTTCGGTTTTTGTGGAAAACCCATTGCAAAGCCGCAGATTTCATGCTATAATAGTACATATATTCCGGACAGATTCCCGTGCATCTGTGCACCCGAACCGTCCGATCACTTTTGAAAGGAAGCTTTTTCTCATGGATGTCACCACATTTCCGCTTTCATTTTCCTGCCATCTGATTTTTAGTCTGGTCGCAGGCTGTTTTTTCCTGCTGCAATATCTGCGGCTGCGCCGGCCGTACCAGCTGGTGCTGACCATCGCCATTCCCGCCTCGCTGCTCATCTATCTGGGCAGACTCATGGAGCATCTGGGACAGACCGGCGCCGCCGATTTCTTTAACGGAAAATCCTGGTTCCACACCGTCGGTGCGCTGGAAGTCGTTCTGCTGCTGGGGGCACTGGTGCTCTCCATCCTCGCCAAGGTTCGCCGGAAAAAGGACGGACAGGACGATGCGGACGACCAGCCGAAAGAGGATGCCGCATGAAACTCGTTGTCACAGACGGCGCCACCCTCTCCGGCGGCGGCGTTTCTCTGGAGCGCTTTTCCCGGTATGCGCAGGTGACGGTCTACGACCTGACCCCGCCGGAACAGCTGGCGGAGCGCATCGCCGATGCGGATGCGGTGCTGTGCAATAAGACCCCCATTCCCGCTGCAATTTTCGACCAGTGCCCGAAGCTGCGCTATATCGGCGAGTGTGCCACGGGCTACAATAACATCGACATTGCCGCAGCGAAGGCGCACGGCGTGACCGTCTGCAACGTGGCGGGCTATTCCACCGATGCCGTGGCGCAGCACACCTTTGCCCTGATCCTCCACCATGCCAGCCGTGTGGCGCAGTATGACGCTGCTGTCCGGCAGGGGGCGTGGAAGCGGGCAAAGACCTTCTGCATCATGCCCTATCCCATGCAGGAACTCGCCGGAAAAAAGCTGGCAGTGGTGGGATACGGCAGCATCGGCAGAAAAGTCGCTGCCATTGGCGCAGCGTTCGGCATGGAGGTGCTGGTCGCCACACGCACCCGGCCGCAGAACTGTCCCTATGCGCTGGTGTCGCTGGACGAGGCGTTCCGGCAGGCGGACATTCTCACCCTCCACACGCCCCTGACCGACCAGACCGCCGGCATGGTCAACGCCACACGGCTGCGCACCATGAAGCCGACGGCGCTGCTGGTGAATACGGCACGGGGCGGACTGGTGCGGGAGGATGACCTGGCGCAGGCACTGCGGGACGGCACCATTGCCGGCGCAGCGCTGGACGTGCTGACGGAAGAACCCATGGGGGACACACCGCTGGCAGACCTGCCCAACTGCACCATAACCCCGCATACCGCATGGACACCGCTGGAAACCAGACAGCGCCTGCTGGCGCTTGCCGAGGAAAACCTCCGGTGCTATCTGGCGGGAACCCCGCAGAATGTGATTACTGCCCCGTAAGGAGAATATGATACGATGATTGATGTTGCCAAGAAAAAACGAATCGTGCTGAAGCTGGGCACCTCCACGCTGACGCACAAGACCGGAAAACTGAACATCCGCCGGATGACCAATCTGGTGCGGATTCTGTCCGACCTCCACAACGCCGGCAAGGAGCTGCTGCTGGTTTCCTCCGGCGCTGTGGGAATGGGCGTGGGCAAGCTGAACCTGCCGGAACGCCCCAAGGACACCCCCTCCAAGCAGGCTGCTGCTGCCGTGGGACAGTGCGAGCTGATGCACATTTACGACGACATGTTCGCCAAGTATAACGTGACGGTGGCGCAGATTCTGCTGACCCGTGCCACCCTGACCAACGAGCGCCTGCCCCACGTCCAGAACACCATCACACGGCTGCTGGAGATGGGCGTGATCCCCATTGTCAATGAAAACGACACCGTCGCCATTGATGAGCTGGAACTGGAGATCGGCGAGAACGACTCCCTGTCCGCCACCGTTGCCGCAGCCATGGGTGCAGACCTGCTGATCATCCTGTCGGACATCGACGGACTCTATTCCGCCGACCCCCGCACCAATACCGATGCGCAGGTCATTCAGGAGGTGCGCCAGATCGACGCACGCATTGAACAGATGGCAGGCGGTGCCGGCTCGGCACTGGGCAGCGGCGGCATGGCGACCAAGATCAACGCCGCAAAAATTGCCACCGAAGCCGGCGTGGACATGGTCATCATGAACGGCAGAGATCCGGAACAGCTCTACGCCCTCTTTGACGGCGAGCCGGTGGGAACGCATTTTATTGCCGGATGAGAACGGTTGCGCTTTTTTGCAGGGATTTCCAAACGTTTTACATCGCCGTAGGCGGCACAAAAGTTTTTTGATCCAGCAATTTTTTCAAAAATGCTGGCGAGGTTCAGGGCGAGAAGCCCTGATCGCTGTCCGCAGACAGCGAAACTCCCCGTGCCACGCTTCCGGCACACGGAGAAAAGGGTGAGAAAATCGACAGATTTTCGAGGGGAAGCGAACAAGACCGCTTCCCCTGTTTCCCCTTTGAAAAAGCAAGGGCTGAGAAATGTTCCGGTGGAACATTTCTCACGAGGTGCTTAAAATAGAACTTGGTGCAGTGTAAAAGCGTATTTTTTCGAAAAATAGCTGCACCAAAAAAATCCTCTTATTATGAATCATGCCATCACTTTTACCATTCGGAAAGGAGCACAGGATGGGAAACACAGCAAAGGAAACACAGCGGTATACGGTTTCGGAGTACTATGCACTGGTGCAGAACACCGAAAAGCGGATTGAACTGCTGGATGGGGCACTGGTGGAGATGGCATCTCCCAGCATTCAGCATCAGCGCATCACACGTTTTCTCACCATCGCATTGGATCGCTACATTACGCAGAATCACGGAACATGTGAGGTGTTTTCTGCGCCTACAGACGTGATGCTGGATGAGTACACGCTGGTGATTCCGGATGTTTTTGTGGTGTGCCATCCTGAATGGCTGGATGCGCAGAAATATAACGGTGCGCCGGATTTTATTGCAGAAGTAGTCTCTTCCAACCGAAGTGATGATTACATTAAAAAGCTGTATTGGTATCAGCGCTCCGGTGTCCGGGAATATTGGATCGTAGACCCCAAAGCCAAAAAGGTGCTGGTATACTATTTTGAGGAGAGCCTTTCTCCGACGGTGTACCCCTTTGGCGTGCCGATTCCGGTGGGCATTTATCAGCACACGGAGAACCCCTTGACCATTACGATCCCGGAGGAACTACCATGGCAGAACTGACCTATCGCCGTCTGACAGAAGCAGACATCCCCACATTTGTGGCAATGCGAATCACACAGCTGAAAGAAGAGGGCGCACAATCTGATCTGGACTTGGCGCCGGCACTGACGGCATACTACCAGAAGCATCTGGCAGACGGCACTTTCGTATCATGGCTGGCAGTGGACGGTGAAAAAATTGTCGGCACCAGCGGCATGTCTTTTGTGGAAAAACCGCCGTATTACAGCAACCCCACCGGCAGAATCGGACTGCTCTCCAGCATGTACACGAACCCCGCCTATCGCAGACAAGGCATTGCCCGAAAACTGCTGGATCACGTGGTGGAAGAAGCCAGAACCTATGGCTGCGGAGCCGTGTGGATCACGGCATCCGAAATGGGCGTGCTGTTGTATACGGCATATGGTTTTGAGAAAAACGGGCGGTTTTTGCAATACCCGCTGTCGTGAAAGAAATCATTAGAGAACGCTTCCGTGGAAAACATCCCACTGGGATGTTTTCCAGAGTTGCCAATACAAAAGGGGCAGCCAGGGAAAGCGGTCGTGTTCGCTTTCCCTCGAAAATCTGTCGATTTTCTCACCTCTTTCTCCGCAATCTGCTTATACGTCTTTATCATTAGAAAGGAGCACCCCCATGAATTATGCTGAAACCCTTGGTGTCAAGGCAAAGGCTGTGGAATCCGCCATTGCCACCGCCGCACCCCAGGTGAAAAACAACGCCCTCGCTGCCATTGCCGATGCCCTGCTGGCAAGACAGGAGGAAATCCTCGCTGCCAACGCCAAAGACCTGGAGGCAGCCGTACAGAACCACATGACAGAATCGCTGCAAGACCGCCTGCGGCTGACCCCTGCCCGCATTTCCGGCATGGCAGACGCAGCCCGCCAGCTGATCGCCGCCGAAGATCCCATTGGCTCGGTGGACAGCGGCTCTGTCCGCCCCAACGGACTGCAAATCCTCAAGACCCGTGTGCCGCTGGGTGTCATCGGTATCATCTTTGAGTCCCGCCCCAATGTCACCGTAGATGCTGCCACCCTCTGCCTGAAAGCCGGAAACGTGGTCATTCTCCGTGGCGGCAAGGAGGCGATCCACTCCAACACCGCACTGGCACAGATCATGCGGGACGCTGTGGAAACTGCCGGACTTCCCAAAGACATCATCCAGCTGGTGGAGGACACCTCCCGGGAGACCGCAGCCGATATGATGCACCTCACCGGCTATCTGGACGTGCTGATTCCCCGTGGCGGTGCCGGACTGATTCAGGCGGTGCTGCGCCAGTCCACCGTGCCGGTCATTGAAACCGGTGCCGGAAACTGCCACGTCTACGTAGACCGCTGCCTTCACGGCGAAGCCGACTACGAAATGGCTGTCCGCATCATCGACAACGCCAAGACCCAGCGTCCCTCGGTCTGCAACGCCATTGAGGGACTTGTGGTGCACAAGGATGTTGCAGCGGAGCTTCTGCCCCGTGTGCAGGAGGCGTTCCGTGCCCACGATGTGACCATCTACGGCGACGAACAGACACGGAAAATTCTGGGGGATGCGGTTCTGCCGGTGACGGAAGAGCTGTACGACACCGAGTTCAACGACTATAAGATCACCGTGAAGGTGGCGGACAGTCTGGACGACGCTATGGCGCACATCGCCAAGTACAGCACCAAGCACTCCGAGTGCATCATCACCCGTGATCTGGACGCAGCGCAGAAGTTCCAGCGCACCGTGGATGCCGCTGTCATCTACGTCAACGCCTCCACACGGTTCACCGACGGCGGGGAATTCGGCTATGGCGCAGAGATCGGCATCTCCACCCAGAAGCTCCACGCAAGAGGCCCCATGGGACTGCACGAGCTGACCACCGTGAAGTATCTGGTCAGCGGCAACGGACAGATTCGGGGGTAAGGGATGCTGTCAGTCTTTTGTTGTATTGCCTGTGCGGTGCTGGTGATTTTAGATGTCACCGGAAAGCTGCATCCGGAGCGCACCCGCTCGCAGGTGCTGCTGCACCTGTTTTCTCTGGTGGGAGCGCTGGTTCCGCTGGTGGCGACGCTGCTGGTTCCATGGTTCGTTGACGATCTGGAAACGCTGCGGATGCTGCGGTATCTGTACACGCTGCCCTATGCGCTGTCGTCCGTGTCCAATCTGGCGAGCGTGCTCTGTGCTGCCACGTGGGCGTATACCATGGTGCGCATATGCAGCTGTGTCCCCATTGCCAATACCGGCAGCGACCGGAAACAGGCGGCGAAGCAGCAGCTGACCATGCTGTGGCTCTCCCTGCCGTTTTTCCTGCTGATGCTGATCTCAGGTGTCATTCTGCTGGTCAGTACGCTCAGTGTCTGGTGGATGGCGGCGCTGATGGCGGTGCTGCTCTGCATCGTCTTTCTGCCGGCGATCGTTGCCGTCGCTGTGCTCCTGGGCGGACTCACCCTGATGATGGCGCTGCCCCTGCTGGTGCAGTTCATCGCCCTGCTGATTCCCTATGTCATGGGCGTTGTCTACGGCAGCCGTTACCTCATCGCCTGTGCGCCCTGTCTGGGCTGGAAAAAGCCGTTTCGCATCGTCTTGCAGGTGCTGATGTTCCTGCCGTGGATTCGCTGGATCGTGACGCTGATCGTCATGTCGAAGATGCAGAACGTGAAAGAATAACCAAAAACGCCCCGGCAATTCGTTTGCCGAGGCGTTTCATTTTGTCATATGGATTTGCTGCGGTTATCCCACAGCGCCGTCTGTGCCGATCTGGTTCAGTGCCTCCTGATACTCCTCCAGTGACATGGTGTCCTGCGCATCTGTCACATGGGGGCTTTCTTTCTGGTAGGCGTAGCTGGAGAGGGGCTTTTGCACAATGCGGAAGCAGCCCTCGCCGGCGGAGAAATCGTAGTAGCCGTAGGCGATCTGGGATTCTCCCACCAGCTGCCCCTGATAGCACACCGTTTCCGCCAGCGTGTTGCCCTCGGTGAGGGTGTACTGGGTGATGTTCTGGGTGTCCATATAGCAGCCGCTGGTAAAGAACCCGTTCTCCGAGTCGGAGCCGTACAGCATCGTGTGGGAACCGCTGGCATCGCCCTCCACCTGTACGGGATTCTTGTCGGCATCCGTCGTCCAGACGCAGAAGGTGTACTCCGCCTCGTTGTAGCCCGTCCGGACGATCAGCTCCGGCGAACCGTCCTTGTCCATGTCGTACAGGGCGTAGGTGGGTTCCGGCAGGGAATCGTCCTGTGCGCTGTCGGACTGGTACTGTTCCAGATAGTACTGGATGACATTCTGGTAGGGGTCGCTGTCCGCAGCGGAGAATTCCAGCGCCGGCGCATCGGTGAACTGCTGGGCAGTTGCCGGCTGTGTGGCGCTGGCAGGGCCGGCGGTGTGGTCGATCTTGCCGCATCCGCTGAGAAGCAGGGCGCAGACCAGTGCGCCGGAAAAGGCATATCGTTTCATGAAAAAGACCTCCTGTTCACAAGAAGCGCATCCCAAATCATAGCGGCGCTCACTCCACCGGTTTCCGCACCACGCTTCCCGCCGGAAACGCCGTTTCGCAGGCGATGGAGCATTGCATCATGGCGTGGTTGGCGGTTTCGATGATTTCGCCGGCATCGTTTTGCAGTGCCTGCGCCGCCACCGTCACCGGCGGCTGTCCGGGAGCGACGATCTCCAGCGTATCTCCGGCAAAGAAGCGGTTGCGCTGGGTGAGGTACAGTCTGCCGTCCTTCCAGCCGTCCACCACGGCGACCACGTCGCAGTTCCGGACATAGCTGCTGTTCTGGTAGCGCTGGGCGGCGTTCTCTCTGCCGAAGAAGAAGCCGGTGCAGTACTCCCGGTGGCTGACCTGTACCACCTCGTCCAGCGCCCACTGGGGTGCCGGCTCGCCAGCCTTAGCGGCATCCAGCGCCGCACGGTACGCATTCGTGACAATTGCCACATAATAGGCGGACTTGTTCCGCCCCTCGATTTTCAGGCTGTCCACGCCTGCCGCCAGCAGTTCCTGCAAATGGCCGATCATGCACAGGTCCTTGGCGTTGAAGATGTACGTGCCCTCGTCCGTCTCCTCCACGGGGAAATACTGCCCCGGGCGGGTGGACTCCATGAGATGGTAGTTCCAGCGGCAGGGCTGGGCGCATGCGCCACGGTTGGCATCCCGTCCGGTGAGATAGGCGGACAGCAGACACCGTCCCGAAAAGGACATGCACATGGCGCCGTGGACAAAGACCTCCAGCTCCATATCCGCCGGAATTTTCGCCCGAATCCCGGCGATCTCCTCCAGCGACAGCTCCCGTGCCAGCACCGCACGGGTCACGCCCATGTCATACAGAGCCCGGCAGGTGCCGTAGTTGACAATGCCCGTCTGGGTGGACATGTGAATCTCCATGTCCGGCGCAAGCTTCCGTGCCATTGCCAGAAGCCCCAGATCCGCCAGAATCAGCGCATCTGCGCCCGCCTCCTGTGCCTCCCGCAGAAACTGCGGGAATGTGGGGATCTCCTCGTTGCGGGGGAGGGTGTTGCAGGTGAGATAGACCGGCTTTCCGTACTGGTGCGCCAGCGCCACTGCCTCGTGCAGCTGCGCCTCGCTGTGGAAATTGCTGGCGGCTGCACGCATGCTGAAGCTCTCCCGCCCCAGATACACCGCATCTGCGCCGTAGTCCAGCGCCGCACGAAGCCGTTCCAGGTCACCGGCAGGTGCCAGCAGTTCCGGCTTATTCTTGTGTATCATCGCTGCCCTCCGTTCCGTCGCCGTCCTCGCTGCCGTCAGAAGCGCTGTCCCCGCCCTCCTTGGCGGCCTTGCGCTGTGCCTCCACTTCCTTCTGGTTTGCCTCGTGCTGTTCCAGCGTGGAGGCAAAGTACGTCTCCTTGGTGTCCACATTGGAGTAGAAGTAATAGTAGTTGGTGTCCGCCGGATAGAGCGCTGCGTAGATCGCCTCGCTGCCCGGATTGTCGATGGCGCCGGCAGGCAGTCCCGTGCACACATAGGTGTCATAGGAGTCGAACAGCGTCTGATTATAGTCCTCGCTGTGGGGCTTGATGACCTCCTCCACGTACTTGGTGGTGGGGTCGGACTGGAGCAGCTGGTATTCTGCGGAGTGGTTCAGCCGGTTCCAGAAGACCGACGAGATGTTCGCCATCTGGTCAACGGAGCCTGCCTCCGCCTGAATCATGGAGGCGAGGGTGATAACGTCGTCCAGCGAGATGTTCAGCGCTGCCATGCGGTCGTAATACTCCTGCGGAATCTTGCTGTTGAAGTTTTCCAGAATCTTCTGGCACACCAGTTCCACGTCCATCTCCTGATAGAACGTGTAGGTATCCGGGAAGAGATAGCCCTCCATCTTATAGAACTTCTCGTCCTGGAAGCTGGGCATATGGGATTCATACGCCAGCCCGAACGAGGGATCGTTGTTGAAGTAGTTCAGGAAAGCGTCGGCATCGCAGACGTTGTTCTCCTCCAGCAGGTCTGCCGCATCGCACAGGCGAATGCCCTCCGGGAAGGTAATGGATACCGACAGGGAGCTGTCCATGGGGTCGCTGACCAGTTCGCTGAGGATGGTTTCATACGCCATGTCCGGACGAAGCTCGTGGTCGCCGGGCTTGATGTCCTTGTCCTTGTTGCTCATGCCGGCAATAAAGACAAAGAAGCTGGGCTTGGAGATGATGTCCTCTTTCTGGAGCGTCTCCGCAATGTCGTTCATGGAAGCGCCCTGGGGGATGGTGACGATCTTGGTGGTGCTGTCGCTGTTGATGCCCAGCAGATCTCTGCCGTAGACGATGAGCAGGGTGGAGAGCAGGACAGACACGGCGATGATGACAATGGTCATGACCAGCGCACTGATGACACGGTGGGGCTTGCGCTTCCGGCTGGTGCGGACGGCAGCGCTGCTGCTGCGGGTGCTTGGCTGACTCTCGCCCTCTAAGTCCTCGTACAGCGGATCAGCGGGTTCCACCGGCTCCGGCGCTGCGGCGTACCGTGTGCCGGTGAACTCCTGCGAAGCGGCAGGGCTGCGGAAGCTCCGGCTGGGCTGTGCCGCCGTCCGGGGGGCAGCCGGCTCCGGTTTTGCCGGCGCCGGTGCAGGCTCTGCTGCCGGTGGAGCAGGGCGTGTCTGGGGTGCTGCGGCACGGGAAGCCGGCGCCGGATTGGGATTGGGTGCCGGCTGTGGGGTGCGTGGTGCGGCAGGCTGCGGTTCCGGCGCTGCCGGACGCTGTGCCGTTTCCCGCAGGATCTGGCTCAACAGCGCATCACGGTTCATATCATTCTGATCCATTCCATACCTCCAGCGGATATTCAGTGGCGAGCCCGTCCAGACGCAGGTCTGTGGGTTCGGCGGGGACTTGGAGCATCACAAAGGGCGAGAGGGCGAAGCCGATCTTGCGCACAAACGGATACGCCGCCAGGAAGCGGTCGTAATAGCCTGCGCCGTAGCCCAGTCTGCCGCCCTCGTGGTCGAAGGCGAGTCCGGGCACCAGACACAGTGGGTGCAGCCCCGGCCCCGGAATGACCTCCGGCATCGCCGGCGACGGCTCCAGTACGCCGTAAGTGCCGGACTTCAGCTGTTCCTCCATGGGACGCTCCGGCGAGAGCAGATGAAACGCCATGCGGCGCTCCGGCAGGCAGCGGGGGACGGCAACGGTCTTGCCGTCTTTCAGCGCCTGCTGCAAAATGGGCAGGGTGTCCGGCTCCTGCGGCAGCGACACGAAGCAGAACAGCTGCCCGCAGCGCCGGTATTCGTCACTCTCCAGAAAGCGTTTGCAGGCACGGCTTTCCAGAAGTTTCTTTTCCATGGGAAACATGGCCTGCCGCTTCTGGCGCATTTCCGCACGGAGCTGCTGCTTTGCAGCGGCGATCTCAGTCACAGAGGATCGAGGCACGGATCTGTGCCTGTGTTTCTGCGCCGGCGAGAGCGCCGACCAGTGCCAGACCAAAGTCCACGGCAACGCCTGCACCTCGTGCCGTGATGATCTTGCCGTCTGTGACAACGCCGGTGCTGCCGATCTGTGCGCCGGTGAGTTCCTTTTCAAAGCCGGTGTAGCAGACCGCTGTCTTGCCCTTGAGCAGTCCCTTGTGTCCCAGAATGGACGGTGCGGCACAGATTGCGCCGATCCAGCGGTCGTTGGCGGTGCAGTAGTCGATGGCTGCCTGTACCACAGGAGATGCCTCCTCGTTCAGCGTGCCCGGCATACCGCCCGGCAGAACGATCATCTCCATGTCTGCGCCGATGTTCAGCTCCTCAGCGGTGATGTCTGCGGTCACCGGAATGCCGTGAGAGCCGGTGACGGTCTTACCGGTGACACCGACGGTGGTCACGTCCAGCTTGGCACGGCGGAGCATGTCCACCGGTGCGAGGGCTTCTACTTCCTCAAATCCGTTTGCAAGAAAAACATAGATCATGATAACCTTTCCTTTCGTGTTCATAAGAACTGTTCCGGTGTCCGGCAGGCCGCCGTCCACTTTTCCAGCAGCAGCGCCGGATGGTAGGACAGCTTGGACTTGCGCAGTCCCGGAATGCCCAGATCCTCTTCTCGGTTCAGGTAGGCGTAATCCTGCGCAAAATGGGCAGCGAACTGCTGCGCCATGGCGGGATATGCGCCGTGATATTGGATGTCTGCCTTTTCGATGTGTACGCCAAAGACGCTGCGGCTGATGGGTTCGCCGATGGAGAACGCCGCCAGCTTTCCGGCGATGCGCAGCACACCGCCCTTCAGCCCCAGCGCCGCAAAGTTGGTGAAAAAGGTGTGGATGGCGAACTGCTCCGCCACGCTGGAGGCATCGGTGTAGCCGTCCCGCTGGTTGTAGCTGTTGGCGGCGAAGGCGATGCACTCGTCAAAATCGGCGGGCGTCATCTCCGAGAACACAGCGCCATACTTGGCGAACTGTGCGATGTGGTTGCGCTTTTTGTGGTATTTTTTTCCGGACAGGGCGATAAATTCCCGTGTGTCATAGAGGTAGTCGGCGCTGTCCCGCTGGTTTTCCAGGGTGAAGCAGCCGGGAAAGCACGCCTCCAGCCGGGGGAGGGTCTGCGCCGTCAGACCGCCGATGACCAGCGGCTGATGCAGCGCCGCCGCAACCTCTGCCATTGCCCTCACCGCCCTGGCGAGATCGCCGGAGCCGGCGGGAAAGGTGAAGTGCGGTGCGCCGTCCTCGGTGTCGAAAGCGCAGATCAGATAGAAATCGTCCAGCCGGGCAATGCGGGAGTCCGCCGCACGCCGCCACGCCAGATTGTTGGCGAAGCTGTATTCACAGCCCATGAACTGGGACTGTTCCAGAGCGTGCTGCACCCACGGACGGTCGGCAAGGGTGAGTTCGTGAAAACTCAGCATCCCAGCACCTCCCGAATCGTCTGCCGCAGGCTGTCCCGAATTTGCGGGATGGGGTAGAGCCGGCTGCCGTCCGAACAGGGGATGCAGTGCCAGCCCAGCTTCTCCCCGGCATACGCCGCCGCCTTAGTGCACTGCACCAGATAGGCGAGGTCTGCCTCATGGATGTCCTTTTTCGAGGCATCCCCGTGGTAGCGCTTGGCGAGAAGCTGCTGGGAAAGCTCCAGCGGCAGCGACAGAAACAGCACCAGATCCGGCCGGGGCAGCCCCAGCTTGTCATATTCGTAGTCCTCCAGCCATGCCAGATAGCTGTCCCACTGTTCCGGCGGCAGCTTGCTCATCTGGTGGATGGCGTTGGAGGTGGTATAGCGGCTGGCGAGCACCCATTCGCCGCTGTGGTAGTTCTGCTCCCAGTCCAGTTTGTAATTGGCGTAACGGTCTGCGGCGTAGAAGCTGGAGGCGGCATAGGCGTTCACGCCGCCGGGGGTGCTGGAGAAGTCGCCCTGGAGGTACATCTTGACCAGCGCCGCCGAGGGCTTGTCGTACATGGGAAAGCTGATGGCTTTCACGGGCTTTCCCTCGCTCCGCAGCAGCTGCTGCAATTCCTGAAACTGGGTGGACTTTCCGCAGCCGTCCAGCCCGTCCAGCACGATGAGTTTCCCCTTATCCATGGCGCATCACCTCAAATTTTTCCCGGACTTCTCTGGCTTTTCCGCAGCTCATCTTGCCCTCGGTACATCCGCCGCAGCAGCAGGACGGGCCTGCGCTGGTGAAAAGGGCGGGGGCAGTCTGGCAGCAGAGCCGGAGCATCTCCGTGGCAACGGCACGAATCTCCCACTGCGCCCGGTTGCAGCAGCGGAGCCGGAAGAAGTTCCGCAGACTGCGGACGTTCATGGTCAGGATCATCTTGGTTTCACAGGCGTTGGGGAGCACATAGCGTGCGTCCTCGATGGCCTTTTTCTCCGCCTTGGTGCGGGCGGTCTTTTCCGGCAGTCCCTGCGCCAGAAATTCCGGCACGTACTTTGCGGCGAGAGCATCTGCCAGCCGGTTGTAGCTGTCGATGGCCTGCTGCATGACGTTCTGATAGTCCGCCAGAAGCGCCGGATCGGCGGCAATGGCGGGGGGCGTGATATAGACAAATGGATCCTGCCGCACATAGCGCTGGCTCTGGACGGAATAGGAGGCGATCCGGTGACGGGTCACCTGCGCCAGAAACGAGCGGGACACGCCCTCGATGCCGAAGGTAAAGGTCACGTGTTCCACCGGACTCTCATGGCCGAAGCCGTCCAGCATTTCTACAAATTGTTCGGCACGCTCCTGCGAGATGGATTCCCGCAGGGCTTCCACATCGGTGTCTGAATAGCAGAGCCTTGCGGCAGCTGCGACGGTCTGTTCCGGTGTGGGGGTATGCGCCAGCAAAACCACTTTCGGTGTCATCGCTGTTGTTCCTTCTTTCTCGGAAACCGCAGGCTGCGGCGTTCCGCTGTTTTCAATTATTATACCATTATTTCAGAATAAAGTCAACTTTTTGCCCCGCAGCCGGCATACAAAAAAGCGCCCCGACTTGCATCGGAACGCTCTCGTTTTCCATATGATTGGTGCGCTTAGTCGCTGACATACGGCAGCAGTGCAATGTGTCTTGCACGCTTGATGGCAGTGGTCAGTTCACGCTGGTGGAATGCACAGGTGCCGGTAACTCTGCGGGGCAGAATCTTGGCACGCTCGGTCATGCACTTCTTCAGCTTTGCAACATCCTTATAATCGATGCGCTCTACACGATCGACGCAGAACATGCAAACCTTTTTGCGGGGGCGCTTGCCGCCGCGCTGAGATCTTTCTCTCTCCATGATATGATAATCCTCCTATCTGCAATGCGGTATTTTTTTCAGCTTACTTCAACGGAGGAATTGCTTAGAACGGAACTTCGCCGTCGCTCAGGATTTCTTCAAAATCGCCGAGGTCGCCCAGCTGCAATGCGCCGGAAGACGGGGCACTCGCTGCTGCCGGCGCAGGTGCCGGAGCTGCGGGCTGTGCGGGAGCAGATGCAGGTGCCGCCTGTGCATAAGCGGGCTGCTGGTATGCGCCCTGATAGCCGCTGTTTTCCTGTGCTGCACGCTTGGACTCGCCAAACGATACGTTGTCTGCCTGAACTTCCATGCTGTAATGCTTTACGCCGTTCTGATCGGTATAGTCGCTGTTTCTGAGGCTTCCCTCCACAATGACCATGCTTCCTTTGTGAAAATAGCGGCTCACAAATTCCGCCTGCTGTCTCCAGCAGACCACGTTAATGAAATCCGCCTCACGTTCGCCTGTCTGCTTGTTGGCAAACCGGCGATCCACTGCCACACGAATGCGGCAGACCGAAGCACCGCTGGTTGTCTGGCGGAAATCCGGATCCGCACAGAGCCGTCCCATCAAAATAACCTTGTTCAGCATGTCTGGTTCCTTTCTGAATTCCCTCTCAAGTTGAAATGTTCGTGCTTACTTTACAGTGACCAAAGAACGCAGAACGCCGTCTGTGATGTTCAGAACACGCTCGATCTCTGCCGGAACGTCCGGAGTCGAAGTGAAAGTGAATACTGTGTAGTATCCGTCCGGTTCGTCGTTGATCGGATAAGCCAGCTTGCGCTTGCCCCACTCGTTTACTTCATCCAGTGTGGCATCCGATGCAATCTTCTCACGGAACTTCTCAACCAGCTCCTTGGCAGCCTCTTCCCCGTTCTTCAGACTGAAAACCGTCATCAGCTCGTAGGATTCCTGTTTTTTTGCCATACTCAATACACCTCCTTTTGGATTTCGCCTGCACCAAAGGTACAAGCAAGGATAACACATCTATTATATCAAAATCGCCCGAAAAAGTCAAGCCCTTTTGCAAAAGTTTTTTTGCGCCGGCTTTTCTCCCCGAAATCGTACCGAAATAGCAGAATCTTGCTGTGACATCTCACAAAAAACATTTCAGAATCAAGAAAAAACTGTTGCATTCATACAATTTGTGTGCTATAATAAAAATATTCGATTTCGAAATTTTGACAAGGCGAAAGGAGCGGTTATGCAGAAAAAGCAATTGCTTCGTCGGCACGCTGCTGTGCTCACAGTGGCAGCCCTCACCGTGGTATCCCTTCCCGTGGTGGCGGCATCGTCGGCGGAGTACAACACATGGACGGGGTACGTGCTGCGGAATGCGGCGGGGCAGTACCTCAGTGTGTCCGGCGGCACGGAGGGCGAGGGTGCACAGGTCGGGTTCTACGACGCAGACGGTGTGGCACCTTATAACACGTGGTATTTCACGGAGACAGAGCTGGGCATCACCATCAAATCCGCCCTCTCTCAGGGGGAATACTACCTGACGGAAAACGCCGGGGAGAAACGGCTGGAGCTTTCCACAGCTGCCGGACAGTTTGAACTGGATGAGGACGGTTATCTGCGGGGATTCCGCAGCGGTGTGGAGTCGCCGGTCTATGCGCAGGTGACACCGGAGCCGGTGACCAATCTGCATATGGGCGACTGGAACCATGACGGCGTGGCGGACGGTGCAGATCTGGCGCAGCTTCGGCAGGCGGCGCAGAGCGGCACGGCAGATTTTGCGCAGCAGGCCGTGGGCGACATCAACGGAGACGGCGTGCTGAACGGGGCGGATGTCCAGCAGCTCCAGCAGTATCTGCTGGGGGAGGCGGTCACCATGGCAGCGGTGCGGCTGCCGGAGAACACGCTGGTTCCGCCGGCGGTGACCACGACCACAACGACGCAGGAAACGACCGCCACCGTCACCACGACCACGGAAGCGCCCCGCCAGGACCTGACCATGGCGGACTATCCGGCGGAGTATCTCACGGCATCGGACTGGATCTGGAACAACCGCATCAGCACGGAGGGCTCTGCCAAGGACTGGGCGACCATCTACGACCAGATCGTCGCCGGCGACGGCACGCTGCAATATATTTTAATCTGGCAGTCCTATGAGAAGATCACGCTGGAACAGCGCCAGAAGCTGCCACAGATGCTGGAGGACGCTGTCAACCAATGGACGGATTATCTGGTGGGCTGGGACGGCTGGAAGTTCGACCACGTCAACGTGAAGATCGTGGGCTACGCCGTGCTGGACGAGAGCTGTCTGCTGGATCTGCAGCCGGACGAGGTGGTCTATACCGATACCACAAGCTCGTGGCTGCGGGACGACATGATCTCCAGCGGTATGGGCGATTCCAGCGTGCCGGCAATCCAGCCGGCAGAGCCTACCGACCTGTCAAGGTACTCCCACTGGGCAGATAAGAGCTGGACGTACAACGGCAGCTACAGCAACCGCTATGACATGTACCTCCACGGCATCACCGGCATGATCAACATGGGCGGCTACGGCTACCACTACGGACAGATTCTGTCCGACCAGTCGGTGCTGGGGCTGATCGACGGCACCACCAGCCAGCACGTGCTGCTCCATGAGATGGGACACGGCTTCGGGCTGCCCGACTACTATGGCGGTGAGGGCGAATCCGACGGCTTTCCGCCCGGAGGCTTCCCCGGCGGAGAGAACTCCATTATGATGGCAGGTTCTGCGCAGAAGATCACGGATTTTGACGGCTGGTTCTTCCGGTATCTGTGGAGCAAGCTGAAATCGGAGAACGGCAGATTTCAATAACAGGAACGACGGGAAAAACGGGAAAGGGAATGGAGTATGAAGAAACAGAGAATCGTGGCTTCGCTGACGGCAGCAGCGCTGGCAGTGGCATCTCTTCCGGTGCTGGCAGCCTCCTCGGCGGCGTATAACACATGGACGGGGTATGTGCTGCGGAATACAACAGGGCAGTACCTCAGCGTGGCCGGCGGAGAAGAGGGCGAGGATATCCCGGTTAAATTTTATGTGGCAGACGGCGCATCGCCCTATAACACGTGGTATTTCACCGAGAGCGGCGCCGGTGTCACCGTCAAGTCTGCCCTTTCGGAGGGCGAGTACTACCTGAAAGAGGCAGACGGTGCACTGGCGCTGTCCAGGACGGCGGGAGAGTTCACCCTGTCGGCGGACGGCATGCTGCTGGGCGCATCCGGCACAGTCTATGACATCGTGACACCGGAGCCGGTGACCAATCTCCGCATGGGGGACTGGAACCATAACGGCGTGGCGGACGGTGCAGATCTGGCGCAGCTTCGTCAGGCAGTGCAGAGCGGCACGGCAGATTTTGCGCAGCAGGCCGTGGGCGACACCAACGGAGACGGCGTGCTGAACGGAGCAGATGTGCAGCAGCTCCAGCAGTATCTGCTGGGCAGGGATGTGACTCTGGCGGAGGTGCATGTGCCGGAGTGCAGCATGGCGCCGGCATGGGATCCGCCGGTGACCACAGAGCCAACCACCACGGAAACAACGACCACGACAGAAACGACCACCACTATCACCACGACCACGGAAGCGCCCCGCCAGGATCTGACCATGGCGGACTTCCCCAGCGATTACACGTATGCAGCGGACTGGATCTGGAACAACCGCATTGCAGCGGAGAAATCCACCGAGCGCCGGAACACCATCTTCGACCAGATCGTCGCCGGCGAGGGCACCATCAACTATGTGGTGCGGTGGCAGTCCTACCGCACCCTGACGCTGGAACAGCGCCAGCAGTTCGAGAAGCTGGTGAGCGACTGCATCAACGGCTGGAACGACTGGCTCAAGGGCTGGGACGGCTGGAAGTATGACCACATCGACGTAAAAATTGTGGGCTGGGCAGTGCTGGACAAATCCGTCCTGCAAGACCTCCAGCCGGACGAGGTGGTCTATGACAATCTCATCTCCGACTACGACAGCACCTACGACACCTCCAACGGCGTGGACACCATTCCGGATAAGCTGCCCAGTGCGCCGTCCGAGCTCTCCCGCTTCGACCACTTTGCCGACAGCAGCTACAGCTACCCCGGCGGACTGGACAAACGCTTTGACATGTACCTCTGGGGCACACAGGGCTTCCCCAACATCGGCGGATGCGGCGGCGACTGGGGACAGCGCCTGTCGGATACGGCGTACCTCAACATGCTGGACGGCTCCGGCATTCACGTGCTGGAACATGAGATCGGCCACGGCTTCGGCATGACGGATTTCTACGGCGGAGAGGGCGAATCCAACGGCTTCCCGCCCGGAGGCTTCCCCGGCGGCGAGAACTCCCTGATGATGGCGGGGTCTGCAATGAAGATCACGGATTTCGATGGCTGGATGCTGCGCTATATGTGGAGTAAGATCAAGGACGACGCAGGACGGTTTTAATTGGCGGGGCATGGTATCGCATGCGCAGGAAACAGAACGCATCCGAACCGTTTGACCGCATCAGGCTGCTCCAGCTGAGCGCAGCTGGCGAGAGGTTCTCAGGAGGCGAGGAGCCTCCTGAGTCGCTGTCCGCAGACAGCGAAATTCCCTGCGCCATGC
>OIYT01001303.1_pt1 | contig 18091 bp, 19 predicted proteins | sample 1588201 | NCBI WGS metagenome assembly OIYT01 (sample SAMN03283260) | human gut metagenome | biome: human-associated habitat; material: feces | host: Homo sapiens | place: USA | collected 2013
CCTTCAGACCGTACTTCTTGCGCTCCTTCATACGAGGATCGCGGGTCAGGAAGCCGGCCTTCTTCAGAATGGGACGGTAGTCCTCGCCGGCCAGCAGCAGGGCGCGGGCGATGCCGTGGCGCAGGGCGCCGGCCTGACCGGAGACGCCGCCGCCGGCCACGGTGGCGACGATGTCCATCTTGCCGGTGTTGCCGGTGGCCTCCAGGGGCTGACGGACCACCATCTTCAGGGTGTCCAGGCCGAAGTACTCGTCGATGTCGCGGCCGTTGATGGTGATGGAGCCGGTGCCGTTGGGGAACAGATGGACGCGGGCCACGGAGGACTTCCGACGGCCGGTGCCATACAGATAAGGCTTCTTAGACTGATACATTCTCTTACTCCTCCTTATTCGACGTCCAGGGCCACGGGCTTCTGGGCCTGCTGCTCGTAGTTGGCGTCAGCATAGATGTGCAGGCGCTTCAGAGAATCCTTGGAGACGGTGTTGCGGGGCATCATGCCGCGAATGGCGACGCGCATGGCCACGTCGGGCTTCTCCTGCATCAGGATGCGGTAGGGGGTCTCTTTCAGGCCGCCCACCCAGCCGGAGTGGGTGCGGTAGAACTTCTGCTCGCCCTTCTTGCCGGTCAGGACGGCCTTGCCGGCGTTGATGATGATGACGTTGTCGCCGCAGTCGGCGTGGGGAGTGTAGGTGACTTTGCCTTTGCCGCGCAGCAGGTCGGCAGCCCGGACAGCGGTCTTGCCCAGGGGCTTGCCGGCGGCGTCCAGGATGTACCACTTACGCTCGATGTTGGCCTTGTTTGCCATAAAAGTGGACATGGTGTTTCCTCCGTATCATATATTTGCATTTGCTTTACAAATCAAGAGCTCCGGAGTAAAATCGGAGCAAGATTATTTATACCACGGCGGACAGACCCTGTCAACACAAAATTCATTTATCGCCGGAAAATCTTTTGATTTCTTTGATTTTCTCAAAATATCTCTCAAATTCTGATTTTTGATTTTTAAAATTCCCGCAAAACAGGGCGCGAAGGGCGGCGCCCCTTCGCGCGGCGGTCTCTATGTACGCTACAACACCCACTGCACCAGCAGCAGAAGGACGAAGCCCGGCAGGCCCAGGATGCCGATGACCAGGGCGTTGAGCAGGTTCAGCCCCAGGGCGATGCCGGTAAAGGACGCGGTCGCGGTGACGATCCACAGCGCCAGAAAGCCCAGCAGGGTGTTGGCCAGCAGCTTCAGCGCCAGGCGGAGCGGCGCGCTGAACACCCGCAGCAGGGCGATGAGGAAGAAACCCGCCAGGATGGCGGCGATGGCCTTTTGGGTCAGGTCCATGCGGCGTCTCCCCCATCGTCCCCGCTTTGGGGCAGGGCCTTGGCCGCTCCGCCGCGGGCGCCGCGCCGGTCCGTGGCGGGGATTTGGCGGAAAGCGGCCAGCGCCTCCGGGCTGCGCTCCTTGATGGAGCGGATCAGGTAGTTGCACCGGGCCTTGACGGCGCTGATCTGATAGACGCAGGACTCCACCAGCTCCGGGTCCAGGGCCTGGTCGAACTGGCGGTAGGCCAGCGCCAGATCGGCCTGGGCGGTCTGCAGCTCGGCTTTCAGAGCCAGCAGCTCCGGGTCGGGCTTGGATTTTTTGGCAAACAATACGGATTTCATAATTTGTCCCTCCTGCTATACATTTATGGAGAGTTTGGACAAATATGCCAGTTTTCATGCAACGAGGAGGAAAAATGATGCCAACGCAGCAGGAGCTCTATATGCGCCAGGCCCTGGCGCTGGCGGAGGAGGCCGCCGCCGCGGGGGAGGTCCCCGTGGGCTGCGTCATCGTCCGAAACGGCGAGGTGGTGGGGCGGGGCCGCAACCGGCGGGAGGAGAAGCAGGCCACCGCCTCCCACGCGGAGATGGAGGCCATCGCTCAGGCCAACGCGCGTCTGGGTACCTGGCGGCTGGACGACTGCGAGCTGTACGTGACCCTGGAGCCCTGTCCCATGTGCGCCGGGGCGATTCTGAACGCCCGCGTCCGGCGGGTTTGGTACGGCGCCCGGGATACCGCCTGCGGGGCCTGCGGCGGCGTGACGAACCTGTTCATGGAGAACTTCCCCAACCGGCCCGCTCTGGTGGGCGGAATTCTGGGAGAGGCATGCCAGAAGGTGCTGGCGGACTTTTTTGAGGCGCTTCGGCGGCAGCGAAAGAAGTTGACATAAAAATTTTTAGATTTAAGACTTTTGTAACAATTGCTGCTGGTTTGCTTAACAACTATCCGGTATCTTAATACTTGCAAGAGACAAAACTTCTTTTCATCCAATCTTCCAAAAACAGGACCAGAGCCAGCCTTTCGGCTGGCTCTGGTCCTGTTCTGTCGAAACCGGTGGCTTTTGGGCGAAAGTTATGCTATGATGGCACCATCATCCCCAGTCCGGGGCGCCAGACGGAGCAGCAGGAAGCCCAGCAGGGCCAGCGCGCCGCCGGCATACAGCAGGATGGAGGAGAGGTACCGGCTGCCGTCCGCCAGGGTGGCGATGGACAGGGCCACGGCGGCCCCGGCGTACAGGGCGAAGCGGCGGGTCCGGCCGGCGCGGAAGGCGAAGGAGGACAGGCGGTAGAAGCCCAGGGTCAGAAACACCAGGGCCAGCAGCTCGACATAATATGCCGCCAGCGCGGGATTGACGGAGTCCACCCGGTAGGTCAGCACCAACCGCACCACCAGGGCCACCGGCGGGATCAGCAGGAGATTTCCGTTAAAGGACTTCGGCGTGCCGCCGTCCCCGGCGCGGCAGGCCAGCAGGCCGCAAAACAGCCCCGCGGCGGAGAGAATGGACAGCAGGCCCATCAAAAGCTGGAGCTGGTGGGAGAAACCGGCGCTCTCCGCCAGGGGGACGGCGGTTTCCGCGTAGCCGGACCCCGCGGCGGCCGCGGACATCTGGTCCAGAAGGCTGCCCAGGCCCAAGCCCTCGTAGAGGTCCGCCAGCCCGGACAGGGCCATGAGGAACACGCCGATAACGGGCAGGGTCAGGAGCTTTGCGTCGCCGGTGGCGAAATCCACGGGGAAGGCGGGGCCCTGCTCCGCCTCCTTCGGCAGCCGCCGGACCAGCAGCGCAAGCAGGACCGCCAGCGCGACCAAAAGGATCACCAGGGCGGTCCCGGCGGCGTTGCCGGGGATGGGCAGGCCGGTGGCGGACTCGAAGCCGGTGCGCGTCTGGACCAGCCGCAGCGCGAAGGCAGCGGCGCCGCCGAGCACCGCCACCAGGGGAAGCATCCATTGCTTTTTCATATCCAAGGCATCCTTTCGGACGAAAATTTGCTGAAACGCGAATCTCAGTATAACACGATTACTTCCGTTTGTCCATGCCGGGCTCATGTTCCGCCCTCCGGGCGCATATCATGGAAGGACAGGCCCGTGCCGTGGAAACGAAAGAGGAGGAGACCATGAGAGCTAACAAACAAGTCCGGCAGAGCATCGCCGTGTCGGCGGCGCTGCTGGCGGCGCTGTTCCTGGTGCCGCTGGCGGTCATCGTGCCCTTCCGGTCAGAGCTGTTTTCCGGAGAGACGCCGGTGGACGAGACGGAGGGGGAGCCCTTCGTCAGCGGCGCGCTGGACGGCGGCGCCACTCTGAAGGTCCTGAACGGGGACCAGGTGGTGGAGATGGACCTGGGCACCTACCTGGTGGGGGTGGTCCGGGCGGAGATGCCCGCCTCCTTCGAGCCGGAGGCCCTGCGGGCCCAGGCGGTGGCGGCCCGGACCTACACGCTTTATAAGATCCGGTCCGGCGGGAACCACGGGGACACCGCCGACATCTGCACGGACTCCACCTGCTGTCAGGCATACATCGACGAGGAGCGGGCCAGGAGCAACTGGGGCGATGACGCCGACGCGTACGAGCGGAAGATCGAGGACGCCGTCACCTCCACCGACGGGGAGGTCATTCTGTACGGCGGCGTGCCCATTCTGGCGGTGTTCCACTCCTCTTCGGCGGGGCTGACCCGGGCGGCGGGAGAGGTCTGGCTCAACGATCTGCCCTACCTTCAGGCGGTGGACTCCCCGGAGGGGGAGGACGCCGTGCCCAATTACTACAGCCGCGTGGAATTCACGGCGGAGGACTTCAGGGAAAAATTCCTGGCGGCCCACCCGGAGGCGGACCTGTCCGGCCCCGTGGGCCAGTGGCTGGGCGGGGCGGTCACGGACAGCGCCGGCAGCGTGGCCACGCTGTCCGTGGGCGGCGTGACGGTGAAGGGGACGGAGATACGCACCCTTCTGGGCCTGCGGTCCGCCTGCTTCGAGTGGGAGGCGCGGGACGGCAAGCTGGTGTTCTACGTCACCGGCTACGGCCACGGCGTGGGCATGAGCCAGTACGGCGCCAACCAGATGGCCAGGGACGGCGCGACATACCGGGAGATTTTGACCCACTACTACACCGGCGTCACTGTGGAGCCTTATCGGGGATAGCGGTCAGGGCTTCGCGGGGGAAGAGGGCTTTTCCCGCAAAGTCACGCCGGAGAACATTTCGGTTTGCAGCGCCGCAAAAACCCGCGGGGCGGCGGTTTTCCGCGCCGCGTCGTCTCCGGGAAAGCACTGGGACAGGAAGTGCCGCTTGAGATTGTTGTCCTGGTGATGGAAAAATTGCGGGAGACGGATGTCCAGACCCGCGCCGCGGCTGAACAGAATGACCTGGTGGCTTTTGTCGGTCAGAAGCCATTCGCCGACCATCTGCCACCAGTGGGCGTCCGTCCTCCCGATGGACGTGCCGAAGCAGCAGATCCCGTCGCTGGCGCGGATCAGCTGCTCCGCGTCGGTATCCGCTCCACTGCCGTATTCCTGATTGATCACCGGCTTTACAATGGAGGAATGGAATTCAGGCAGCGCCGCCAGCCGCCTGTTTTCGATCTGGGACTCGTCGTTGACGCCCATGATCATCCCGTCGTCGATCCTGCCGTGGACGTGGATCACCTGACCGAACCTGTGAACGACGGAGCCGCTGTCACGGAAGGGGGCATCGTGGAGCGGGCCAAGGAGCTGGTCCAGCACGGGCGTATAGTTAAAACTGATAAACTGGTAAAGCCGATCCTGATGGAGCTTGGGCCCGAAGCCATCCAGCAGAGCGCGCCTGTATCGCGGACGCAGCTTATCCATATGGCCCACCAGGTCGTCCCGAAGATGGAGGGAGGCTTCCGGGAGGCTGGCCTTCAGATCGAATCTTGCCAGCTCCCGCCGCAGATATCCGTTGAACTCTATTTCGAAATCCGCCAGGCAGAGGTCAAAGGTCTTCTTTTGATTCAGCGGCGGATTGACGGTCTCTCTTCCCAAGGCGTCCTCAAAATCCGACCAATACGGCAGGTCCCGCTTCATGGCGTGGGTAAAATCCGAGATGGTGGACAGCATGACAGCCCTTTCTATCTCGGTCTCCGCGGCGCCGGCGGCATACGTGTGCTGGCACTCCTTACTACAATAGAACTCCAGAAACTGCCGGTAGCGGGTCCGAAGCCCCGCGTTGAGGTCGAAGCCGTTTCCAATGAGAAAAGTGATGTTCATTGTGGGCCTCCTTTGATTTCAGAACTCCTTTAAATTATACATTATTTTCCATTCGTTGACAAGAAGCGCGCGCCCTCCGGCCCGGCGCTTTACAAATCGCGGGGAACCGTGATAAAATAAACCATTCAAAAGAGAGGGGGGAGCGCTGTGAAAAAAAGAGCGGCGGCGCTGGCGCTGTGCGCGCTGCTGGTGTTCCAGCTGACGGTCCCGCCCGCGAAGGCGGCGGAAGACCTCTACTTCATTGCCGCCCAGGAGTATATCCTGCCCCTGTCGGACAGCACCATGCCCTTCTGGTACAACGGCTACCTGTACATCCCCAGCACCATCTTCACCGGCGTCGTCCGGGAGACGCTGGATATCTCCCACACCTACAACAGCGCGGAGAAGCACGTCATCCTGTACGGCGGCCTGCGCAGCAGCGGCCGGTCCATCTGGTTCGAGCTGGACAAGGGCTACGGCTACGACAAGGATGGGAACACCTTCACCCCCGGCGCCATCCTGCGGGGCGGCGTGCCCTATGTGCCGGCGTCGGTGGTGGCGAAGTTTTTCGGTCTGGAGTACTCCCTGACAGACGCGGCCTACGGCCATCTGATCTGGCTGCGCCCGTCCAGCTTCGGCCTGACGCCGGAGGAGTTCACCAACGCCTCCACCTACTCCGTGGCGAGGCGCTATAACGAATACCTCAAGAGCAAGGCGGCCGCGGCGCCCTCCGACACGCCGGAGAACGGCGGCCAGGGCGTGGAGATCGAGGGCCGGAGCATCTATCTGTGTCTGGAGGCCGGAGACTCCGCCCCGGCCCTGCTGGACGCGCTGGACCGCTACGGCGCCCAGGCGGCCTTCTTCTGCACGGCGGACTTTATGCGGGAGAACGGCGGCCTGCTGCGGCGCATGGCGGCCACCGGACAGGCCGTGGGCATCCTGGCGGACGGGTCGGACCCTGACCGGACGGTGACAGAGCAGCTGGAGGCGGGCAACCGGGCCCTGGCCCTGGCCACCTGCGGCAAGACCCGGCTGGCGCTGGTCCAAAACGGGAGCGACCAGGCGCTGCAGGCCGCCCGGGACGCGGGCTACTGCTGCGTGACGCCGGACATCGACCGCACGGACTATGAGCTGCAGAGCGGCTCCAACGCCTCCAGCCTCCTCAAGCGCATCTCCACCTTCCGGGGCGATGTGTCCATCTGGCTGGGCGGCACCGCCGACGCGACGGGCCTGCGGGCCTTCCTGTCCGCCGCGGAGAACGCCGACGGCAGCTGTCTGGCGCTGACGGAAACGGCGTGAGGGACCCCACTATTTACAGAAAATTCAACAACCCGCCGCCTGAACGGGTATAATGAGAGCAAAGAAATGAAAAACTGGGAGGGAATGTTATGGGCCGCAATATACTGGTGGTAGAGGACGACCGCAATATCTCCGATCTCATTCATATGTATCTGGTGAAGGAGGGCTTTGACGTCCGCATCGCCGGCGACGGCGGAAAGGCCATCGAGGAGTTTCAGAAGGACGTTCCGGACCTGATCCTGCTGGACATCATGCTGCCCGTCATGGACGGCTGGGCGGTCTGCGCCAAGATCCGGGAGACCAGCAAGGTCCCCATCATCATGCTGACGGCCAAGAGCGAGGTCTTTGACCGCATCCAGGGTCTGGAGATGGGCGCGGACGACTACATTGTCAAGCCCTTTGAGATGAAGGAGCTGATCGCCCGCATCAACGCCGTGCTGCGGCGGACGGAGATCCCCAACGACACCAGCAAGTGCCTGACCTTCGACAAGCTGGTCATCAATCTGGACTCCTACGAGCTGACGGTGGACGGCAGGAAGGTGGACACCCCGCCCAAGGAGCTGGAGCTGCTGTACCACCTGGCGGCCACCCCCAACCGGGTCTACACCCGCAACCAGCTGCTGGACGAGGTGTGGGGCTTTGATTACTTTGGCGACAGCCGGACAGTGGATGTCCATATCAAGCGCCTGCGGGAAAAGGTGGAGGGCGTCTCCGACCAGTGGGCGCTGAAGACGGTCTGGGGCGTCGGCTATAAATTTGAGCTGACCGGCGCGAAGCCGGCGGAGAAGGCGGAAGCATGAAGCGAATCAGGCAGCAGTTCCGGGGGATCTACTGGCAGCAGATGTTCGTCACCGCCGGCATGGTGCTGCTGACGCTGTTCCTGCTGGGCGCGTCCTTCTTCTCCCTGAGCTACAACTACACCCGGGAGAAAAAGAGCGAGGAGATCGAGAGCAGGGCCCGGGTGATGAGCCAGCTCTCCGTCAGCTATCTGGAGAGCGGGCGCTATCTGGACATCGACGCGCTGCGGGACGACCCGGACTTTCAGCGGCTGGTCTCCTTCGCGGCCGTGGTGTCCGACGTGGATTTCATGATCTGCGACACCGAGGGCCATGTACTGCTGTCCACGGACGCGGCGCTGGACGGCATGGTGGTGACCATGCCGGAGGAGATGACCCGGGAGATCGCGGAGGAGGGTTCCTCCGCCCGGCGCAGCGACCTGGAGAGCCTGTACGACGGCAAGCGGTTCGTGGTGGGCGTCCCCGCCGTGAACCCGGTCAGCCAGGAGCGGGTGGGCGAGGTGTTCGCCGTGACCTCCATAGCGTCGCTGGACTCCATGTGGCGGGGCTTTGTGGGGCTGTTCTTCATGACGGCTTTCGTGGTGCTGATGGTGGCTTTCATGGCCTCCTCCGTCACCGCCATGCGGCAGGTGAAGCCCATCCGGGAGATGGTCCAGGCCACCCGGCGGTACGCCGAGGGGGACTTTGACATCCGCATGAACGACTACGGTCGGGACGACGAGGTGGGCGAGCTGGCGGCCTCCTTCAACAACATGGCGGAGAGCCTGCAGCAGACAGAGCGCCAGCGCCGGGAGTTCGTGGCCAACATCTCCCATGAGCTGAAAACGCCCATGACCACCATCGCCGGTTACACCGACGGCATCCTGGACGGGACCATCCCGCCGGAGAACGAGCGGCAGTACCTGCAGATCATCTCCGACGAGAGCCGCCGCCTGAGCCGGCTGGTCCGGCGGATGCTGGACGTCAGCCAGCTCCAGGCCATAGACCCCCTGCGGGGCGGCAACCACTTTGACGTCTGCGAGAGCATGCGCCGGGTGCTGATCTCCATGGAGAAGAAGATCACAGACAGGGACCTGGACGTGGAGGCCGACATCCCCGAGGAGCCGATCCTGGTCCTGGGCGACAACGACATGATCACCCAGGTCATCTACAACCTGCTGGAAAACGCCGCGAAGTTCGGCCGTCCGGGCACCACGCTGTATCTGGGCGTCACCACCATCGACGGCAAGGCCCGGGTCACCGTGCGGAACCTGGGGGACACCATTCCGGCGGAGGAGCTGCCGCTGCTGTTCGAGCGCTTCCACAAGAGCGACAAGTCCCGCAGCGAGGACAAGGACGGCGTGGGCCTGGGGCTCTACATCGTCAAGACGATCCTGGAGCAGCACAAGGAAAAAATCGATGTGACCAGCGAGAACGGAGTGACGACCTTCTCTTTCTCCCTGACCACGGAATGAGGCATCATGGAAGAACACAATGAGACCCGTGCGGAGGAGCGCCTCCCCGGCGAGGTGGTGGAGACCTACCGGCAGCCGGACCCCCGGGAGGTGGTGGAGACCTACGTTCGCCCTCTGCCGGGCAATGCCTCCGCCGGGACGCCGTCCAGGGCGGCGCCCGCCGGGAAAAAACGGAAGAAGACGGGCCTTTGGATATTTCTGGCCATTGTCGCCGCGGCGGCGGGGATAGTGGCGGCGGCGCGGGTGTGGGGATGGCAGTACGGCCACGGCCACCGGGACCGCTTTGAAAAGTATTACGACGACTACTATGAGGAGGAGATCAGCGGCGAGATCACCATCCCCGTCTGGCCCGCCGGGCAGGGCGTGGAGCTGCCGGTGACCCGGGAGCGGGGCGAGAGCCTGACGGCCCAGGCGGTCTACAGACTGGTGAATCCCTCCGTGGTGACGGTGATGGCCGATCTGGGGGAGAACATCGGCCTGTCCGTGGGCGCGGGCGTGATCTTTACCGGCGACGGCTATATCGTCACCAACTACCACGTGGTGGAGGGCGGCCGGGAGTGCCTGGTGGCGCTGGACACCGGGTACAGCTATGAGGCGAAGTACGTGGCCGGAGACGCGGAGAACGACCTGGCGGTTTTGAAGATCGACGGGGAGGACCTGCCCGCCGCCGCGTTTGGCGACTCCGACCTTCTCTCGGTGGGCGACAAGGTGTACGCCATCGGCAATCCCCTGGGCGTGGAGCTGCGGGGGACGCTGACCGACGGCATCGTCTCCGCCATTAACCGGGACGTGGATGTGGACGGCCGGACCATGACGCTGATCCAGACCAACGCCGCGTTGAACTCCGGCAACTCCGGCGGCCCGCTGATCAACGAATATGGCCAGGTGGTGGGCATCAACGTCATCAAAATGAGTTCGGATTACTCCAATGTGGAGGGCCTGGGCTTTGCGATTCCCTCTGCCTCCATGCAGCGCATCGTCAACGACTTGCTGGCCTATGGCGAGGCGCGGCCAGAGCCGGTGCTGGGCGTGATGGTCAATATGGTGGCCAGCCAGCTCGCGGAAGAGGTCTGGGGCCTGGAGGTCGTGGAGGTGACGCCAGGCTCCGCCGCGGACCTGGCGGGCATCCAGGTGGGGGACTACATCCTCTCCGCCGCCGGCGAGGAGACCGTCACCAGCCAGGACCTGCTGCGGGTGCGGCGGCAGTACCACGTGGGCGACACGCTGCCCATGACCATCTGGCGGGACGGCGGGATTCTGGAGGTCACGCTGGAGCTGGAGCAGACCGCGGACGATGTGAAAGCGTCGGCCGACGGCGAGATCTTCAGACTGCCGTGATGGGCGAAAAGCAAAAAACAGTGACCTTATCCAAGGTCACTGTTTTTTCTTCTGCGGCCAGATGAGACTGACGCCGGAGGCCAGCAGGTAGACGCCGAAGGGCCTGCGCAGGACGGCCACGTCCACCGCCGTGGCGATCCAGGCGCCGATCCCGGCGGCGACCACCGCCGCGGGCACGGCGTTTTTCAGGGCGGGCTTGTCGAGGTAGCCGTTTTTGGCGTGGCACACCAGGGCGCTGACGGCGGTGGGCAGGAAGAACAGCAGGTTGACGCCCTGGGCGGTCCGCTGGTCCACGCCCAAAAACAGCGTCATCACCAGCAGAAGCAGCGTCCCGCCGCCCACGCCCCAGGCGGAGATCACGCTGGCCCCCAGGCCGCACAGGAAGGGAAGCAGCCAGTCCGTCACAGCAGATATTTCACCCCCGCGTAAAAGAGAAAGGCGGCGAACAGCCATTTGAGGAATTTCGTGGAGATCCCGCCGTACAGCCTGCCGCCGAGAAAGCCGCCGATGAGGCCGCCGGCCAGATAGGGCAGGGCGGCCATCAGCGAGACGCCGCCCCGCCACAGATACACGGCGGCGGACACCAGACACACCGGGAAGATGACTCCCACGCAGGTGGCGTACAGCTTCCGCTGGGGCAGGCCGCCCCACCGGGAGAGGATGGGCAGGAACACCATCCCGCCGCCGCCTCCGAACAATCCGTTCGCCAGCCCCGCCGCGCCGCCGGCGATCCGCGCCGGCCAGTTGCCTCCCATCGCACCGCCTCCCATCCAGTATGTAGCGGGAGCCCCGGGAAAGGACACCCCTTTCCCAAAGCCCCCGGCGCGGCGTTATTTCAGCTTGAAGCTCTGGCAGTCGGTGCACTCCACCATGGTGGGGTTGGTCTCGTGGGTGCCCACCTGGATCTCCGTCAGGCCGCAGTACTGGGTGTCCTGGCAGTGATGGGCGCAGTTGTTCACGGTGCACTTGATGCTCTGATTGGGGGTACATTCGCAGCCGCCGTTGGTGCAATCCTTCATCATAACATGATCCTCCTGCGTGAAAGAATTTGGCTTTCCGCCGGTAGCTAGTGTGCGCAGGCGGCGCGTGATTATGCATGGGCGCCGCCTGGAAACGCGGGCAAAAAAAGCGGCGCCCATCGGGCGCCGCTTTGGATGATATGGAAGATCTTACTGGGCTTTTTTCAGATTGGCGACATCCCGGGAGAGGCGCTTGACGATAGCCTCCAGCGTGTCGATCCGGCTGTTGGTGATCTCCAGATCTTCCGCCGTGGGCATGGCGTCCAGCTTTGCGTTGATTCCCTGAACGGCCTCGGCCAGGATTCCGATCTGAGGTTTTATTTCGTTTTCGATCGTCAGATTTGTCTTTGTAATCTCCAATTCCAGGCCATCCAGCCTGGAGTCCATAGTGTCCAGCCTGGAATCCACGGCATCCAGCCTGGAATCCACGGCGTCCAGTCTGGAGTCCACGGAATCAAGCCTGGAGTCCACGGAATCAAGCCTGGAGTCCACAGCATCCAGCCTGGAGTCCACGGCATCCAGCCTGGAGTCCACAGCATCCAGCCTGGAATTCATATCCTCCTCAAATTTTCCCAGCCGCTCCAGGATCAAATCAAGCTTATCCATACCCTCACCTCATTCCCCATTATAACGACGGCAAAGCCCCGCCGTCAACAATTTTCTTTTTCAGATCCCCAGCAGCATGGCGGCGAAGCGGAAGTAGATCAGCAGGGACAGGGCGTCCACGATGGTGGTGATGAACGGCGAGGCCATCACCGCCGGGTCAAAGCCGATCTTCTTCGCCAGCATGGGCAGGGAGCAGCCCACCAGCTTGGCGCACAGCACGGTGCACACCATGGTGCAGCAGATGACCGCCGCCACGGGGATGGTCACCATCGTGTTGTGGAACAGCAGCCGGTCCACCAGCATCAGCTTGACGAAGTTTGCCGCCGCCAGGGTGACGCCGCAGACCACCGCCACCCGAATCTCCTTCCAGATGACCTGGAACAGGTCGGAGAACTCGATCTCGTTCAGGGAGATTCCGCGGATGACGGAGACGCTGGCCTGGGAGCCGCAGTTGCCGCCGGTGTCCATCAGCATGGGGATATAGGCGGTCAGCACGGTGGCCGCCGCCAGGGCGTCCTCGAAGCTGGAGATGATCTGCCCGGTGAAGGTGGCGGAGATCATCAGCAGCAGCAGCCACGGGATGCGGGCCTTGAAGGTCTCGAAGGTGCCGGTTTTGAGGTACGGCTTGTCGGAGGGCAGCATGGCCGCCATCTTCTCGATATCCTCCGTGACCTCCTCCTGCAGGACGTCCATGGCGTCGTCAACAGTGACGATACCCACCAGTCGCTCCTCCTTGTCCACCACGGGCAGGGCCAGGAAGTCGTATTTGCTCAGGGCCCGGGCCACCATCTCCTGGTCGTCCAGGGTCTGGACGGAGATGAAGTTCCGGTCCATGATGTCGCCGATGACGTCGTCCTCCTCCGCCAGCAGCAGCGTCCGGATGGACAGCACGCCCAGCAGGCGGCGGTTGTCGTCGATGACATAGCAGATGTTGATGGTCTCCTTGTCGGGGCCGGTGCGGCGGATGCGCTTCAACGCGTCCTCCACCGTCATGGTGGCCTTCAGGTCCACGAACTCCGTGGTCATGATGCTGCCGGCGGAGTCCTCGGGATACTTCAAAATCTCGTTGATGCTCTTGCGCATCTCCGGGTCGGAGTGCTTCAAAATGCGCTTGACCACGTTGGCGGGCATCTCCTCCACGATGTCCACCGTGTCGTCCAGATACAGCTCATCCAGCACCTCTTTCAGCTCGGAGTTGGAGAAGCCCCGGATCAGCAGCTCCTGCTCGTCGGAGTCCAGCTCCACGAACACCTCCGCCGCCAGCTCCTTGGGCAGCAGCCGGAAGACCAGGGGGATGTGGTCCCCCTCCAGATCCTCGCACAGAGCGGCGATGTCCGCCGCCTCCAGAGGCAGCAGGAGGTCCCGCAGCTCCGCATAGCGTTTTCGGGAGACCAGATCCTCGATTTTTTCCACCAGCTCCGTCCGCTCGTTTTCCAGTTCAAACACAGCGCGCGACCTCCTTCCCTTGTCATTGAAAAGTAAAAAGTCCCCAATCGTCCCATCCGGTGCGACTGGAGAACATCCCCTCTGCCGGGAGGACCCTGTCAGGATTCTCCCCCAACCGTTCAAGCTTTAGCCTCACAAGGCGGTGAAATCGCATTAGATGATACCTTCGTGTTCGATATCGCCTGTTCAAACCCTCTCATGATGTCTCCATCACTCCGCGGCAGCGATCCGTATCCCTGTGGTAGCCTTACCTACCGGACGTTATTTGATTTTGTGACTCTATGTGTTATATTATGCTAAAAAATCACTGCTGTCAACCCGGACCGGGGAAAAGAGCGCGGCGAGTTTTTTTGCGGCCGTCCCGCGCGACCGCACGGGAAGACATCGAACATATGTTGTATTTTGCGCGACAATATGCTATAATGAAAGAAAATGTAAATCGTGAAAGAATCCCTTGTGGGGCCGTATGGAATCGTGATATAATATAACATTCCGGGAAAGACCGATTTTGGGGCAGTCAGCCAGAGGAGGGGAACGGTCCGTGGGCATCCATGATGGGCACAGGGAGAAGATGCGCCAGCGCTTTTTGAACGGCGGGCTGGAGTCCTTCGCGGACCACGAGGCCCTGGAACTGCTGCTGTACTACGCCATCCCCCGGCGGGACACGAACCCCGTCGCCCACGCGCTGATGGAGCGGTATGGTTCGCTGTCCGCGGTGCTGTCCGCCCCGATGGAGGATCTGAAAAAGGTGGAGGGCATCGGCGAGAGCGCGGCGGTTCTGCTGAAGCTGGCGCCCCAGCTCTGCCGCAAGGCCCGGCTGGCGGACGCCGCCCAGGAGAACGTGCTCAACTCGTCGGAGAAGGCGGGAGCCTATCTGCTGGAGCGTTTCGCGGGAGAGCGGAGCGAGGTGGTCTACCAGCTGTGCCTGGACCGCAAGGGCAAGCTGATCGCCTGCAAGCGCATCGGAGAGGGCGGCGTGACCAACGCGGAGGTGAACATCCGCAAGCTGGTGGAGAACGCCATCCTGACCTCCGCCAGCGCGGTCATCCTGTCCCACAACCACCCCAGCGGCATCGCGCTGCCGTCCCAGGACGATTACGCCACCACCCAGCGGGTGATGGAGGCCCTGCGCACCATCGGCGTGGTGCTGACGGACCACATCATCGTCGCCGACGGGGACTTTGTCTCCATGGCGGATTCCGGCTACCTTGGGGGGTAAGGGGGAGCGGGCATCCCCTTCGGACCCTCCGCCGCCCGTGATACCGGTCACGGGGCCGCGCCCCAAGGGCGCGGGATATCGCCAATTTTCACGCTTTTTGGGAGAACACTATGCCGAAATTTCAAGTCGTTTCTGAATATCAGCCCTCCGGCGACCAGCCCCAGGCCATCGACGCCCTGGCGGAGGGCATTGAGAACGGACTGAAGGAGCAGGTGCTGCTGGGCGTCACCGGCTCCGGCAAGACCTTCACCATGGCCAAGGTCATTGAGCGCATCCAGCGTCCCACCCTGGTGCTGGCCCACAACAAGACCCTGGCGGCCCAGCTGTGCGCCGAGTTCAAGGAGTTCTTTCCCAACAACGCGGTGGAGTACTTCGTCAGCTACTACGACTACTACCAGCCCGAGGCATATATCCCCCATACGGATACCTATATCGCCAAGGACGCCTCCACCAACGACGAGATCGACCGCCTGCGCCTCTCCGCCACCTGCGCCCTGCTGGAGCGGCGGGACGTCATCGTGGTGTCCTCGGTCTCCTGCATTTACGGCCTGGGCGAGCCCGACGACTTCGCCAAGCTGGTGGTCTCCCTCCGAGTGGGGGCGGAGTGGGACCGGGACGAGCTGCTGCGTCGGCTGGTGGAGATCCGGTACGAGCGAAATGATATCGCCTTCGAGCGGAACATGTTCCGGGTCCGGGGCGACACAGTGGAAATTTATCCCGCCTACTATAAGGAGCACGCCATCCGGGTGGAGTTCTTCGGCAACGAGATCGACCGGATCAGCGACTTCCACCCCCTGACCGGGACCGTGAACCGGGTGCTGAACCACATCGCCATCTACCCCGCCAGCCACTACGTCACGCCCAAGGACAAGCTGGAGCGGGCGGCGGAGGAGATCGAGCGGGAGCTGGCGGAGCGCAAAAAGTGGTTTGAGGACAACGGCAAGCTCATCGAGGCCCAGCGCATCGACCAGCGCACCCGCTACGACGTGGAGATGATGCGTACCCTGGGCTACTGCTCCGGCATTGAGAACTATTCCCGGGTCATCTCCCAGCGGCCGGTGGGCAGCGCCCCCATGACACTGCTGGACTTCTTCCCGGAGGATTTCGTGCTGTTCGTGGACGAGAGCCATGTGACCCTGCCCCAGGTGCGGGCCATGTACAACGGCGACCATGCCCGCAAGCAGAGCCTGGTGGACTACGGCTTCCGCCTGCCCTGCGCCTTTGATAACCGCCCCCTGAAGTTCGAGGAGTTCGAGGAGCGCTTTTCTCAGGCGGTGTTCGTCTCCGCCACCCCCGGCGACTTTGAAAAGCAGCAGGCGGACCAGATCGTGGAACAGGTCATCCGGCCGACCGGCCTGCTGGACCCCAGAGTGGAGGTCCGTCCGGTGCTGGGCCAGATCGACGACCTGGTGGCGGAGATACACGCCCGGGCGGAGAGGAACGAGCGCGTGCTGGTGACCACCCTCACCAAGAAAATGGCCGAGGACCTGACCGCCCACTTCCGTGGGCTGGGCATCAAGGTGCGGTATATGCACGCCGACGTGTCGGCTCTGGAGCGCATGGAGATCATCCGCGACCTGCGTCTGGGCGAGTTCGACGTGCTGGTGGGTATCAACCTGCTGCGTGAGGGCCTGGACCTGCCGGAGGTGTCGTTGGTGGCCATTCTGGACGCCGACAAGGAGGGCTTCCTTCGCAGCGAGACCAGCCTGATACAGACCATCGGCCGCGCCGCCCGCAACGCCGAGGGCCTGGTCATCCTGTACGCCGATACCGTTACCCCCTCCATGCGGGCCGCTATGGACGAGACGGAGCGCCGACGGAAGCTGCAGGACGACTTCAACAAGGCCCACGGCATTATCCCGCAGACCATCCGCAAGAGTGTCCGCGAGATGGTGGAGATCAGCCACAGCGCCGAGGAGGCCTCCAAGCTGTCGAAGAAGAAGCTTTCTGACCGTGAGCGAGCTGAGACCATCGCACGTCTGGAGAAGGAAATGAAAGAGGCCAGCCGTATGCTGGAATTCGAATATGCCGCCCTGCTGCGTGACCAGATCATCGAACTGCGGGGGGAGAAATAAACCGAACCGAGAAACGACCTATGAAAAAGTACCTTTCCTATATCTACGTGATCCTCAGCGCCGTGTGCTGGGGCTTTATCGGTTTTTCCAACCGTATGCTCACGGAGGTGGGCGTATCGCTGGGCAACCGGGTGTTCATCCGGAACTTCGGCACGCTGGTGATCCTGACCATCGTGTTCGCCCTGTTCCACCGTCAGGTGTTCCGCATCAAGCTGAAGCATCTGCCCATTTTCCTGTGCTCCGGACTGCTCAGCATCCTGACGCTGAGCCTGGTCTACTTCCAGTGCCAGACCATGTGCTCCCTGTCGGTGGCGGCGGTGCTGCTGTATCTGGCCCCGTCCTTTGTGGTCATTTTCAGCGCCGTGCTGTGGAAGACGCCGCTGACGAAGCGCAAGCTCATCGCCCTGGTGGTGTCCCTGCTGGGATGCGTGATGGTCAGCGGCATCATCGGCGGCGATATGACCGCCTCCTGGGCGGGTATCGGCCTGGGCGTGCTGTCCGGCCTGTGCTACGCCAGCTATACGGTGTTTGCCCACTACGGTCTGGCCCATTACGAGAGCTATACCATGATCTACTGGACATTTCTGGTGGCGGGGCTTGGCTCGGTATTTTTCGCGGACTTCGAGACGCTGCCGCTGGCCTTTTCCGGCACGCAGGGCATCGTGGGCGTGTGCGGTGTGGTGATCGTGGCCACGGTGCTGCCCTACATCTTCTATACGAAGGGGCTTGAGGGCGTGGAAAGCGGCCGCGCCTCGATCATTACCAACATCGAGCCGGTGGTGGAGACGCTGGTGGGTGTGTTCGTGTTCAAGGAGGCACTGACCGTGTGGACCGTGCTGGGCATGGCCTGCGTGTTCGGCTGCGTGATCCTGCTGGCCAATGGAGATAAAAAATGCGAAGAAAAACCTGTCAAGTCCTGAACGGCTTTCACCTGAAGCTCATCGCCGCCTGCACTATGTTCATTGACCACATGGGGCACACGCTGTTCCCAACGGTTTTGTGGCTGCGCTGCATCGGACGGCTCGCCTTTCCCATCTTCTGCTTCCTCATCGCCGAGGGCTGCGTCTACACCCGCGATCGGAGGAAATACGCCCTGCGGCTGCTGGTGTTTGCCCTGCTGTCCGAAGTCCCCTTCGACCTGATGGTGGGCGGCACGGTGTGGTATCCCTATTCCCAGAACGTGCTGTGGACACTGTTGGCCGGTGCGCTGATCTGCTGGTGCGTCGATTGGGCGCTGCGAAAGAAAACGCCGGCGGCCTTTTTACTCACCGGCGCGGCCGTGGCCGCCGCGTTCTGCCTGCTGGAGCTGGCCGGGACGGACTATCGGGGCTGGGGTA
>OIYT01001306.1_pt1 | contig 18071 bp, 21 predicted proteins | sample 1588201 | NCBI WGS metagenome assembly OIYT01 (sample SAMN03283260) | human gut metagenome | biome: human-associated habitat; material: feces | host: Homo sapiens | place: USA | collected 2013
CCGGCGTGGCGGCGGGCCGCATCGACCTGCCCACCTTGTGCCGGGCACTCAGCGAGAATCCCGCCAAGCTGTACGGTCTCTATCCCCGCAAGGGCGTTCTGGCCCCCGGCAGCGATGCCGACATCGTGATCTACGATCCCGGTGACAGCCATGTGATCCGTGCGGAGGACTGCGTCGCCAACGTGGACTACAACCCCTACGAGGGCTTTGTCACCGCAGGCGGCATCCGGGAGGTCTGGCTCCGTGGCCGCAGGACCGTGGAGAACGGAAAGGTGCTGGACACCGTCCCGGCAGGCATGTATCTGGCCCGTGGAAAATGCGATCTGTAACATCATTCCTGTAAAGGATTATCGCTTTATATCGTGTTGATTTCAACAGTTTTCGTTTATTTTTGCAGAAAACCCCGCAGTTCGTCCCGTGTTTCCCACGATTGCATTTCTTTTTATTCTTTGCTATAATACGGCTGTTGAAGAGACCGCCAGACGGTTTTCTTTCCTTGAAATTCAGCGGATCATCCAAAAGCAGGGGCGGTGGACCGCCCCTGTTTCACCGCGGGGAGGTATTGTATGCACTACGGTGAGATCAAAAACTGCGATATTGCCAATGGCGAGGGCGTCCGGGTCACGCTGTTCGTCTCCGGCTGCACCAACCACTGTGAGCACTGCTTTCAGCCCCAGACGTGGGACTTTGACTATGGTCAGCCCTTCACATCAGAAACAGAGCAGCAGCTTTTAGACCTGCTGGCCCCCTCTTACATTCAGGGACTGACCCTGCTGGGCGGCGAGCCTTTCGAGCCGGAAAATCAACGGGTACTGGTCCCCTTTGTCCGCCGGGTGCGGGAAACCTACCCGCAAAAGACCGTGTGGGCCTTCTCCGGGTTCACACTGGAGGAGCTGCGGACCGAGGGCAACCATCCCCGCTGCGAGGCGACGGACGAGCTGCTGTCCATGCTGGACGTGCTGGTGGACGGCCGCTTTGTGGAGGCCTTGAAGGACATCTCCCTGCGGTTCCGAGGGTCCAGCAATCAGCGACTCATCGACATGAAAAAAACACTGGCATCAGGCGAGATCGTCCTGCTGCCGGATCTGGACCGGAAACCCGGTCAAGCATAAGGAGGAATCATCCCATCATGGTAACTATGGCACAGAGGATCGAAGCACTTCGGACGGAAAAGGGCCTCAGCCGCCCCGCGCTGGCGGCGGCGCTGGGACTGCCCCGCCTGTCCATCGAAAAGTTTGAAACCGGCCGCCAGACGCCCTCTCAGGAGCAGCAGCAAAAGCTGGCAGGGGCCTTCGGCGTGTCCCTCCCCTATCTCCGGGGCGAGACCGACGATCCCACCAGTATGGACAACTGGCTCAGCGGTGCCGTCCCCCAGGAGGACGTAGTGCTGCCCAAGGCCGTCCGGAAGGCAACAGCCGCAGTGGTGGCCCAGTCCGGCGACAACAGCAAGAGCGACGGCGCCGTGTTCAGCGCCCTGCTGAAAAGCGACTCCTTCAAGGCGCTGGTGCGGGAGACCGTACTGGACGTCTTAAAATCCCCCGAAGGACAGGCCCTGTTGGCAAAAGCCGCCAAAAAGTAAAAAAACAGCCCCGAATCTGCCTGCAAACAGATTCGGGGCCGTTTTTATCCCTCTTTCAGAAACCGCTCCGCGGCTTGGACCGTATTGCTGAGATACCGGATGACCTCCACCGGCCACTTTCCCACCGCCGTTTCTCCGGTGACCATCACCGCAGCGGCGCCATCTGCCACAGCGTTGAAAATATCGCTGACCTCCGCCCGGGTGGGCACCGGATTCTGCTCCATGGACGCCAGCATCTGCGTCACCACCATGAATGGCTTCCCCGCCTTGCGGCACTGGGCCTCGATCCGCTTCTGGGCCGCCGGCAGCTCCCACAGGGGCATGGCGTTCCCCAGATCCCCTCTGGCAATGACGATCTCATCCGCCGTTTCCAGAAATTCCGGGAGCCGTTCCAGCCCTGTCTGGTTTTCAATCTTGGCGAACAGCCGGATATTCGCTCCGCCGTTTTCGTCCAGTGCCTGCCGGACGGTTTCCAGATCCCGTCGGCTGCGCACAAAGGGCTGCATAACGCCGGTGACACCGCAGGACGCCGCAGCGCGGATATTCTCCACATCTGATGCCGTCATCGTCGGCGGTTCCAGATCCGCTCCCGGCAGAGCCAGACTCTTTCGTCCCCGCAGAACGCCGCCTCGAAGGACCTCTGCCACCGCGCCGGTCTCAGTCTGCTCCGTGACCCGCAGCAGCAGCTTGCCGTCATCCAAAAGCACCTCCTGGCCGGGCAATAGTGCAGGAATCGCAATCTCCGGCAAGGGAATTCCCTTGCCGCCTAATTCAAGTACTTCACCCTCATTCAGCGTCATCGGCTCCGCCAATACGCCTACCCGCAGCTCCGGTCCCTGCATATCAATGAGCAGCTCCGCCTGCTTTCCGCAGCGCTGCGCCGCCTTATGCAGCGCGTCCACCTGATCCGCCGCCTGAGCCAGCGTCACATGGGAGAGATTCAGCCGGATGCCAGTCATCCCGGCCCGGAACATCGCTTCCAGCGTCTTCACATCCGCACAAGCCGGTCCGATGGTCCCGTAGATCTGCCGTGCGGAGGGCTGTTCTTTCATTGCGGTCATAATGCCTCCTCAATGTTTTTTTCCAATATACCACATTCCGCCCCAAAAAGAAAGCCTTGGCAGCTCTGTCCCCAAGTGGCTTGTGCATCTGTCTAAACTTGTCCGCCATTTTTGACCATTTCGGAGAATTTTCAGATTTTTCTTGACCTTTTCTACAAATCTTGTTAATCTAATGCCGTAAACGTTTACACGTTTCGCGTTTTTTGTCTGCACCAGCCCTTTTATTTTGTGGTCCGCAGACTTGCTCCAAGCCCTTCCCTACCGTAAAATTTTGCAGGAAAAGGAGTTAATGAATACATGCAAGGTATCCCGCTGAATGAACGCAAGCGTCTGGGGGCGCTGTTAGATGACCGGCCGCAGACGGAGGTCATGGCCATGATCCCCCAGTTTTCCCAGGCGGAGACTGATAACTTTGTCGCGCCGCCCGCACAGATCCCGGAGGCCCTGGGCGTCCTGATGTTCAACATGGAACGGGGCGTGAACCTGCCGGAAATTCAGGAATTTCTGCGGGATTGCCCGGATATTCAGCCCTTTGACGTGATCCTGGCCAACGAGCTGGATGACGGCTGCGCCCGCTCCGGCAACAAGAACACCGCCCGTGAACTGGCACAGGCGTTTGGTTTGAACTATGCCTGGGGGCTTGAGTTCATCGAGCTGGTGAATGATGAAAACGCCAAGGGTTTCCATGGCAACGCTGTTTTCTCCCGCTGGCCCATTCGCCGTGCCGGTGTGATCCGTCTGCCCGAGCAGTATAACTGGTACTTCGACCGCCAGAAGCGCATCGGCGGACGGCTGGCCGTCTTTGCGGAGCTGGACGTAGGCGGACAGCCGGTGGGCGCTGTGTCCATCCATTTGGAAAACCGCACCCACGGCGAGGGCCGCAAGGCCCAGATGGCCGCCATTCTGGAGGCCGTCCGTAAGGAGCTGCCCGATATGCCCCTGATCTTAGGCGGCGATCTGAACACCAACACCTTCGACGGCCGGGCCAAGGAGGACATCGGCGCCATCGCGGCCGATCCCGCTCTGCGCCGTCGCTGCTTAGAGGATGTGGGCAGCTTTGAGCCTCTGCTGCCCCTGTGCGCTGCCGACGGCTACGAGATCGTTCCGAAAGAGCCCCGTCTCACCCGCCGCAAGCCCCTGCCCAACGGTGATTCCCTGCCCCTGCGTCTGGACTGGATCCTGCTGAAGGGCGTCACCGCGTCGGAAAGCCGGATGATCTCCACCGCCAAGGAGGATCTCACCTATGCCAAGCCCGGCTCCGCTCTGGAACGCTTTCAGGGGGCAGAGCTGTCGGACCACAATGCCGTCTGGGCCATGTGCCACCTTCGCTGATTTTTTCTGCAAAAGTGAGCTTTTTCCCTCGAAAAACACGTTTCAAGCTGCAAAAAAGCTCCGTGTCCATGGACACGGAGCTTTTTATGTTGCAGAAAGTCTTGCTTACTTCAGCTCGACCTTGCCGCCGGCCTCTTCGATCTGCTTCTTCAGAGCCTCGGCCTCGTCCTTGCTGACAGCTTCCTTCAGAGTGGAAGGAGCGCCCTCGACGGTAGCCTTAGCCTCAGCCAGGCCCTGGCCGGTGATCTCGCGGACAACCTTGATGACCTTGATCTTGGCAGCAGCGTCAAAGCCAGCCAGAACAACGTCGAAATCGGTCTTCTCCTCAGCAGCGGGAGCAGCAGCACCAGCAGCGGGAGCAGCCATAGCAGCGGCGGAAACGCCGAACTCTTCCTCCAGAGCGTGAACCAGCTCGGACAGTTCCAGAACAGTGAGACCCTTGATCTCTTCGATCATAGCGGTAACTTTCTCAGACATTGTATTTGCCTCCTAATTGTAAATTTTAAAAAGTGTGGTTGCCGTCAGAATCATTCGGCGGCGGGTGCGGCCTCTTCGGCAGGGGCGGCATCCTCGGCGGGAGCGCCGTTCTTTTCGGCGATCTGCTTCAGGACAACGGCCAGGCCGGTGATGGGAGCCAGCATCGTGCCCAGGACCTGCGCCTGCAGGACGGGCAGCGCGGGGATGGAAGCCAGGGAGTTGATGGTGGCCAGATCGACGGGCTTGCCGTCCATAAAGCCGCCCTTGATCTCGAACTTGCCGTCCAGCTTCTTGGCGTAGTTGGCCATGACACGGGCGGGAGCCACGGGGTCATCGCACAGAGCCAGAGAAGTGGTGCCGTTCAGCAGATCGTCCAGCTCGTTCAGGCCGGTGTTGTTGAAAGCAAAGCGGAGCAGGGTGTTCTTCACGACTGCGTAGTCCACATTGCTCTCGCGGCACTCGCGGCGCAGCGCGGTGTCCTCTTCAACGGTGATGCCCTTGTAATCGACGATCACGCCGGCGGTGGCCTTCTGGATCTTCTCGGTCAGTTCGGCCACGATGGCCTGCTTCTCGGATAAGACCTTTGCGTTAGGCATGCTTGTTTTCACCTCCAGGAAAATTGTAGGTGCGTTCAAAACCTAAAAGGAAACCGTCCTTGTGCGCAAAGACACAAGGACGGATAGCAAATCATATTTGCCGCCCTCGGCAGGATTTACGGCTTATGCCACCTGCTGTCTTTGGAACGCATCTGATATTATATTCAAGACATCGACAAAAGTCAAGCCTTAAATATACATTTTGTGAAATCTCTCCCCCTCCCCCGCCCGTGGGCTTCAGAAAAGGGGCCAGGAAAAAACTTGGTTTTTCCCTGCTCTTTCGCCATAGGCGAAAGCAGAAATTTCAATCATTTTCGCCGCGACACGTGGCGAAAATACTTTATTTACACCAGCTTCGCGGTGTTCATCTTCACGCCGGGGCCCATGGTGGACGCGGCGACGCAGCTGCGGATATACTGTCCCTTCGCGGTGGCGGGCTTCGCCTTCACGATGGCGCCCATCAGGGCGTTGTAATTCTCGGTCAGCTTCTCGGGGCCGAAGGACACCTTGCCGATGGGGCAGTGGATGATGTTGGTCTTGTCCAGGCGGTACTCGATCTTACCGGCCTTGACCTCCTTCACGGCCTTGGCAACATCGGGGGTCACGGTGCCGGCCTTGGGAGAGGGCATCAGGCCCTTGGGGCCCAGGACCTTACCGAGGCGGCCCACCACGCCCATCATGTCGGGGCTAGCGACGACCACATCAAACTCAAACCAGTTCTCCTTCTGGATCTTCTCCACCAGGTCCATATCGCCCACATAGTCGGCGCCGGCCTCGCGGGCGGCGTCAGCCTTGTCGCCCTTGGCGAACACCAGCACGCGGACGGTCTTGCCGGTGCCGTGGGGCAGCACGATGGCGCCACGGACCTGCTGGTCGGCGTGGCGGGAGTCAACGCCCAGCTTCACATGCAGCTCGACGGTCTCGTCGAACTTCGCGCTGGCGGTCTTGCAAATGAGAGCCATGCCATCAGCAGCCTCGTACTGCATGCTCTTATCGATCTGCTTGGCACTTTCCTGATATTTCTTGCCTCTAAACAATGTTACTTCCTCCTCATAGTGGTTCTTCGGAATGGTTCTGATCCAATCCTCCCACTGTATGGAGCGGCCTTGTCAGCCGCTCGGCTTATGGTATGTTAGTCGCCGACGACAACGCCCATGGAACGGGCGGTACCGGCGATCATGCTCATGGCGGCTTCCAGGCTGGCGGCGTTCAGGTCCCGCATCTTGATCTCGGCGATCTTCTGGATGGAGGCCTTGGAGATGGTGGCTACCTTGGTCTTGTTGGGGACACCGGAGCCGGACTCGATGTTGCACTCCTTCTTGATCAGGACGGCCGCGGGGGGCGTCTTGGTGATGAAGGTGAAGGAACGATCGGCGTACACGGTGATGACGACGGGGATGATCATGCCCATGTCGTTCTTAGTGCGCTCGTTGAACTCCTTAGTGAACGCGGCGATGTTGACGCCGTGCTGGCCCAGCGCGGGGCCGACGGGGGGAGCGGGAGTTGCCTTGCCTGCGGGGATCTGCAGCTTTACATAACCAGTAATTTTCTGTGCCACGGAGTAGCACCTCCTAAATCATAAATGTGGTGCGGACGTCTCTTCCGTCCGTCCTTGGCGGGACCCTGCGGTCCCTCCCACTTTGCACCGGAAACGCCGGTGCGGCGCTTGTTGCGAATGTTCAGTTCAGGACCTCGACCTGATCCAGCTCCAGGTCCACGGGCGTCTCCCGGCCGAACATGGAGACCATGACGCTGACACGGTTCTTCTCAGGCTCGATCTCTTCGACGATGCCTGTGAAGCTGGCCAGCGGGCCGTCCACGATCCGAACGTGGTCGCCCGCATTGTACTTGACGACGACCTCGTGCTTCTCCATACCCATGGCGAGGACCTCTTCCTCCGTCAGGGGAATGGGCTTGTTCGCGGAACCGACAAAGCCGGTGACGCCGCGCACGTTCCGCACCAGATGCCAGGTGTCGTCTGACATGACCATCTTGACCAGCACATAGCCAGGGAACACCTTCCGCTCCACCTCCTTGGTGGCGCCGGTGTCGGTGACCTCCGTCACGGTCTCCATGGGAATCTCCATCCGGAGGATCTGATCCTGCATGTTGCGGCCGGTGACAAATTTCTCGATGCTGGTCTTGACGGCGTTCTCATAGCCGGAATAGGTATGAATCACATACCACTTCGCGCTGTCTGACATATCCGTTACTCCTTAAGCGCCGAACACGCTCAGGATCAACTGCACGGCGGAAACCGCCACGAAGTCGAAGACCCAGATGCAGGCGCCGATGACCACGGAGCACAGCAGCACGGTGCCGGTGTTCTTCAGCACGGTCTGCCGATTAGGCCAAACGACCTTCTTCAATTCGCTTTTCATCTCGCGGAACCAAAGGCCGCGATCCTTCTTTTTCGTCTCTTCTGCCATGTTTTACACGCCCTTTCTTTTATTCGTCGCCCTTACTTGGTCTCGGTGTGGAGCGTGTGCTTTTTGCAGAAGCGGCAATACTTGTTCAGTTCCAGCTTGTCCGGGGTGTTCTTCTTGTTCTTCATCGTATTGTAGTTTCTCTGCTTGCACTCGTTGCATCTCAAAGTGACTTTAACGCGCATCTAACGGCACCTCCTTATTATTGGTATCATTCCCGGCAACGCCGGGGATACCGACTGCCTCCCTGCCCTCAAAGCCGCCCCGGAGCCGTGGCTGAAAAGCGAAAAAAGCGCACGACAACAAAAGCCCTTTTTCACAGGTAAGAGAGATTGTACCACAGGTCAAACGTTTGGTCAACTGTTTTTTCGAAAAAATTCCAGCGATTTTCGCGGAAAAGCGGAGCGTCTTCCCCGCCCGCTTGCGCCGGACCTTTGGATGTGCTATCATGGGAAAAAACAAAAGTGAGGACCGTTTTATGCGCATCATGGCCATCGACTACGGCGACGCCCACACCGGCATCGCCATCTCCGACCCCACCGGCTTTCTGGCCGGGTTCACCACCGTCATCGACGCCTACCGTCCGGAGGCGGTGGCGGAGCGCGTCGCCGCCCTAGCGCGGGAGCACGGCGTGGAGGAGCTGGTGCTGGGCCACCCCATCAACATGGACGGCACCCGGGGCCCCCGCTCGGAGAAAGCCCGGGCCATGGCGGAGCTGTTAAGGGAAGCCACTTCCCTGCCTGTCATCCTGTGGGACGAGCGCCGCACCACAATCGACGCCCACCAGATTCTGTTCAACAGCGGCAAAAATTCCAAAAAGCGGAAAAAGGTGGTGGACGCCGTGGCGGCGTCGCTGATTTTGGAGGGGTACCTTACTTACAAAAAGAGCCATTGAAAAAGGAAGCGGCTGCGCCGCTTCCTTTTTTGTCGGGATACCCCTTTCGTATCAGCCCTGGTCCCTGACCACCGTCTCCGGCGGCTGGTCCAGCTGCCAGGGGTCGCTGAGCAGGCTGTGGAGATACCGCACGGCGGAGGCGTAGTAGAAGCCATCCACGATGCGCTCGTCGGTGACAAAGTTACAGTCGATGTACTTCCGCCGGACCACCGTGCCGTCCCGCAGGGTCTCAAATACCCGCCGCTTCTTGCCGAAGGAGCAGAACACCGGCACGTTGCCAAAGTCATACAGGTGGTGGTAGATGGGCGGGATGCCCAGAGAGGCCATGGAGGTGATGTACAGCGACCCGTGGAAGGGCGACAGCCTGGTCAGAAACCGGGGCAGCAGGCCGAAGTAATCCATGGTCTGGAGCAGGAACACGAAGAATTTCAGCAGCAGGCCGGGAATCATGTTGAATACCCCAGCCAGCTTGTCAAACCCGGTGTCCGCCGGGGCGTTTTTGACCTCCTGCACCTTGGCGTTGAAGCGGTCATAGACCGCGTCCGCCGTATCGGCGGGGTCGAAGGCGACCTTGATAACGGTATCCGGCGAGTCCGTGGACATCTCCTTTTTGATGGTCATGTTGACCTCGATCTCCCGGTCCCGGGTGAAGATCTTCTGCCCCGCGATGAAGCGATTCAGGCCCGGATACCGGGCGCAGACCCGGACGTAGCCCGCCAGAAGCACGTGGAGCACGCCGAAGTTCTTCATGCCGCTCTTCCGCTTCTCCGCGATGTACCGCTCCATCTCCGTCACCTCAATGCGGTCCTCGATGAAGTTCTGAGAGGTGTTGCGGGTCTTCATAATATACGGGGATACGGCGAAGATGGGCGACAGGCTCCGCAGGCGGCGGCCGTCGTTCCGGTCGCCGAAGCGGCGCACCGGCTCTCCCTCCCCCACCGGCCGCTTTTTCATGGCCAGGGACACGCACAGCAGCGCCGCCATGCAGCACAGCACGCTGACCTCCGGCAGCCAGTCGTGGATGGGCCAGCCGAGCTTCCGGGGATCCTCCACGAAGATGTGGTACAGCATGGGCAGGCCGAACAGCGGCCACAGCAGCTTCTGCGTCGGCATCCGTCCCGTCACCGTGGCGGTGTACAACGCCGCCACCAGGGCGTACAGACACAGGCAGAGCACCGTGTGAATCAGGGACGGAAAGGTCAGCGCCTTTACAGCGAAAAACACGCACCCCAGCCACACCGGGATGGCGGAGCGGTACAGGCGGTCCCGTCCGTCCCGGAACAGGATCGCCACAAAGGAGAGGTTGGCAGCCAGTGGCAGCACCACCTGGGGCCAGAACACGGCGCCGGGGAGTGGCCGCTCCCCGCAGGCCCACACGATGCGGATGACGCCGGAGGCGGCCATGAACAGGGCTGAAAGGAGCACCAGCGCGTTGACGCGGGGCAGCCAATAAACGGTTTTTTTCTTCATAATATCCTCAAGTTGTCGAATTTAGGCGGATCACACGTAAAAACGGCGCGCCGTCCGGTGACCGCGCGCCGTTTTCCTTATCCCTTTACGGTCCCGTCAGCGTTGAATAGCGGCAGCGGAGCCAGGAAACGGATGTCCTCCCGCTTCTGGGCGTCGCCCTCCGCCAGCACCGCCACCCGGCCGGTCACGGTGCCGCCCGCCAACTTCACCAGCTCCTCCATGGCGTGGAGGGAGCCGCCGGTGGAGATCACGTCGTCCATCAGCAAAATGCGCTTGCCCCGAATCAGCTCCGCGTCGTCCCGGCCCAGATACAGCTTCTGGGTCCCGGCGGTGGTGATGGAGTGGTCCTCCACATGGATGGGGTCCGGCATGTAGGCCTTGGGGCCCTTCCGGGCGATGAAATACTTAGCCGCGCCGGACTGGCGGGCCATCTCGTGGATCAGGGGGATGCTCTTGGCCTCGGCGGTGAACAGATAGTCGTAGCTGTCCGCCGGGACCAGCGCCAGCAGTTCCCGGGCGCAGGCCACGGTCAGCTCCGCGTCGCCAAAGCAGATGAACGCGCCGATGTACAGGTCGTCCGTGACTTTGCAGATGGGCAGCGCCCGCTCCAGCCCCGCGATATGGATCGGATAGGTATGCATACGATGTGCCTCCCTCAAAAAATACCCGCGTGGGTAAAAGTTTCCGAAAATATTATACATTTTATTGCGGGAAAGTCAATGGCGGATACACGCCGGCGGCAAGAAAAAGGGGGTGGCTTCCCTTGACGCAAATCGGAAGAAAGTTTATAATAAAAAAAGCGATACTCCAAAAACAAGAAAGGAGCACTCCCATGAAGCGTTTCCTGACCATTCTGTTCACCACTCTGCTGCTGACCGCGGCCCTGTGCGTGACCGCTTCCGCTTCTGACTATGACGCAGTGGCGGAGGAGTTGTCCGCCATCGGCATGTTCCGGGGCACCGGCAGCGGCTTTGAGCTGGACCGCGCCCCCACCCGCTCCGAGGCCGCCATCATGCTGGTGCGGCTCTACGGCGCCGAGGACGACGCCAAGGCCGCCTATGCCTCCGGCGAGATCAAGCACCCCTTCACTGATGTCAGCAGCACCGCCGCCCCCTATGTGGCCTGGATGTACACCAACGGCATCTCCAAGGGTGCCACCGCCACCACCTTCGGCTCCGCCAGCAAGTGCACCGCCCAGAACTATGTGGTCTTCCTGCTGCGGGCCCTGGGCTACAAGGACGGCACGGACTTCCAGTACGCCGAGGCTCTGGACTTCGCCGTGACGAAGGGCCTGATGGACCTGTCCTTCTACACCGGTGAGTTCCTGCGGGACGACCTGGCCGCCGTCACCTATCAGGCCCTGGCCTGCAAACTGGCCGACGGCAGCACCTACCTGCTGGACAGCCTGGTGAAGTCCGGCGCCATCGACGAGACCGCCGCCAGACCCATCATCAGCAAGTACGAGACCTATGAGGCGCTGGTGTCTTCCACCATGGGCGCTATGCAGGACAGTCTGGACGTGGATGTCGCCATGAAGATGGACATGGACATGACCGGGAAGGGCACCGCCGACGGCGAGCCCATGGACATGACCGCCAACGTGGATGTGACCGCCAAGGGCCGCGTTCAAATGATTCTGGACAAGAACCTGCAGATGGGCCTCCAGCTGGATATGTCCATGGATATGGACATGAAGGAGGCCGGCGGCCAGAGCATGATGACCATGAGCCAGCCCATCTCCATGGGCGTGTGGGTCAAGGACAACTGGGTATATGTCCAGCAGGGCGAAGAGCTCTACAAGGCGGACATGGGCGATTCCATGGATGAATTCCTGGGGATCTATCAGGAGATGCTGGCCCAGATGAATGATCTGGGCGGCGCAAGCACCGCCATGATGATGCCCTACATTGAGAGCATCTCCGCTACGAAGAGCGGCGGCAGCACCGTGTACACCATGACCCTCAACGGCGACACCTACACGGGCATGGTGGACGATTTGCTGGATATGATCTTCTCCAGTCTGGACGAGGAGATCGGACTTGCGCTGGACCTGGACCTGAGCAAGTGCGGCTACACCTACACGGTTGACAGCAGGGGCCAGCTGAAAAACGCGGCCGCTTCCATGTCCATGACCATGAAGATGGATATGAGCGAGGCCGGAGAATCCGCCTCCGTCAACGTCGCCGCCGATGTGGATATGGAGATGAAGGTGAACGCCACCGGCAGCGGCGTGAAGGTCAGCTATCCCGACCTGAGCAAGTTTCCGGATATCGAAACCATCATACAGGCCGAGCCTGAGCTCTCTCCCGCACCGCCTTCTGTAAACGCCGTCAACCCCGCGTAAAAATCGCAAAAAAGACAGCGCCTCGATGAGAGGCGCTGTCTTTTTGCGCTTTCCCCGTCTCTCCTTCCCCGGCAAATCAGGGAACCGTTTGCCGGGGAAAAAGGCGGAATGAGTAAGCTTTCGCACAATGCGCGGAAGCGAGGGATATGGAGCTTGCTGCCCCGTCCCCTCTGCCGGGAAACGCTTCGCTGGTTTCCCGGCGGAAAGCGATGAGCAAGGGAGTGAGCGCAGCTTTCGCAGCCAGCCGCAGGCTGACTGCGGAAACGAAGACGAACGGACTGAAGGTGAATTGTCCCGCAGGGACAAGACCGCGCTCGCAAGCGCGTGTCAGAGCCAACCGCCCGTCAGGGCGGGCTCTTAGGCGGAGACGAAACTCCCCTGGGGGATTGCGACGAGCTCAGCCCGGGGGCCAGGTCATATCCCGGCCGGACAGCACGTGGAAGTGCAGATGGGGCACGCTCTGGCCCGCCTGCTCGCCGATGTTGGACACCACGCGGTAGCTCTCAATGCCCATCTCAGCGGTGACCTTGGCAATGACCTCGAAGATGTGGGCCACCACCGCGCTGTTGTCCGCGTTGACGCCGGAGACGGACGCGATGTGCTGCTTGGGGATCACCAGGAAGTGGGTCGGGGCCTGGGGCGCGATGTCGTTGAAGGCGTAGCAGACGTCGTCCTCATAGACCTTGCCGCTGGGGATCTCCCCGGCGATGATCTTGCAGAATAAGCAATCGGACATATTTCAAACCTCCTTTTCTCATTTTTTCAGATAAATTGATTATGATCGGGATCGTAGTGATAGTCCAGCGCGGCCAGCGCTTGCGCAATGTCCGCCGCGTCGGCGTCCAGGGCGGCGCACAGGTCGTCCAGACAGGAAAATTCGTCCCGCAGCTTCGTGTTGACGAAGCTCAACAAAATCACAGGGTCTTTCGGGATCATGGGGCACACCTCTTCGGATCAGCAGGGCTTTTCCAGCCCCAGCACATCGTAATACTCATCGGAGAAGGTCAGAACAGCGGGGTCAAATGCCGCCTGCATCGCTTTGACCTTGGCGTAGGGGGCCTGGGGCCGGATGGCGAAGGCCTCGGCTATGGTATCCAATGCCGCCGCCTTTCTGGCAAAAAACGCCTCGCAGCCGTCCCAGCGGGCCTCTGCATCTTCCCGCAGAAGCTGGTGGAAGCGCCCCTCGCTCAACCAATGGATCTGGGTGAGCGGGTTGGCGTCCCGGCAGAACAGGACAAAGGAGAGGAACTCCCGAAAGTCCGCCGCCACTGGAAGCACATAGGCGCCCTCTTCCCCCATGGCCGGGTCCACGCAGAATACCCGCTCGTCCCCCGGCAGCAGGATGAAATGGATGCCGTCGCAGCCGATCCAGCCTGCATACTCCACCCCAACAGGCGTGCAAAAATAGGCAATATTCTCAGACTGCTCCAGGCCGATGGCGGAAAAATCAATGTCCAGCGCCTGAAACCTCTTCAGATCGTCTCTCGTCATCTCAGCCCAGCTTGGCCGCCACGAAATCGTCCACACTGGCCAGCGCGTCATCCAGCTTCAGCAGATCGCTGCCGCCGCCCATGGCGCTGTCTGGCTTGCCGCCGCCCTTGCCGCCGCAGATGGCACAGACGTTCTTCACCAGGTCGCCGGCCTTGACGCCCTTCTTCACAGCCTCGGGGCCGCAGACCGCCAGGAAGGTGATCTTCTCCCCGTTGATGGAGGCCAGCACCGCCACGGTGGCGGGCTCCTTGTCCCGCAGGAAGTCGCCCATCTGCCGCAGGGCACCCGCGTCCAGGCCGTTCTTGGTGGCGGTCAGCACCTTCAGGCCGCCCACGTCCTTGGCGGACATCAGGAACTGCCGGGCCTCGCCCAGGGACGCCTCGGCCTTGAACTTATCCAGCGCGTGGCGCAGCTCTTTCATCTCGTTCAGCTGCTGCTCGATGCGGTTCTCCAGCTCGCCGGAGTTGGTCTTCAGCATCTGGGCGGCATGGAACAGCACCTGCTGGTTGCGGTTGACGGTCTCCAGCGTCAGCTTGCCCACGGTGGCCTCGATGCGGCGCACGCCGGAGGCGATGGACGCCTCGGACTTGATGCGGAAGGAGCCGGCCTTGGCGGTGTTGTCCAGATGGGTGCCGCCGCAGAACTCCATGGAGAAGTCGCCCATCTCCACCACGCGGACCACGTCGCCGTACTTCTCGCCGAACATGGCGACGGCGCCCTTCTTCCTGGCCTCCTCGATGGGAAGGACCTCCGTCACCACAGGGTAGCCCTCCAGGATGGCGTCGTTGACGATACGGTCGATCTCGCTGAGCTGCTGGGGCGTGATGGCCTCGAAGTGGGTGAAGTCAAAGCGCAGGCGGTCGGGCTCCACCAGGGAGCCGGCCTGATGCACATGGTCGCCCAGGACCTTCTTCAGCGCCGCGTCCAGCAGATGGGTGGCGCTATGGGCCCGCATGATGGCCTTGCGGCGCTCCACATCAATGGCGGCGGTGACCGTGCCGCCCACCTGGAACTCACCGGAGACCACCTTGCCGTAGTGCATGAACTTGCCGCCCTTGTTCTTCTGGACGTTGGTGACCTCAAAGCGGGCGCCGTTGGCGCTGGTGATGACGCCGTGGTCGGCCACCTGGCCGCCCATCTCGGCGTAGAAGGGCGTCTGGTCCAGCACCAGGATGGCGTCGGCGCCGGAGACCACCTCGTCCCGCAGCTCCTCCTCCGCCACGATGGCCAGGACCTTGCCCTGGGCCTCGGTGCGGTCGTAGCCCACGAACTCGGTGGCGGGCATGTCGCTGCCGAACTCGATACCGGCCCAGCCCAGGTCGCCCAGGGCCTCCCGGGCCTTGCGGGCGCGGACGCGCTGCTCCTCCATCAGCCGGTCGAAAGCGGCGCGGTCCACGGTCATGCCCTCTTCCTCCACCATCTCGATGGTCAGGTCGATGGGGAAGCCGTAGGTGTCGTACAGCTTGAAAGCGTCAGCGCCGGAGAAGACGGTCTCCCCCTTCTCCTTGTGAGCCGCCAACAGATCGTTGTAGATCTTCATGCCGCCGTCGATGGTCTTGGCGAAGTTCTCCTCCTCCGTGCGGATGACCTTGGTGATATAGCCCTGCTTCTCCCGCAGGTCGGGATAGGCGCACTCATTCTCATGGACCACGGTATCCACCACGTCGAACAGGAAGGGCTTGTCCACGCCCAGGAGCTTGCCGTGGCGGGCAGCCCGGCGCAGCAGGCGGCGCAGCACATAGCCCCGGCCCTCGTTGCTGGGCAGCACGCCGTCGCAGATCATCATGACGGAGGAGCGGATGTGGTCGGTGATGACCCGCAGGGATACGTCGGTCTTGTGGCTCTCGCCGTAGTGGGCGTGGGTGATCTCGGAGACCTTGTTGGTGATGTTCATCACCGTGTCCACATCGAACAGGGAGCCAACGTTCTGGCACACGCAGGCCAGGCGCTCCAGGCCCATGCCGGTGTCGATGTTCTTGTGGGTCATCTCCTCGTAATGGCCCTCGCCGTCGTTGACGAACTGGGAGAAGACGTTGTTCCACACCTCGATATAGCGGTCGCAGTCGCAGCCCACGGTGCAGCCGGGCTTGCCGCAGCCATGCTCGACGCCGCGGTCGTAGTACACCTCGGAGCAGGGGCCGCAGGGACCGGCGCCATGCTCCCAGAAGTTGTCCTCCTTGCCGAAGCGGAAGATGCGCTCGGCGGGGATGCCGATGTCCTTGTTCCAGATCTCGAACGCCTCGTCGTCATCCAGGTAGATGGAGGGGTACAGGCGGTCCTCCTCCAGCCCCACGACCTTGGTCAAAAACTCCCAGCAGAAGGGGATAGCCTCCTTCTTGAAGTAGTCGCCGAAGGAGAAGTTGCCCAGCATCTCAAAGTAGGTGCCGTGGCGGTCGGTTTTGCCGATGTTCTCGATGTCGCCGGTGCGGATGCACTTCTGGCAGGTGCAGACGCGGTTGCGGGGAGGCTCCTCCTCCCGGGTGAACCAGGTCTTCATGGGGGCCATGCCGCTGTTGATCAGCAGCAGGGACGCGTCGTTGGCCGGGGGGATCAGGGAGAAGCTGGGCAGCCGCAGGTGGCCCTTGCTCTCAAAGTAGCTGAGGAACATCTCCCGGAGTTCATTCAGCCCGTGATAGGGATGTGCCATGGTGTTTTCCTCCTAAAATATGATAAATTTATGATTTCAATCCACATAGATTTCCGATTTTGCATAAAGAGCCGCCCGGCCTGCCAGGACCACTTGGCCGCCTGCCATCCGGCAATACAGCGTGCCGCCCCGGGGCGACGCCTGCTGGGCCACCAATTCACTCTTGCCGTATCTTGCCGCCCAGTAAGGGATAATGTGGCAGTGGCCGGAACCGCACACCGGGTCCTCCGGCACACCGCACTTGGGTGCAAAGGTACGGGACACACAGTCGAAGTCCGTGCCCCGGGCCGTCACATGGCACAGCAGGCCGTCCAACTGTTGGACCTTTTCCAAATCCGGATTCAGCCGGCGCACATCCGCCTCCTGGTCCAGAACACACAGCAGATCCCGCCCCATCCATGCCTCCGCCGGGCGGACGCCCAGCGCCGCGACGATCTCCTCTGTGACCTCGGTCCGCTTCAGCTCATACGCCGGGAAATGCATCTCCAGCAGATCCCCTTTGCGGCAGACCGTCAGCCGGCCGCTGAGCGTTTCAAAGGTGATCATATCTCTTTCTGGACAGTAAAAGCGGAACAGCACATAGGACGCTGCCAAGGTAGCGTGGCCGCAAAGGTCGATCTCTCCGCTCGGAGTAAACCAGCGCAGGTGATAGTTCTCCCCTTCCGGTACAACGAAAGCCGTTTCAGACAGGTTGTTTTCTCTGGCGATCCGCTGCATCAGGCTCTCTGGCGGCCACCGGTCCAAAACGCAGATTGCCGCGGGATTTCCCTCAAACACGCCGTCCGCAAAGGCATCGGCAACATATTGAAGCATCTGTTTCCCCCTATCAAAAAACCGCCCCTGACCTGCGTCAGGGGCGGAAAAATTCCACGGTACCACCCTGATCTGCCCAAAAACGGACATCTCATGTCATTCTGTAACGGGAATGAACCGTTCCGCTCGCCGCGGACTGCTCCAAAGCGGCTGCCCGACATCGTGGACAAAGGGCTCGCACCGTCTCCCCTCTCGCTTCGACCCGGTTTGTCAGGCTGACTTTTTCACAGCGTTTTGCTTATTGAACGAAAATATTATATCCTTTTTATTCCGTTTGTCAAGATGGGTCCCAGGGCTTTTCCGCATTTTTCGCAGCGGTTTTCATCATGCGCTTTTTCTCCAGCGCCAGCTGCCGCTCCCGCTCTTCTTTCATAAGGACGCACTCTCCCGCCGCCGCGCACTTGCCGCAGCCGACACAGCGGAACGTCTGCTTTTCGCCCCGGAACAGAAAGCTCCAAAGCCAGCCCACCACCGCCAGAAAACCAATGATAAAGATCCAACCAAAAATCGTCATAGCCACGCCCTCCTTTTGGTAGAGCTTACCATGGAGACAGCGCCTCTGTCAGTGGCATCTGCAACAGCCGCAAACCAAGCAGCGGCAGCAGCTCTCCGGCGGGCCGCGGCAGTGCCGGCAGCGGGACTTCCTGGGGCTCCACGAGGCCGCCGTCCGGCCTGGGCAGCGCCCGCTGAACACACAGCACGGGCGACTCCAGGCTGGAGAGCGTCAGGCTGTCCCGGGGCGAAAGGCCGCAGGTGACCACGGTCTCCGCCTGGACGCGGGCCAGCCGCACCGGAGGGCAGTCCCCCGGCACCAGCAGGATCTGGCACCGGACCCGCCGCTCCCCCAGCCGCTCGCAGCCGGCAGCCGTCAGCGCCAGCACGGCCCACGCCCGTTCCGCCAGCTCTCCCGCGTCCGCCGGCCGCCGGGTTCCCGGCGGGA
>OIYT01001307.1_pt1 | contig 18061 bp, 19 predicted proteins | sample 1588201 | NCBI WGS metagenome assembly OIYT01 (sample SAMN03283260) | human gut metagenome | biome: human-associated habitat; material: feces | host: Homo sapiens | place: USA | collected 2013
GGCGTTTCTGTATGTAATTATCCATATTACTCTTATGAAATGCATTTGAATAAAATTAAATTATATCAGTATAGGCAGTAGGTATGCTGAAAGAAATTATTTTCGTATTTGAAATCAAAAAATATGTAATTTATCATAATGCAAGGATATTTTTCAGTGCATCGATTTTATTCTCAATCTGCTTGATAATGTCAATAAAAATTTCGTCACTTTTTCCCGTTGGGTCAGGCAAGGCCCAGTTATCATCAAATTCCCTGCCGATATATGGACAACCAACATCGCACCCCATCGAAATTGCAATATCAGGAGCGGGAATTTTGTCAAAAGTTTTGCTGTACTGTATCTGTTCCATATCAATGTTATAAAGCTTTTTCATAAGACGTACAGCGTCCTGATTGATTTGCGGTTTCGTTTCTGTACCTGCGGAATAGCTTTCAAAAACGTCTGCGGCAAAGTGCTTGCCAAGAGCTTCTGCAATCTGACTTCGGCAGGAATTGTGTACGCAGATAAAAGCAACCTTTTTCAAATTATACACCTGACTTTCGTAAAAGCTTCATAACATCAGCCGTTTTCAGAACCTTACCCATAGAAACAACCTTTTCATTTACAACAATTGCAGGCATACTCATAACGCCATAAGACATAATCTTTTCCATATCAGTGATATATTCAACATTGGTTGCAATACCCATTTCAACGACTGCATTGATAACATTCTGATATTGGTCATGACAAGATTTACAACCTGCTCCAAGTACCTTAATACTTGAAATTTCATCGTTTACTGCTGTATTTGCGAAAGTTGTTTCTGCTTCACCTGTTCCGCAACAACAAGACATTTTCTTTTCTTCTTCCTTTTTCTTTCCAAAACCGAATAATGACATAATAATACCTCCAAATATTATTTACTCGTTTTCATGAAGCAGTTTATCTGCTATTTCAGTTGCAGAAATCACCATCTTAGGACAAAATTCTGTAAACAAATTATGTTTTCTGGCATACGACTTTCCATCAGGCGTTGCTAAGTCACAATCTAATAATTCTCTGCACATATACGAACCGTTTTTGTCCTTAAACGCTTCGAGAAATTTTACAGTTATATCATTGGTTTTTGTTTTACTATTCAAATCGCCAACTTCGTATTGACCGAATTTCAACCCCAATGCCATTAATGCACCTGTGCAAGCACCGCAGACTTCGCCTTTGCACATACCACCGCCAAAACAAGCTCCTAATTTAAGTGCCATTTTTTCGGATAAGCCTAATTCCTCTGCAAATGCAGCTAAAACAGCCTGTGAGCAGTGAAACCTTTTAGCGAATAATTCTTGTGCTTTTTCAATGTGTGTCATTTTTTCAGACTCCTTTCTAAATAATCAATGGTTGTATTAAATTAAAGAAATATCCCACAACGATAATACCAGCAGTACAAATTCCAATAAAAATAGCAAGCAGTTTAGGTTTAACAGCCTTTTTCAGCATAATCATTGACGGCAGTGATAATGTTGTAACCCCCATCATAAACGACAGAACAACGCCCAATAATGCACCTTTTGCAAGCAAAGCTTCTGCAATAGGAATTGTACCAAAAATATCAGCATACATCGGTACACCTGCAATCGTTGCAAGAACAACGCCTAATGGATTATTATCACCTAAAGCTTTTACAATAAAATCCTGTGGTATCCAGTTATGAATAAATGCACCGATACCAACGCCTGCGATTACATAAGGAAAAACCTTTTTCGCTGTTTCCCATACCTGTTCCCATGCATATTTGGCTCTGTCCTTAAAGTGCAATTCTTCTTGCGGTGTGTCAATTGACTTGCCGTTTCTGATATATTCCTCTACCTGATTTTCAAGGTGCAGCTTTTCAATCAGTGTTCCTCCTGCTACGGCGATTACAAGACCTACCACCACATAAACAACAGCAACTTTCCAACCGAAAATACTCATCAGCAGAACAAGCGAACCCAAATCTACCATAGGTGATGAAATCAGAAATGAAAATGTAACTCCTAACGGCAGTCCTGCACTTGTAAATCCGATAAACAGTGGTATTGATGAACAGGAACAGAACGGAGTTACCGTTCCGAGCAATGCTGCTATGCAGTTTGCACCGATTCCGTGAAATCGTCCAAGAATTTTCTTGGTTCGTTCAGGTGGAAAATAACTCTGAATGTATGAGATAACAAAAATCAGAAATCCAAGCAGAACCATAATTTTTATCATGTCATAAATAAAGAATTGTATACTTCCTCCGATTTTTCCACTTGTATCAAGACCGAATGAATTAAGAACTGTACTAATCAGACGATTCAGCCAAGCCATGCCGAGGATTTCTTCTTGAAAGAAATTCCAACCTGTTTTAAATGCTTCCATATGGACGGCTCCTTTCTTACAAAGATAAATATAAATATAGAAATGTATCTATATCATGTGCTGAATTTTAGTCGTGTTCAAACAATAATAAAATTACGATTCACAACACGACTGATTTTCTATTGCACAATCTGCATCAGTTAATACGTCAAAGCATTTCCTTGCATATTCTGTACCTTCTCTTGATATGGAATAATGCATCCACTTGCCTTCCTTACGTCCTTCAATGATACCGCTGTCACATAGGATTTTCATATGGTGTGAGAGCGTAGGCTGTGTAATATTCATTTCCTCCAGTAGTTTGCAGGCACACTTTTCTCCTCCTGATAAAAGCTGTAAAATTCTGATGCGGTTTTCATCACAGAAAGCTTTGAAAATTACAGCTGTTCTTTTTACATCCAGTTCCATGCGTTCACCTCACATTCAAGTTTATCTATTTATATTATATGCAACAGATAGAAATTTGTCAATATGTAAAAATAGACAAATTAGACGTTGCGTAATTATGCAATATGCCGAATTTCATTAGTGGTTTGATAAATTTTGATTTATTAAAAAAAGCAGATTCCTTTTGGATGAACCCACTTTTTGACCCCTTATTTGACCCCATAAAAGTTGTTCACAGTATGTAAGCTGAGTAATACAAAATTTCAAAAACAACGTAAAATAGGCATATTTCAACGTAATAAGTAAGCTGAGAAACAGCAAAAAACCTTATGTTAATCGCTCATAACCCGATGAAATAAAGAAAAAACAGAAAAATAAAGTGCATAAACCCACGTAATACGGTCAATTACGTGGGTTGTACTTTTTGTTGTGACTGTTTTGACCCATTATCGACCCCTTATCTTTGAAAAGAGATAAACATTATGGAGCAGGAAACAGAGTGATTGATGCACTTGAAATTTCCACTCAAATAATATATAATGATAAAAAAGCCAGGAGGCAGAACCATGAACCACCTTGTTCCAAAGCGGACTATAAAACGCATTGAAGATACTGCTGAAAATGAAGAGTTTCGCATCATGAAACTAACACTTGAACTTGCAAAGGAAGCAGATGACGAATTGTGGAAAGAATTAATCCTGTTGCATCTTGATGATATTAGAATCCTGAACAGCAAAGATGGAGAAAGAATCAAAAAGAAATTTGAGGCGAACTTATGATGTACGACGTTGATTATGAAATATACAAATATATAAACAAGCTGGCTGACCAGTACGTAGAATTTGATGCATTACTGAAACAGAATCATCTTACGTTCGATGAGGCACAGCAGCGAGTAAAGCAGTTCAAAGAACAGTTTTATGGTCTGCTTGAAAAGTATTCTATCGGCAGTCAGAATCTTGTTAAAACCTGTTATGACCTTATGGAACATATCAAACGTCAACCTGATAATCCCGATTTGCAGTATTTGTATTTGTGTATTATGACAGATTTTGGATTACTGAATAAAATAAATACTCATGACCGTACAGAAGAACAGGAAATCAGAAATTATCTTCGTCAGCATGAATTGATACAGGAACTGATGGAATTTTTAGAGTCTCAATCCGAGAGCATCAAGAAGTATCAGAAATTACTGGAATATCTGAAAAAACCGATAAAAATAAAAAATGCAGAATGTGAGGAAGAATCGGATTTTCTGTATCATTTGACCATACAGCATACTTTTTTGCATGATGGTATAAAAAATGAGGTCTACAAAGATAACCTGAAATCTTTGCTGATACATATTAACAGCGATGAAAAATTAAAACCCATTAAGCCGTATATCATCTTTGCGGTGCTTGCGAGAAAAACAGGCATGATGCAGAAAAGGGCGCATTTCATGCCGAATCTGAAAGCAATATTTCAGTATCAGGAGTATAATATTTTAAAAGACAACGGTAAAAATTTCAATCAATACCAGTCTGAATTAGAATTGTACGACCATTTGAGAAGAGCATATCTTGATGATGCTGATATTGATTTTTGTGATTACTGCTTTGCAAATCTTTCACCGCTGAGCGAATGGTATTATTTGTATTGTGAACCGAATGAAGAGATACCGATGACTTTAGGAAGAAAAATATATTTGTCAAAACCTTTGTGCTTTCCAAGGCTGCTGAGCTTTGAGGATTATGAGCAGCTTAATGATATTGAAGCTCATATGTATGATGATGCAGCGGAAAAGTTAGAAAATCAAATGTTGGATATTGCTGAATACCTGATATAGCGTGTCAAGATAAAACAGTTCCGAAATTTTAAATTTTTTTCGGAACTGTTTTGTATTTACTTATCTGAAATTTTGTGGTATCCTTTTTTCAGGAGGTGGAAGTATGCTGATGAACGGCGAATATCTTGAAACACTGCAAGACTTGAAACGTTGCTTTTGCATTGATGAATTGATTTATGATTACGGCAGCGGTGAACTGGAAATATGGCTTAGAAAAATTGGGGAAACGGATAAAGCGAACAAAATAAGCGAAATTACAAAGGTTAACGCATATATCCTACTCCGATTGTATGAAATTCTGGATTTGAATCCAGAACTGTCAGAGGAAGAAATTCGCAACCTTTTTACTCTTCAGAAACAGAATGAATAAACGCATTGACAATGGTAATCAGATTGTTTCTGTGCTTTTCAGGACATTTCTGGTTGAGCAAAGAAAGCATTTCCAGTTCCATGGAATCTCCCTGGATGCATTCGCCAAATAGAATATAATCTGCACTGAGATTCAAAAGTTCGGTCAGTTTAGCAAGAGTCTGAATGGAAACGCCTTTCACACCAAGTTCAATATCAGAACAGAACTTTGTGGATACATCAAGTTTTTCTGCAAGCTGTTCTCTGGTATACCCTAAAAGTTCTCTTTGCTTTCTGATTCTGATGCCCATTTCGTGATAATTTATAGCTTTCATATCTGGAAACCCTCCTGTAAAAGTAGTTTTACTACTCTATTGTACAAGAAAAATTTTTGAAGCGAAATCAACTTAAAGGGTTGACAATTAGAACTTTAAGTGTTATAATGCTAAAGTGTAATATTTTATCTCGAATTTTAACGAGAGAAAGGAACTGCTTTTATGTTTTGTTCTAATTGCGGAAAGAAATTATCTGATGATAGTAAATTTTGCGGACATTGCGGAGCGGTAATTGAATCATCAACAGTAAAATTTGAAACTACGCAAAATGTAAAATCCAATACTATAAATTATAATCAAGCAAATATCTCTCAAAGAGAAGCTTTTGGATTAAGAGAATATTTGAATTGGAAGTATGGTAGAGGAATAGAAAAGTCAGAAGGTTTTTTAAACTCTGCATTAAAACGTATTAAAGATTTAAAAAATAGTAAAAATGCTGAAATCATAACAGGTAAAGCAAAAGATTTTCAATACACCGTATTAGCACCTATAGAAAAACAGTCGTTCGAAACGGTATTTAAAGCGCTCAATATTGAGGAAAGTTTTGATGAAGTGCGTTTGAACGATATGCTGGATACATATTATCAAAGACTTTATAAAATGATATATGAAAAAAATCAGAATTTTACATTGGAAAACTTAATAGACCAAATGCCAAAAATAATCATGAAGGATTTAATTAGATTGAAATATATGAAACCTATCATGGAATCAAAAGAAAAATTGATTACTCTTCTGGAACAGTATCCTGATAAACGTTATTCCAGTGATTTGCTTTTAAAAGTCAAAAATCTTGAAACACATCTTATTACTATAAAAATGCAGAATACAAATAATCTGACGTCTGAAGAGTGTATGCTTACGATGGAAGAAGGCAAGGCGTTCGTTATTTTTTATGACACATTACTTCAACTTATTGAGCAGGTTAAAGTTGAACAAAAAGATATTGAAGCCTATAATGATATGCTAATAAGTAAAGTCGAAGAACTTAAAAATTGTATTAATGCATTGGAGAAAAGGATTCACAGTACTTATTATTACAGTAAGGAGTTCAGAGATATTTTTTATTCTGTTAAATCTTTCATTTTACAGCCGCTCACAAAAAAGAATGTGTCAACAGAAAAACTGCAAGAGATACTTGCTGGTGTTGATAAGGACGTTATCAAACTTGAACAAATATATCAGATAGAAAACGAAGATGTCGAAAAGCGATATCAACATAATAAACAGCTTGCTGATAATATGACAAGTAAACTGGAAGCAGTGTGCCAATCAGGGAATGATGTAAAATACTCAAATAAAGTAACACTTATGATAGATGAAATTCGCATATTAATTTCTGCTTATGAGAGAAGTGGGAAAGAATTGAACGTGAAGCATATAGAGGACAATATAGATAAACTTTCAGAGATAAGAAAAACAGAACGGAACAATATTTTGAATACGATTCAGTTTTATGAATATGAAATTAAAAAAATCAAAGAATATTCCACCGTTTATGGGAAGCCGAACAGTGATAAGCTTGTAAATGCATTCTTAAAACGGAGAGGATTGAAAGGATAAGTGTCAATGTATGAGTAAGGAATTCCCTTTTTATGGTGAAAAAATCATCTTCAGTGATGAGATAATCATGCATAATGATTTACGTTCTAATTTTGTAAAATTAGGACAGATGGAAGAATCAAAAATGAGCAGTTTGATATGTGACCTGAAAAAAGCATATAAGGAAGACAGCGATTATGAAAAATATATTGAATCGCTTATTATGCAGATTATGGTAGCTGTTTCTAATGCGTTTGATTTTTCAATTTACACTCTTATGTATTATGAAATCGACTTTTACAGCAAGGATGAATTCATTGAAAGGATTGGCGAAATAGACACACCAGAATTTTATGAAGAACTTAGTATACGTGAACCGCTTGAAGATGCGCTTCAATATTGTGAAGATATAGAAAGTATAAAAAGCGGTATTGCGGATATCAGGGCAGCACAGAGAAGAGAAAGAGGTCAATATGTAAGTTTACTTAGTACAAATCTTGGTGGTGCAATTTCAGGTGAAATATCTGCTGGTATTATGAATATGGGTCTGAATGCAGTAAGAAGTGTAAAAGATTCATTGACCGATACTGGTGATAAAGCGAAAATAAAAAAAGAAATTGACGCAGTAATATTAGGGAAAAATTTTTTGTCTAAATTCATGAACGCTGTTATGAATCCGTATCTTAGATGCTTTTTGGAGACAGCAGTTATTTTGTGGGAAAATCATAAGTTTATTTGCCCATTTTCTGATAAGTTCTTTGATGAAAATGAAACAACTATGAGTAAAATCAGAAACTATGTAGAGTTCGGGAACGAAGCTGTGGCTATGAAAATGGTGAAAGAACATTTGCAGCTTAATCCTTATAATATAGAATTATACATCATGATGTATAATTTATGTGGTGATGAGTCCTGCGATTTAATCAGACTGGCAAAATATTTTGATATGGATTCGGATTATAGGGAAGTAATAGGAAGTCAAATTAACGACATAAATTACTTTGAAAGTACAGATTTTTTGGCATTACTTAATCAGGCAGAGATAGAATTAAAAGAATATAGGAAAGAATATTTGGTTTGAAGGGGATTTTTAATATGTTTTGCAAAAATTGCGGTAATGAGATTAAAGATGGGGGAAAATTCTGTTCCAAGTGTGGAACGAAACAAGTGATTCATACTGATTTTTCAGAAAAATCTGATAATGAAACAATCGAAAATAATACAGACATTAAAAATAAACCAGGTGTCATTTCTTATATTTTAGCAATTGTTATTATAATCGCATTGATATGGGGAGCAATAACGGGGGTTCGATGGGTGTTTTCCACTGTAGGTTCTTGGCTTGACGGAAAAGATGGAACGGGTAAGCAATCATCAGAACGTACAGATGCAGGGGATATGATTCCTTCATACGCAGAGCCAGCGATTATCATGAATGATATTTCTTTTAATACATCCATGAGCTCTATAACATATGAATTTGAGAATATATCAGACAAGGATATCGCCTATATTACGTTTGAAACATACTTTTATGACAGAATGGGCGGAGCTTTGGAAACTACATACGGCGATGCTTTCAGTAATTTGGAGTATACTGGTCCTGTATATGCAGGCAATACGGATTCGGCATACTGGGAATATCTTTTTTCTATGCCGTCAGGAACTGCTGTTGTATACCCTAAAAAAATTACAGTTACTTTTGTTGATGATGAGGAAATCACGTTTGAAAATACTCTTTATTGTCATACTGATGATTTTTATGGCGGTGAGCTAAAGGACAAGAAATAAGTTGCTATAAAGAAAGGAATGCTATTATGTTTTGTAGTAAATGTGGAAAACAGATAGAAGATGATGCAAAATTCTGCGAACATTGCGGAGCTGTTATCAATACTCCAACGATTCGCAATGAAAAATCAGAGCAGACTGTAATCACAAGCAAAAAAGTATCTGTGAAAAAAGAGATAAATAAACCACTGATTATTACAATAATTGCTGTAGTTATTGTATTGATAGTTGGCAGTGCTGGAATTATATTGTTTGATAATTATAATCACAAAAAAGGTGATGATGCGATACAAAGCGTCAAGGACTCTTATTTTGAGTTTCTTCCAGAAATGACAGTTGGCGATTTGATATATGAGTATTATGGCGAAGATTACTGGGCTTGTAATTCGGATGGCATAGTGGAGTTCTGGGGAACCAATAAAAAAGACAACAGTGGTCTTGCTTTACATTTTTCCTTTGTAGGAAAAGGTATTGTTGACGTACCATACATAAAGTATCATGAGGAAAATGAAACAGCACATGATATTAGTAAAGAAGCCTTTGAGGCATATATACTCAGCCTATATGCACAGCTTGATAATAGTTATCAAAATAGCAATACAACGACTCAGCAATTAACAGAACAAGCTACAACTGCCAAATCAACTACAACTACTACGGCTACAACAACTGCCGTTGATAAAGTGGAAGAATCAATAAATTATGCACCTTATTTGTTTCTGCTGAACGAAATAGATGCCGAATATAATAGAGAATTTGGCGATGAGTATATTCCTTATTACCTGTATTATCTCTATGACATCAATCAAGACGGTACTTATGAGTTGCTGATTCATTTTGGAGAAAGCGAAGCGGAGGCAGTTATTCAGGTTTATTCCATTGATGAAAATGGGGGCTTTATAGAACTTGGCGAAATAGGTGGCGGACATACATGGCTTACTGAAAAAGACGGAAAACTTTACAGTAATTTCGGTCATAAGGGTTATTATGCAGTAAAAGAACTTCAAATGGTTGGCTGGCATGATGTGTGGTCTATTACAGAAGAAACTGTATTGGAAAAAGACGGATTGTCAGATTACGAAAGTTACGGAATACCAATAGTAGGGTATGATATTTCATATAAAAGTGCGGTTGAAGAACTTTGTCCGAAGGAATTGCTTGAAGATAAACCTTATGTAGGTGGATATGTAGAAACCTATGCTCTTTCGGGACATGACGGCTCTAATATTCGTTTGTATCTGGATGGCGATTTTTCTTCTGTATCAGTTCAGATACAAAATCAGGAGTACACCAGTGAAGTAGAATTTTATGCAAAAGAAGATTTTGGTGAATATATTGAAATGAATTTTAATCCAGGTGTGCATCCTCCAAGTGTTGTTTACGTTACACCGTATAGCGACTTAGGCGTTGCAGGAGATGTCATAACTTGTGATATTCCCAAAGAGATAAGCGGAACAATCCAATCAGGCGGTATGTCCTATCCTGTAGATAATATGAAAGGACAGATTAATTGTCATGGTGGAACGGTTGCAGGATTTACAACAGACTATGTTGTGAACGGCGGAGCAGCCCAAAAAGTAAGAAACAGTTTAGGCGATACATGGCACGTAACAGCGAAAAATAAATGCGATAACTATGGTGTTACATGGTATGAATTGTGGGATTCTGATGACGGAGACTATTACGGCTGGGTAGATTCCAGTTACATTGATTTTTATTGAAAATAATAGCAGTAAATCCGATAAAGGGTTTACTGCTTGTTTTGTATGCAGTGAAACTTGCTGTATGTGCTTGTAAAGTCCAGAAGAATATGATATAATATAGTTAACAAAAGCTGTGAGGTGATGGTATGAACGAGTATAAGCCTATTCCGATAGGAATTGAAGATTTTAAGAGGCTGATTGATGACGGCTATTATTTTGTGGACAAAACGTTAATGATTAAAGAGCTTATTGATATGAAGGGTATGGTTAATTTATATACCCGACCAAGAAGATTCGGTAAAACGCTTAATATGAGTATGTTCAGAAGATTCTTTGAGAAAACGGAAGAGGATAACTCATATTTGTTTGAAGGGCTTGCCATAGCAGATGCAGGGAATAAATACTGTAAATATATAGGACAGTACCCTGTTATCAGCATTTCTTTAAAGAGTATGAAGCAGTCGGGTTATCGAGAGGCTTTTTCAGAATTTAAGAATATGATTTCTAAAGAAGTATGGAGACATAAAGAATTATTAGTTTCTGATAAACTTATGCCTTTAAACAGAAAGAAACTTGAAATGATTTGCGATGATACTGCTGATAATGCTGTATATAATACTGCATTGAAACTTCTTTCGGATTGCCTTTATGAAGTATATGGGAAAAAAGTGATAGTCCTCATAGACGAGTACGATGTGCCGCTGGAAAATGCATATTTCAATGGATTTTACGACGAAATGATAAATCTGATACGTTCGGTCTTTGAGAGTGTGCTGAAAACCAATGATTCGCTCGAATTTGCCGTTTTGACGGGTTGCCTGCGTATATCTAAGGAAAGTATCTTTACTGGACTGAATAACCTGAATGTATATCCTGTTACGGACAATGCGTTTTCACAGTATTTTGGTTTTACGGAGCAGGAAGTGAAACAGCTTGCGGATTATTATGGTATTTCAGACTGTTTTGAAACAATAAAAACTTGGTATGACGGTTATATGTTTGGTGAAACAGAAATTTACAATCCATGGAGTGTGCTGAATTATATTCAGTTTGCTTTGAATAATAGAAATCGTATTCCTAAAGCATATTGGATTAACACAAGTTCAAATAGTATTATCCATGAACTCATAGTGAAAAGCGACAGGAAAACCAAAAATGATATTGAAGCGCTTATCACTGGTCATCCAATAGACAAACCGCTGTATGAGGATATCACATACTCTAATATGAATGTAAAATCTGATTATATATGGAGTTTTCTGCTCCATACTGGTTATCTGAAATCAGTTGATATATATCAGAAGGGCATACAGGCATATTTTTCAGCCGTAATACCGAATCTTGAAATCGTGACCATTTATGAAAATACTTTCAGGCAATGGTTCGATGAATCAATCAGAATCGCCGATAAAAGCATACTTCTCAAAGCTGTTCTTGACGGCGATGCCGAAACCTTTGAACTTGAAGTGAACAGATGGCTTTTGAAGAGTATCAGCTATCATGACGGTTACGAAAACTTCTATCACGGTTTTCTTGTAGGACTTCTGGAATACTCGGACGAATATCTTGTTGAATCAAATCGTGAAAGCGGTACTGGTCGGAATGACATTGTGATTAAAAATGTTCTCACTCGTGAAATTGCAGTCATACTGGAAATAAAGACAGTCAGTAAAGGCGAAACTCTTGACCAGATGTGCTATACCGCCCTTAAACAGATTGATGAAAAGCAGTATGAAGTTGGTCTTGTAAATGAGGGCTACAAAAAAATTATCAAATACGGCATTGCTTTTGAGGGTAAACGTTGTATGATTAAAAAGGCGTGAAAGACTCTCATTAGGAGAAGAAATCAAAAGAAAGGAGCAGCCCACTATGTACAAAATAATGCACAAAACCGAAGTAATAGCACTGGCAGATGAAGAAAATATAACTGAAATAATAAATAAAGCGTTATGTCCGCATTGTTTTGTTGTGGGTATGCCTTTGTATATATGGCTGGACAACAGATGTGTTGATATGCATCGTTCACATTCCAGAAAGCTTTTTAAAGCTTTAAGATTGCGGAATTCTGAAAATACAGCAGAATTAATAGCCATCGGACATGGCATATCAATTACGGATAACTGGTGGATACAGCGTGATGATGAAAACTTAGAATATCGTGAATTAAAAAAGTATAATGAACAAATAGCAGATATAGCATTGCTTGGCGGTTCAGATTCTGATGAAAGAAATACAGAAGGATACCTTGAACTTGGAACAGTAGGCAGCTATGAAAAAGCATGGCGTTTTGAAGGAAACTCCTGGTATATGTATAAGCAGGGTGGAACTCAGGAACTGTTAAGCGAATATTACTCATATTTATTTTTAAAAGCAATACAGTTTTATGTGGCTGAATATCGTATAAAGATTATTAAATCAGCGGAAACAGGTTTAAGCACTACATTCATGCTGTCAAAGGATTTTACAAATAACGCAGAGGTTGATTTTGAGCCATTCTGCAATTATTTCGGTGATAATGAGGAACTTGATTTCATTATACCAAGATTACCTGAAAAACTCATAAAGCAGTATGTTATGACTGTATTCTACGATGCATTATTATTCAACGGAGACAGGCATAATCAGAATATAGGCATAATTCGTGACAGCTTGACTGGTGAAATACTCAGTTTAGCTCCAGGTTTTGATTATAATTTAGGTCTTATCGCTTCAGGTGTTCCAAGAATAAATAAAAGTACTGGAAATATATTTACTGAAAGTATATTGAGTAATGAGACTTGCAGACGTGTTTTAAAGGAAAACATTCCTGACAGACAGAAAATTACCATTGCCGTGGAATTCGCAACAGCAGGTGTTAAGTCAGCTTTGGGTTTGAATGATTTGAATTACTCCTTGATAGAAAACTATATTAAAGATACCTTTGATTATATTTCTGAAAATATATACTAAAAAAGCTGGACAAAAGTCTGGCGGAGGTGTTTAAAAATGAATGATATGAATAGGCAAATATATTATGTGCTGTACCACTCTGATGAATCGGACGTTTCAGTTAATGCCGTTGTAAAGAATGACAGCATATGGGTTACGCAGAAAGCTATGGCGGATATATTTAATGTTGATCGAAGCGTAATTACAAAGCATCTTAATAATATTTACAAAGAGGAGGAATTATCCAGAAATTCAACTTGTGCAAAAATTGCACTTGTTCAAACCGAAGGTAGCAGACAGGTAAAAAGAAACGTTGATTTTTATAATCTTGATGCAATAATTTCGGTAGGTTACCGTGTAAACTCTCATCAGGCAACAAAATTTCGTATATGGGCGACAGGCGTTTTGAAAGAATATATGATAAAAGGATTTGTGCTTGATGACGAACGTCTGAAACAGGGTGAAGCTGTTTTCGGCAAGGATTATTTCAAGGAACTTCTTGAAAGAGTACGTTCCATCCGTGCAAGTGAGCGAAGAATATGGCAGCAGATAACAGATATTTTTGCTGAATGCAGTATTGATTATGATAAAAAATCTGAAGTTACAAAAAGATTTTATGCTACGGTTCAGAATAAGTTCCATTATGCAATTACAGGGAAAACTGCCGCTGAAATTATTTATAATTCTGCTGACAGCCAAAAGAAAAACATGGGATTATCCACATGGAAAAATTCTCCCGATGGACGTATTTTGAAATCTGATGTTACAGTAGCAAAAAATTATCTTGAAGAAAAACAGATACGCCAGCTTGAAAGGGCTGTATCAGGGTATTTTGATTATATTGAAGATTTGATAGAGCGTGAAAACACATTTACAATGGAAGAATTTGAAGCAAGCATCAACGAGTTTTTAAACTTCCGCCGTTATGATATTTTGAGGGATAACGGAAAGGTTTCTGCCAGTCAGGCAAAGAAAAAAGCTGAATCAGAATACGATATTTTCAATAAAACGCAGAAAATCACTTCTGATTTTGATAAAGCTGTTTCCCAAATGCTTGAATCACAAGAAGGTGGAAGTGCTATTAGAAATCAATAAACCTGAAAGAGTAACTAACAGGTAACTAACAAAACGGCTTAAAAACGCCTAAAATCCAGCATTTTAACTTCTCAAAGAGATAATTTTATTTTCAATTATCACATACAAGAACCTCGGAAATTCAGTGTTTTCGAGGTTTTTATTGTACTTAATCCGTATGAAATCAGGTGGGATTCAGGCGGTAAATAACAGTTAACTAATAAAAAATAACGCTGGGATCAAAGACGAATACGCATATAGAAGTTTTGCCCCTGAGTGTTTCAAAGCACTCAGGGGCATTGTGCTTATTTATTTTACTAAGATAAATAAGAATTTAATACCTTCTTTCATTGTAATCTTTCCTTGAAATCGTTTACTGCTTCTATGATGTCAGAATTAGTAGAATTTTCGCCCAATGTAATTGCCCATTTCAGAAGATCAGACGATATAAGGTCACATAATTCTAATAATCTCCGATAATCCCAGTCATCAGCAATATTTATAAAGTGAAATACTGTTTGTTTGATTTTAGAAGATACCCATTCTATCGGAAACTGTTTTAGACAATTCCTGCCAATTGTAATGGGCATAATATTAGTTGGAGTACAAGCCCAAGAGACAAGCTCTCCTACAATTTCAGAGGTGATTTCGTCAGAAAGAGTCATAATATCAGATACACTGAAATAAATTTCTTTATTCGCAATATTGTTTAAAGAGTTCGCAATTGCTTTTTCATACATGTGCATATAAGTCACCACCATAAATTCCGGTTTATGTTCATAACAATTATAGCACAGCATTGAAGTTCTGTCAACAGAAACGCCATAGTACTTCTGACTGAATATCAGAAATACTATGGCTCAAAACTTCTTAATGAGTACCGATCTAAAGTCTCAGCGTTTTGTTTTATATCCTGTTGATTGCATCAAGCAGATCTTTTACATTCATATGTATTTTAACATTTTCAGGATAAACAGCCATGTCGTCAGTGAAAACGCACTGCAAAGAGTTGTCAGCATTACTGCAAATGCTGTTATCGCTCCCTTATGTCCGAAATTCTTTGACATAACAAAACAGCTTCCGGTCGTTGCGCTTCCAAGCATCACCAGAATTGCGATCAGCTTTTCCCCACGGAATCCGAACCGGATCGCTGCCGGAAGAAAAATTCCGCAGAACAGCACCAGCTTGATAAAGACGATTCCTGCCGTCACTGCTTTTTTGCCTTTCGTCTCACTTACCTTGAAAGATGCTCCCAGTGCGATCAGTGACAGCGGTGTCGCCATATTCCCCAGGTACGATATCGACTTTGCCATGATAACAGGCTGTGGGATTCCCGACAGCGACCATAGGATTCCTGTCAGTATCCCCAATATAATAGGATTTGTCACTATTCCTTTTACTGTACTGACTGCAAGCTCCCTGCCGCTTTTGCCGCTGTCATTTCCGGGAGATGTCAGGGACAGAACGATAACGGCAATTATATTGTAGATGGGTACAGTTCCCACGATCATAAGCGCAGCCATAGTTGCTTCACCGTAGATATTTTTTACGAAAGCTATGCCAAGTATCGCCGCACTGCTCCGGTAAGATGCCTGGATTATTTCTCCTCTTTCTGCCTTATCCTTGTGCAGAAGTGAATAGCACAGTGCTATCCCCACGCTGAGGAGTGTAACGGATACGCAAAAGAGAACAAATCTGCCGTCCCAGACTTTCCGGAAATCTGCCGTTGACAGATCCATAAACAGCAGTGCCGGAAGCAGCGTCCTGAATACAAATTTATTGAGCTTTGATGTCGTGTGATCGTCAAGAAGTCCTACCTTCTTTGAGAACCATCCGAAAACCATCATAAGGAAAACCGGAACGGTTGCATTCAGACTGAAAACAAGATTTTTAACAAACACTAAACCGCTTCCTATTTATTATATTCTGCCAGAGCTTTTTCAATGACTGCCTTGCTGCTGTCACGCATATCTTCCCACTTGAAATCGTCCGGATTGACCTCCGGCATTTTCATTTCGAGGTTATTCATAACGCCCCTTGTCTCGTAGGTATAGGCTCCCATAGTATTCATTCCGTCACCCAGACCATAGCCAAATTCAACTGTAGGTATAAATTTTGCCGGATCGCAAAAGCTCATCAGTGCATTGTACTGTTCCTCGGTCACGGAACTTCTGACAATTCCGGAAGCCGTTTTTACTTCTTGCGTTGCCTGCTTTTTCGCAGATTCAAGGCATTTGGGATCGCTTGCCGCCAGACGTTCGCACTTAATATATGTTGCCACGGCTTCTCCCTTTTTGGAGTTTTTTACCAGCATACGTGCATTGTAATTTCCACAGAAGCAGTAGGACGGATTTTCCTTTGATTTCGGGAACGGAACGATCATTATATCCTTATCAGGATTTGATGCATTCGATTGTCCCAGTGACCAGCCGTTATCTGCAAGAAAGAGCGTACAGCCGTTGGTCGGATAGCAGCTTATAATATCCCGTCTGTATAAATTCTTGGCAGAAATGCTGCTCATGAATTCTTCAGCTTTCTGTATTTCCGGAGACATGATATTGCTGACAAGACTGCCGTTTTCACAGCTCACAACGGTTTTTCCGGCAGAGGGAATAACTCCCTGACCAAAGCTGCCGCCGATGCCGTACTTCGGTGTCCAATCGGGAGAGGGTTCGGAAACGAACTTTTCCATCATTGCCATAAAAGTATCCCAATCCCATTTTCCCTCAGTATACAGCTTGTACGGATCTTCAAAGCCGTTGTCTGCCATGATCTTCCTGCTGTAGGTAAGCACCAGCGGATCGCTCATTGAATAGGGAACGACATAGTGCTGATCTTTATAGGCAAAAGCCTCGGTAACTGTACTCATACCGCTCCAGAGATCCGAGTCCATTTCCAGAACATCAAAATAAGGGTCAAGAGGTTCAAAGCGGTCTTTGATAACTCCCTGCGGAAAATATTCAGGATAATAGGGGAAAATATCCACTTCTTCTCCGGCTGCAATCATGGAATCAAGGATCGGCAGATTTTCGCCGGGAGTGCTTCTTATATAGTTGATCTTTCCGCCGTACTGATCTTCAAAGAGAGCAAGTGCCGTGGAACGTGGTTCGCCGGGATCGGGGTTCAGGTCGAAATCACCGAGCCATGTAATAGTCATTTTGTCCGGATCTTCCGTTACAGGTTCGACAGGTGCGGCATCGGTAGGCTGAGGATCTCCGCCGGATTCTTTTTTGCTGTCTGATTTTTTTTTATTACATGAAACAGCCGCAGTCAGCATGAATGTCGTTGCTGCTGTTCCTGCAAGAAATCTCTTTATTATTTTCATAGTAAGACTCCTTTCATTCCGGATTATATTATACAACATCCGGCATAAAAAGTCAACAAAGCAGTTGTTCGAAAGATACAGACAATTATGGACAAGTTATAAACTGACGGTATAACAGGAATTATGAAAATATACATCGAAAATGAATGAAAATAATTTTCCCAATTGAAATGTTAAAATCTAACGGCGGTACATCGACATTCAACAGAGTTTTCCACATTTTCAACATTAATAATACCGGGATGAATGTTTAAACTTGGAATTCAACAGACTGTTGAAAAAGCTGTTAGTAAAAAAAACAACTGACCAAAAACAAATACTACCTGTCATTTATTGCGAAAATTATACAGACTGAATTGACTTTGTGAATAGATTGTGATATAATATTACTGCAAAATTTTTTGTTTATGGGAGGAATAAA
>OIYT01001310.1_pt1 | contig 18043 bp, 18 predicted proteins | sample 1588201 | NCBI WGS metagenome assembly OIYT01 (sample SAMN03283260) | human gut metagenome | biome: human-associated habitat; material: feces | host: Homo sapiens | place: USA | collected 2013
GGGCGGCGCGGCTTGTCTTGGCCTTGACTGGCAAAGGACGACGGTGTAAAATCCGCCCTTCAACGGGGCATACCCCGGATCGTGCCGCTTGATCAGCGCCCGCCATATTGCTTGCGGGGGTTGCTCCGGCTGGCGGTATGCTCCTGCTGGCGGGGCTGGATGCTCCGCTCCACCGTGTTGCCCATGTTCCGGGCCGTCTCCCGCATGAGGTCAAGGGACTTGCCCCGCTCATCGGGCGCGTAGTAGCTGTAAAACTGCTGTATGCCCGCCGCGTCCGGCAGAGGGCAGTCCACCCCAAAACGGCGACACACCATGAAGCCGATACTCTCCGCAGTCAACTGGAACGTACCGCGGTCATAGTCCCGATTCTGGCCCCGGTCATGGAGGCGGGCATAGCTGATTTCTGCAGCCAGGGCCGCGAATACCTGGCCGGTGCTGTACTTGGTGTTGATTTCCAGAATACATTCGCCCTCGTTATACCGCACGGGCACGTCCAGCCCCGTGTTCTCAATAAAGCCAACGGGGGCGGTGTCCAGCAGGGCGGCGAAGGCCGTATTCATGCGGTCGCTGCCCTCCGCCAGCGGTTCGGGTTCCCGCATCGGTTTGCCGGCGGTCTGGCTCACATCATAGTAGCTGCCCATGAGGTAGCCTCGGAAGTTCTGATTGCGGGGCGGGATAAAAACCGCCGCCCCCTTCTGCATTTCCTCGTCCATGACATACCGGCCCTGTTTGTGCCAGAAGTCGGTGGTGCCGATCCTGGTGGGGTCTGCCATCTGGGAGAGGGCCAGGGCGATGTTCCCGGCGCTCAGGCTGATGTTGTCCGCCTGCAAAATGAGGAAACGGGCATAGAGGTCGGGGTTCGTGGTAATCGCCATGAGCGCCCCATCCCGCATTTGGGAGAGCTGATCCCGCGCGGCCTTATTGTTTTCGGCGCGCTGCTGCTTGCTTTCCGCTTTACTTTTCAAAATTTCGCTTAAACTCGGCATAATTTTACCTTACCTTTCCTTTTACTTTCTCCTGTGTGGAGCGAGACTGTGCCGCCAGCCTCTGTAACTGCTCCAGCTTCTTCCTGGTGGGGGAGTCCTGCTCAACAACCGCCGTCGCAGTCGCTGGGGAGGGATTCAAGCCACTCCCGCGCTCTTGCGAGGATTTCTCTTGTGGAGCGCGGGACTTCACTTTTTTTGGTGCTTCTTCCTCCTTGGCCTGCTGGGGGATGGGATAGCCCATCTGCTCCATGACGGCGTTGAGCTGGGCGGCATAATTCTGATTGGAAACAACATTGAGGATTCCGGTGTCGTTGCCTTTCTTCTGCGCGATAAAATAGAGGACGCCAAACTCTTTGGCCAGCTTCTGGAATTTTGCCTTGTCCTCGGCCTTGATAGGGATCACGACGGCGGGGGCCGGGTCGCGGGCCAGCCGTTTGGCCGTTGTCTCGCCCACGACTTTCATATCCTGCTTGGCAATCGCCAACAGAAGGGCCGCAACATTTTTCATGCCCTCCAGCGTCAGCTTTGCCGCCGCCTCGGTCGCCTGTAAACCTTCCCGAACAACAACATCGGCAGCTTCAGCACTTACATCCATTTGCCTTTCTTCTCCTTCCTTGTTTGCTCGTCCGTTCGCTCCCGGACGGCCTCATGGTCACGCTGCGCCTGCTGCCGCATGAGCTGCTCCTGATCCCTGATTTTCGGAATATCCTCCGCAATTTGTCGGCAGATCGTCAGCTCGCGGCGGGTGGAGCGCAGCTTCTGGTTGACGGTTTCCAGTTCGGCCTCCACGTCCAGCCCCTCCCGCCGCTGTCCGTACAGCTCCTTCCGGTAATCCACCAGCAGGTCGATCTGGCCTTGCAGGACGTCGCCCAGCATGGCAAGCTGGCTGTCCGTCTCAATGCGGTATTGCAGTAAAAAACGGAATTGCTTTTGATACCGTTGGAGCTTCGTTACCTCCTTGCGGACGGCGAAGGGCGGCGCGGGGCGGTTGGGCCTGCGGAAGCCGCTGAGCAGATATAGATAGCGCACATAGAGCGCGCGAAAGCCGCGCAGTTTCCGGCGCGGCTGACAGGGGACAATGCCCCCTTGGACGGTATAGCGTTTTCTTGCTTTAGGGACAGCGGGCAGCACAGGCGGGGCCGCTGTCCGCTCCGGCGTGGGCGGTTTGTATGGTTCGCCCCGCCTCGCTGCCGCCAGCCGTTCCCGAATGTCCGCTTCGGTGTAGCCCGTACCCATGCTGTTTAGACGGAACGCAAAGGCGCTGCCGGGTGGTGTGACAGTGGTATGCTTGACGTTTGCTCCATATTTAATGGTATAGCCCTGCCGCCGCAGGGCGGCGAGGAAGGTATCAAATGTAAAGCTCTCCGCGATGGCGGCGTCAACGTCCTGACGGACGAGGCCCAAAATGGTGCTTCGCCCCTGCTTTTCCGCCGCCCATTCCGTATAATGTTTTCCGCGGCCCTCCGGTTCAATGACCGACAGGCCGTGCGCCCGGCTCACTTCGTTGGAGATACCGCGCAAGTCTCCAAAATAGCTCTGGAAGTCGCTGCGGTACTTCTTTCCGTCCACAAAGGAAACAGAATTGAAAACGATGTGGCAGTGCAGGTGCGCCCGGTCAACATGGGTGGCAACGACAACCTCGTATTTGTCCCCCAGCAGCCGCTGGGCAAACTCCACGCCAGCGGCATGGGCCTCGTCCGGCGTAACCTCGCCGGGGGCGTAAGAATGAATGATGTGGTAGCCGAGAACGCCGCCCTTTTTGTCCCAGCGGCTCTTGGTGGCGCGCATATCTGACAGAGCCGTTTCCGGGGCGCAGTTGATGCCTGTGACAAGCTGGTGCGTTTTGGACGGATTTTCCGCATAGGCCAGCGCATTGGCGAGGCCCGTCTTTTCCTCGTTCAGAACATAGTCGATGCAGTGATCCATCCGCCCGCGCAGGGTGATGATTTTGTCATAGGCCACTTACAGCGTCTCCTTCACCAGCCGCCACGCCTGCCGGACTAAGGCGGCGGCCTCTGCGATCTCCGCTTGGCTGATGCCCTTGGTCGCGTTGGCCCAATACGCGATTTGGTTCACATTATTGCCGATAGCGGACAACTCCCGCAGCAGGGCGGCGTAGGTGTCGGGCGGGCGCGGGCGTATTTGTATCCCGGCAACAAGGGTGCGGATGAATGGGTCAATGCCCAGCCCGGCAAGTTCGGCTTGCTTTTTCAGATGCCGGTACTCCTGCTCATTCATCCACACGCTCACATGGCGGTTTCGTTTTCTCATGCTCTATGGTTGGCCTCCTTTTTGGGGTACAAAAATGCGTCTCACGGTGAGACGCATTTTCTTGGGCTGGGGGTTCCAAGGGGGCTTCGCCCCCTGGCAAGTGGTCATTTGTGTGCTACCAAATGACATACTTGCTCGGACAGCGCCGCCGAAAGGCGGCGCTGTCCGCTGTGGGTGCTACCGGGTAGGCGGTTTCCTCTTTTGGGGCCGCTGCTTTCTGCCAGCGGAGATCATCAATCTTCTTTTCCATAGCGTTCATTCAGATCGGGGCCGTACACCGGGGAGAGGTATTTCTCCGCAAATTCCTCCGGGGTCAACGGCTTGCCCTCGGTGTCCAGGATCAGGTCGCTGGCGTAGACATCCCGTTCACCGCTTTCCGGGAGTTCCACGGGGATGGCGGTCAGCACCGAACCTAAAAGCGTCTGGCTGTCCTCGGCGCTGACCAGCTCATAGCAGTACATATCACAGATTTGCGCATGGGGCGGAATTTCCTGATCCGTGAACAGAGCGGGAATACCAAAAATCTCAATTTCCCGCATGGGTGTTTGCTCTGTCACTTGTTCCATAAAGGTATCACTCCTATCTTCGTGTTTTTGAGGGGCGGCGGGTTTTCCGTGGACGCTGCTCCCGATCCTGCGTCCGTTCCAGCTTCGGCGGGGGTGGGGTAATTGCGTCAATGATTTCCCCGGCGGTGGAATGGATCACATCCAGCGAGGCTTTCAACTCGGCAAGCTCCTTGCCCTTGCTCCATCCAGCAACATAGGCGAGAGAATAGTCCGCCGTGTCGATGCCAAAATACTGGCAGACCACATAAGCGATGCTCTCGGCCTCCACCTCCTTCTGCCTCCGCTGCTTCGGCGGGTTCCCCGGCAGGATGTCGGCGGGTTCGCGCAGCTTCGCGTGGGCGATTTCATGCACCAGCGTCTTGATGGTCTGCACCTGGCTCATGCCGGGCTTTATCACGATCCGGTTCTCCGCAAAGCTGGTGTAGCCTTTGGCCTCCCTCTGGAAGTCCTCTTGCACAACGGGCAAGGGAGAGAGGGCGGCCAGCCGGTCATAGATGCCGGTATAGTCCGCCACATTTCCAGTCAGTTCGGAGACGCCGATTTGCGGCAGATCCCGGCCCTCGGTCTGGCTCAGGTCAAAAACGTGGGCGATCTTAAAGCGGTTCGGGGAGGTTTTCACCCTCTCCGTCAGGGGCTGTCCGTCCGGCCCGTAAAGCGTCTGCCCGGTTCGGGGGTCGATCTTCTCCCGTTCCAGCGTGGCGCGAAACGCACATGGCGCTAAAATCTGGATGCCCTTCTCACCGCGTTTCACAGTCCGTCCCAACTCTTTCCATGTGCCAAAACCGGCAACATTGGTCGCATGGGGACACTGAAAGAGGATCAACAAGGCATTTCCAAAGCTGTAATGGTGGAATTTTGCCATAGCGGAGATGTACTGCGTGTAGCTGTCGCTGGCGTATAGTTCCCGGACGCCGTTCTCCAGCCGCTCTGTCAGCTCCGCCACGCGCTCGTTGGTTTCATAGGGCATAACGCATTACCTCCGAGGTTTCGGCGGACGTGCTACTCCGCTTGGACTGCGTTTCCGCTTTGCTGCGGTTTCAAGGACAACAGGCTTATTGCCCAGCATAGTGATAAGAATTTCCGCCTCTTTGAAACGCTCCTTGTAGATTCTCATTTGCTCCAGGGTCAGGGAGATAAAATTTTCTTCCCCCAGACCGCAGACAAAGAATGTGCCGAACACGCCGCCGTAGCCCCGTTCCGGGATACTGCGGTTAAATTCCATTTTCAGGTCTGCGCTGTTCGCGTTATAGACAACAGCGACATTTTCTTGGAATGGATAGATGGCCTCAATCGGCCCACCGACGATTTCGTTCATATCGGGAAGTCCGTCGATCTCCTTTTCATAGGGGAGAAAACCAGGCTCCACAACTAAAACATTCATCGCCGCACCCCCTATCTGGCGGGGCCGGACTGTTTTTTGCGCTTCGGCTGGATTTTCACGGGGTCAGTGCCGTCCGTGGGCTGGATAGCCTTGATCCGGCTGGCGGCGTAAATGGCATTGTCGGTCAACTGGCGCTGCCACGCGCCTTCGCTCCGCGCCCAGTGAAAGCCCCAGCTTTTCAGTTCCTTGCGGATTTCTTCATCGGGGATCGCGTCAAAAAAGATTTGCAGTCGGTTCTTGTCCTCGTTGGCCTCAACTCTGCCTCCCTCAAATGTCCAGCCGGTATAGCCCAATTCTTTTGCCTCGGTCAGCTTTTTGATCCGATTTTGGACGCGGTGAATTTCCTGATTGTTATTGGAGAGAGCATAGGAGTCAAAGGGGACGTTCACCCACGGCGGGCCATTTTTTACATCCTGATCCAGTTCCTCGGCCAGTTCTTCAGATAAGCCCTCCATGCCGTGGCAGGTGCCATTCTTGCGGTAAAAGACATTGACGGCCTTCATAAGCTCTTGGGCTGCTTTTAGCCTCTCCAGCTTTTCCGTCAGCTTGGCAATGGCTTCCGGGTCATCTGAGGAAATGGCAGTATTGTTTTCAGCGGCTTTTGCCTTTGCTTCGTAATACGCCGCTTTCTCAGATGCCTTGATAGCCTGACGCATTTTATTGGCAGCCCTTTCCCGGTAGTTGGCATCTGTCACGCTCATAATGGGCTGTCCCATAGGGATGTCATGGATCATATTGCGGGATTGCTTAGATAGCGCATCGCTTTGGGCACGGGTCTGCTCCGCCTTCTCATGGAGGCGGTCAATGCGGTCTTGTCTGCGCTGTTCGTAATCGTTCAAAAAATCATCCTTTCCGATTTTCTGGCGTTAAAAGCGGAAATGCGTCTCACGGTGAGACGCATTTCCAGCAATGGCATTGTATCAGCGTTTTTTATTGCGCTTTTTCTGCTGCGTTTTCTTTTGCTGTTCCCGGATGTGCTGCTCCAATGTCTTGGGCGGCAGATCGTCCACGGCGATAATGATATTTTTCGGCGGTACGCCTTTGAACAGATCCCGGATTTCCCCGGATTTGTCTTTTTCCATCTTATCCTCCTTTTCCTTAGCATCCTCGGCGGCAAACCGCTGCTCCAACTGCTCCACGCTCCAGTTATCCTTAAACCGGCCTAATGCGCTGTGCCCGAATTGATCTAACGCCCGCCCGTCCAGCTCCCGCAGCTTCGCCCACAGCTCCGGGTGGTGATAGCGCAGGTTCTTCAACTCGCCTATCCGCTGGAACGGACAGCACCAACAGGAACAGCGGTGGTAAATCTCATACAGACCGTTCCAGTCAAAGCCCCGGTCATAGCAGATTTGCAATGCCTGGGCCTCGGTGACGCCCCACTCCACCAGGGGGTAAACATCTTCCTTGATCCGGGCCGGTTCGTCCGCCGCGATGCCAACATAGTGCAGGGCGTTCTTTTCCTTCTTCAGCCGGTTGACTTCCTTTGCGATCAGGTGGGTCTTGAGCTGCCCGGTACACCAGCGCACACGGATTCCCGGCCAGCCGTTCCCATAGGGCGGCACACCGAGTTTTTCCCGGTTTTTAAGAGTTGCCGGTTTCTCCTTTGGCTGGTCGAACATAAGCCATTCAAAACCTTTGGGATGCCGCAGGATCGTCAAATGGATGCCGCGCTCCTGATACAGCAGTTGGTCGAGTTTGTCCCAATGGCGGTACATCTCTGGAAATTCCATGCCCGTGTCCGCCGTTATCACACAGTCAATGGGCATCCCACATTCCAGCATGAGCAGGAGCATGGCTGTCGAGTCCTTGCCCCCTGAGCAGGAGACGGCGTGATAGTACCTATCACTGATAGACCGTCACCTGCTTTCGGGCAGAAAAAAAGCGCCCTTCCGGGCGCACGTCGCGGGGCGGGCGGTCAATGGGAAGGCCCGCTGTTTTTCTTAAAAATGGCGGCTTTCTGCTGCTCTCTCAGCTGCCGCTGGCGGCGTTCCTCCAACGCCGAATACACACTTTCCTCGATTTCGCGGGGCGTCATGGAGACATCGGGGAAATACTTCCGCAGACGGTCGCCGGTCAGGATCACCTTGGTCACTTCGGGCCGCTCCTGTTCACCCTTAAAGGGATCGTCCTCCTTTGCCGTTTCGGAAGGGTTGGATGGAGTCTGCGGGGTATTCTGCCCCTGGGTGGGGTCTGCCTCACTGGAGGGAATATCCGCAGAAGGGGGAACATCCGGGGAGGCGGGGATTGTTGGCTGGGGCACAGATGCGCCGGAAGTGTCCGGGACAGCGCCGGGAGCGGGAACAGCGGGGGCCTCTGTATGTTGTACTGGCTCCGGCTGCTTGGGTGCAATGTCCTTGTCGTCCAAAATCTTCCGCAGCTCCATATCATCCAGCTTGTTCCCGCCAGCTTCAGCCTTCTTCATGCGGGAAATGCGCTCATTGGTGGCCTTATAGCCCAGGTCGAGCAGGTGCAGAACGCCCTCCTGTGTCTTGGGCTTCAGCGAGGACATTTCCGCCGCCACGGAAACGGTGAGTTTTCCATCGTCAACTAGGTCGCACACGCCCTTGACGGCTTCAGACATTCGGATATAGCGGTTGAGCTTCGCAACGCTCATGCCCATCTCCTGGGCCAGCTTCGCGTCGCTTTGCAGTTCGTTCGCGGTGTAGCCCTTTTTGCGGCGGCCAGCCTTCTGCTTCATGCCCTCCATCTTCATCCGCAGGGCGCGGGATAGGTCATAGCTGGAAATTTTATCACGGTGCAGGTTTCCGTCCGCGACGATGATCTTGGCGTCCGCATCGTCAATCTTCTGGATAATGGTGGGGACAGCCGTGTTCAGCATGGTTGCAATCATATGACGGCGCTGGCCGGACAGGATTTCCAGCTTACCCTCCGGGTTGAACCGGGCCAGCACGGGGTCTTTGATGCCCACCAGCTCAACGGATTTCATAAGCTCTTTGAAGTTTTCGCTTTCAACATCCACGGAGAACTTGTTGAAAATGGACTTTTCCAGATAGGCCGGGTGCAGGGTGATAAAATAGGATTCACCGTCATCCGGCTTGGGGATGCTCTTCCAGGACGCCTCGTCCGGGGGAGTGAGGCGTTTCTCCAAAACCTGTGTAATGGCGGTTGCGGACGGCCCCTCGCTGGCGGCGGTCAGGGCTTCGCCCTCGCCAGCTGCAGAGGGTGCGGTCTTGGCCTCCTTGTTCTTCTCCGGGGCGGCGGGTTGCGCTTCCTTGGCTTTGGCCTCGCGCTCTGCTTTGCTGGCGGCGGCAAGGTCAGTCAGGGAAATTCGCTCCCCAGCCTTAGCCCTCGCCTCCAATTCAGCAACTGTGGGGATGTCATTCCTGTCCTTATCGCCGGGAGAGGCGGGGACATCACCCTCCTTGGCCTTGTCACCAGGAACGGCAGGGGTGTCGCCCTCCTTGGCCTTCTCGCCGGGGGCGGCGGGGGTGTCGTCCTCCTTAGCCTTGTCGCTGGGGGCGGCGGGAGCATCGTCCTCCTTGGCCTTGCCGCCGGGAGCGGCAGGGGTGTCACCCTCCTTGCCCTTCTCCGGGGCAGCGGGCTGCTCAGACTTGCCCTTGTCGCCGGGAGCGGCGGGGGTATCGCTCTCCTTGGTCTTGTCGCCGGGGGCGGCGGGGGTGTCGTCCTCCTTAGCCTTGTCGCCGGGGGTGGCGGGAGTTTCGCCCTTCTTGTTCTTTTCGTCCTCGTCAGCAGCAGGGGATTTGGCCCCGGCAGTCTTGCCCTTTTCCTCGTTGGGGTCAATGAGCTTACCGGGGATGGGCGCGCTGGGGTTCTGCTTCACCGCCTTGCGGTAAGCGATGGCCTCCTGCATGGTCATCTTGTAGACGTGGGCGGGGATGTCCTGCTTTTTGGCCAGTTCGCTGGCCCTGCGGCGGCGATCACCAGACAGAAGTTGGTATTCGCCATCGTCCCGCAGACGCAGGATGATAGGCTCCTTGACGCCGCTGCTCTCAATGCTGAGTACCATGCTGCCCAGCGACTTGTCCTGGGGCTTGGGGTTGAACACGCCGGGAAGTTCATGGATTTTGGACAGCGGGATCATCTGGGGCTTTGCCTGGGTTGGAGTTTTGCTGGTTTCATTTGCCATTTAGAGTCCTCCTAATTAAAATATTTGCTAAAAAATACGTCTCACCGTGAGACGCATTTCCTAACACAAGGTTGATAGGGTTGCCTGTCTGGAATGACCGCTTCTCCGCAAAAATGCGTTTCACGGTGAGACGCATTACCCAAAGTCGTGCCGCACAGCGGCAGAGTAGTAAGGGCCTATCGTCACTGGCGCATTGTAGAGCGCCGTCAACAGATAGGCCCGGATGTTATTGATTTTTGTGGTAGTCTGTCGCAGGGAGTCTATGACGTACTTGATATGTTCGCTGTCAAGCTGGCGGAAACGCTGCCTGACAGCCTCCACAGGTAAGACTTCACCGCCGATCCGCATGGTGGAGGCGGTACTGCACATCCCGTCTACGATCAGTTCCAGAAGGCTCTCTACGTCATCGTAAGGAAGCTCCTGCTTCAAATGCTCATATTCGATGCTCTCTTTGACTTCCTCTCTCGCTTCGCATCGATCAATCTCCATCTGCCGCGCGCTGGGGGCTGGGGGATAGATGGATGGATCAGGCTGGATAAAATCAAGTTGATTTCTTTTAGTTTGATTAGGGTCGGTTTCCCCGACCTCTGCACGTCGAAATTCTCGACTTCTTGAAGTCGGAAAAGCCGACTTCTGCACGTCGGCAAAATCGACGTCTGGAGGTGACGCAGGAGGCTCCGGCTTCTTCTCTGTCCGAGGCGGCAGCTCCTGCGTGGTGAAACGCTTGACGTATATCCTGGTGGGCTTGCCCTGGCCCTGTTTGATACGCTCGATCAGACCAACACCTTTGCCGGTATCCAGCTCGGCCAGCAGTTTCATGGCCTTGTCCCGCCCGCAGTTCAGGTTGTTGCTGATTTCCTCCACGGTGTAATAGATATAGACGCGCCCGGTATCGTCGTACCACTCGTTCTTGATGGACAGGCTCATACGGTCAAGCAGCATCCCATAGAGCAGTTTGGAGTCTGTGGACAGGTGCTTAAACCGGGGGTGGGTGATAAGCTGGCAGGGTATACGGAAATAGGTAAACTGCGTTGCCTCGTCGCCATAAAAATAATCTGAAAATGCTTTATCCGGCATGGCCGCTGCCTCCTTTGGAGTATGAAAAAAGCACGATTGACTGTAATTGTCAAATCGTGCTTTTTTCTCGTTGTTTAATTTTGTCACAAGGGATTGTTTCTTGGTGACTACCCGTAAATTTTGTTGTTTTATAAATGGTTCTTTACGAGTGTAAATCACAGGCTTGTCCGGGCATCGGGCATATTAGGGAGCGCCGCCATTATTGTAAGCGGTGACAGATAATTAAGGTAAGCGGCCATTCATCAATTGTTTGCAAGTAATAATTTAATATCATCCATTGTGATGTATGGGGTTGAAACTCCACGTAAAGGTATTTGTAGTCTACCGTTTTCGCTGTGATTTCTAAATACTTCGATAATTTTATTAGAAGGTTCCTTTATGACAATTAAGCAATCGGATATTAACTTCCGAGTCCCCGTATATATATTCCAATATCCAGCACAGCGTCCGATACGGTTAATAACTATATCTCCTTGTTCAAGATATTTTCCCCGGGAATCTTGAGTTCCAGTACAGTAGCGAATACTTGGGGTCCAATTGTTATTTACAAAAGTGCTAGAACAATGAAGAATAGGATCTCCTGCTTCAGAGAAATATTTACTGGAAATGCTTCCTCGAAATATTTGTAGCGTTTGAGCTTCTGATAAAGAACTCAAATTGCCATCCCATCTGCCATCAAGAATATTTGATAAGGCAATAGCAGAAAATAGTTTAATGCTCCATTTAGAGTCGTAATAGGCTTGATATATGTTTGTCGTTGTATTAGTTGCATGAAAAGAGCGCAGGTCAACTTTTTGTAGGATAATCGCAACAGTATTTAATGATGCTTTTTCAAAAGTATTTGAAGGAAGCTTTACGATTGCATGTATAGCATAATTGTAAGCTAGATATTTTCGATATTCCACATAGCTGGAACCATCTACATAGGTTGAGGGAAGAATAATGATTAGAACGCTATCATTATGCATTAATTTCAAATTTGCCCACAGCAATTCTGCTTCATATCGTTTGCTTGTAGTAAAAACATTTCCCTTTTTTCTATACTTTTTTTTCCCTTTTTTGAGGCGTCCAAAAGGCGGATTCGATAAGATAAGGTCATAGGTCTGTTTTAGCTTCTCTTTGCGATTTGCAAACGATCTGCCGTCATCACATATAAATGTTGCATCCTCAATATAATGATTGCTTGCAGAAGGGTCAATATCAACACCTATAATTTTTGCATCGGGATAGTACCCTCTAGCGGCAGCAAGTAGATTCCATGATCCACAGCAGATATCAATAATACTACTGATAGGGGTTCCTTGAGGAATCAGTTTTAATAATAGAGCTGCAAGCTCGATAGGTGTGTAATAATTGTAGTTGCTCATAAAGACCCCGCTAAATTAGGTATTGTGAAACATTATAGATAGTAGCAGAACGTACACCACGAGAGCATACCGGTGCTTCCTGCGCATAATCGTAAATAATTCGAACATTTTTATGTTTGGACGCAAAAATAGCACATGCGGCAGAATGTGGTCTAGTTCCTAGTGGAATAAGCACAAAATTTCGAGAGAGATGGTCAGATAGGATATCATCCAAAATCTGTAATGCATCGAATACACTATTTGCTTTGCATTTTCGTATGTTTTGTTCAGATGCAGTATGCTTTAGCACCAACATGCAATTTCTTAAGGATTCGAATTGCCAATACGGGTTATCGGATGGAAATCCAATAATCGGGCATACGTCCTCATAGGTCATTCCCTCAAGTATATTATTTAATCGGTCACCATCGAAACCAAGGAACGGAACGATTACTTCATTTGATTTGTTTCGAGCAGCCATCCCAGGAATCATCGCTGCGGGGAAAGTTTTAGAATAGAACTCATATTTTCCATATGGGGTGCGATTAAGATATTCAAGCGGCTTGACATATGAAAGGAATAAGTGTGCGACCCTGATTTTAGTCAATAAGGTGTTTATTGCGTCGGTTTACAAAGGGATACTACATAAAACAACCAAATATGGACTGCCAACCTACTGAATTTACCGCCCTATCGAGACACAGGGCGGTTTTTTCATGGGCAGGGAAAGGAGGTATCCCTATCTGTGGGGCTTGACTGAAAGCGGTCAGGCCCTTTTTTCATGCCATTAAATAAGAAGGAGGAAATGCGAATGGCCGATGAAAAAGGAAAAATCATAACTGACGCAACCGGGCCGGACGCTGGCCCTGCCCCGGCACAGCCCGAGGCGGGCGGCGGCGCACCGTCCCCCAAGCAGGAACAGCCTACTTCCGAGGCTCCCGCCCCGGATAAGGCCGAAACTCCTGAACAGGCGGCCCCCACCCAGCAGGACAAGGCTGCTGACGCTTCCAAGGAGCAGAAGGCCGCCAGCGTGTCGGTCTTTAACTTCTCTGAAATCATGGCCGAGAAGAAGGCGGCGGCCCGTTCCGCCGCCCAGCAGAAGGCGAAAGGCCCAGAACAGGCGGCTCCCTCTGCGCCGTCCAGAGAGGCCGGGCCGAAACAGGAGCAGCCCGAGAAGCGCCGGGGCCGTCCTCCCAAGGAGGATAAATCCAAGGCCACCGCTCCCGCACAGAAGGAGGCTCCCGCCAAGAAGGGCAAGGCGGCGCAGAAGCCCGCTCCCGCCAAGAAAGCGGAAAAAGCCCCCAAGCCTCCCAAGCCCGCCAAGGGTGCGCCCGAGGCAAAGGCTCCCGTTCAGGCTGAAATGCCCCCGGTCCCCGCCGAGGCTCCCCGCCCGGCCAAGGACGAGCAGATCGTTTATATCAAGCTGTCTGACCTCCACGCCTTCAAAAATCATCCTTTCCAAGTCCGCAACGACGAGGAAATGAAGGCTATGGTGTCCAGCGTCCGGGACAAGGGCGTGACCCAGCCCGCTATCGTCCGCCCCCGTGAGGACGGCGGCTATGAGATCGTGTCGGGCCACCGCCGCCAGAAGGCCAGCGAGCTTGCGGGCTTCACGGATATGCCCTGTATCGTCCGTAACCTGACGGACGAGCAGGCTATCACGCAGATGGTGGAGGACAACACCAACCAGCGTGAAAATATCCTGCCGAGTGAGCGGGCCAAGGCTCTGAAAATGCAGTTGGAGGCCATCAAGCACCAAGGAGCCAGGGAGGCCACTTCGGGCCAACTTGACCCGAAGGACGCCGGGCGGCGTTCCAATGAGATCGTGGCCGAGCGAAACAAGATGACCGTCAAGCAGGTGCAGCGGTATATCAAGCTCAACGACCTTGTTCCCGATTTGCAGAAAATGATGGACGCCGGGCAGATCAAGTTTACCCCGGCTGTGGAGCTGGCCTATATCAAGCCCAAGAACCAGCGGTATATCGCCGTAGCCATCGAAAGCCAGCAATCGGCCCCTTCTCTCTCTCAGGCCCAGCGCATGAGGGAGCTTGACCAGAAGGGCGTTCTCAACGGAGATGTGATCGACGGCATTATGATGGAGGATAAGAAGGAGGTAGACAAAGTGATTTTGACAGGTGCGGAATTGAGCAAATACTTCGGGAAGGAAACCACCCCGAGGGAAATGAAAGACCAGATCATCAAGCTGCTGGATGACTGGAAGGGCCAGCAGAAGGAAGTGGCGAAGCCGGAGAAAAAGGCCGCCCAGCAGGAGAAGTAACGCCCACTTCGGGACAAGTTGGCCCGAGGAGCTATGCGGGGCTCTGCCCCGCACCCCGAAGCTCAAAGGATATTAAATATTCCCCGTCGCCGGTTTTCAGGTAGCATATCCGGGAAAATCAGTCAAGGGCCACAGCCGCCGCAGGCGGTGCCAAAGGCACCCTTGACGGATTTCTCCCGGTTATGCTTTGAGGCGGCAAGCGACGGGGATATATATTCCTTTGAGCCGTCCCCCTTCCCACGGGAAGGGGCGGAGGGGATGGGCTCTTTTCGCCTGACTACATTTCATTAGAATGGAGGGAAAACCTTGAAACGACCTTTAGCATACATTACCGCCGCATGGTGCGGCGAACCTGACACGGATATGGAGCTGGCCGCCCGCTACTGCCGCATGGCATACGAAGCGGGCTTTTCTCCTATCTGCCCCATTCTCTACCTGCCGCTGTTCATCAATGACGCTATCCCGGAGGAACACAAGAACGGGATTGATATGCGCCGGGATATGCTGCGCCGCTCTCATGTGCTGGTAGTCTGCGGCGGCGAGGTGGACGAGGATGTGAAGAATGATATTGCCGTTGCCAAGCGGCTCAATATCACAGCCACCACCCTTGACGGTATCCTGACCGTCAATCAGCAGGGCCGCCATGATGTTTGAAGCCTATGTGACCAATCTGGGAATGTACCCGGAGTATGGGGTCGAGGTGGGGGAATATCTGAAATTCCCCACGACTGCCGAGGAAGTGCGGGCTCTATTCTCCCGGATCGGCATAGACGGCATACGGTATCAGGAATACTTCATCACCAACTATGAGAGCGATGTGCTGGGGCTCTATGACCACCTCGGGGAATACGAAAGCCTTGACGAGCTCAATTATCTGGCGCACCTTCTGGAAGAAATGACCCCGGACGAGCTTGAAAAGCTGGAGGCGGTCATGGACGCCGGGGAGTACACGGGCAGCGTTAAGGACTTGATAAACCTGACCCAAAACCTCGATTGCTTCGAGTTTTACCCCGAAGTAAAGGACGAGGAAGATTTGGGCCGTATGTATCTTCTGGAGGTTGACGCTCTCCAAATCCCTGAGTATTTAGTTGACTACATCGACTATGAGGCATACGGGCGGGATGTTCGTATCAACGAGGGCGGTCACTTTGCCCCCGGCGGCTATGTGTTTGCCAATCAGGGCAAATTCATTGAGCATTATACCGGGCTGGACGATATTCCAGACGAGTACCGTATCTCCAATGTCCACGCCCGGGACGAAAAAACGGAACCCCGCTCCATCTTGGCTGCCATCAAACAGTTTCAGGAGGCCCCGCCTGTCCCCCACAAGGACAAGACGGGGTCTTCCCATGAGGAACGGTAGACCTCGGGCCAACTTGGCCCGAGGTCTTACCGCCCGGACGGCTCTCCGGGGGCCTCCCGGTTTTCCTGACCCACCCGGAGGAAAGGAGGCAGTATGCAGGAATATGTAGAAGAACGGACGATCGCTATCTCCATCAAAGCGGCCAAGCTCTCGGGCCGGGCGCTGGCGGCGGCCTGCAAAAAGGTCTTTGAGGAAATAGCCAAACAGCAGTCGGCGGCCAAGCGGCCACACGGCAGGCAGAGCGTTAAAAAGCTGATGAACCACTACGGCGGCAAAAGCGCCATGAAATATGTGGGAGCCCCCAAGGACTTTGACCGTATCGCCAAAGAGTTCCATGTGGACTACGCCTTTCACAAGACCAGCCCCGGCCACTATCTGCTGTTCTTCAAGGCAGATCAGGCGGACGCTATCACAGCGGCCTTCTCCAAATATACGGAAAAGGTCATGGGCCGCAGACAGGATAGGCCGTCTATCCTCGGCCAGCTCCGGCAGTTCGTGGAACAGATAGCGGAAAGGCCCAAGCAGAAGGAACGGGCCAGAGAGGCGGTGAAGGAGGAACGGTAAGCAAGAAAATCAAGAAATATGTACTCCCATATTTCCCCTATCTCATAGCCTTTTGGTTTTTCTCCAAGTGCGGCACCGCCTACCGCATGGCGGCGGGGGCCAACCTTGGGGAAAAGCTGTTCGGCATGGTCAAGACCATCGGCCCGGTGTTTCAGAGCTATGCACCGGGGCTGGGGCTCCTTGACCTCGCCGTGGGCGTGGCCGGGGCCGTGATACTGTACTTTGTGGTACAGTCCAAAATCAAGAAGGCCCGGAAATTTCGCCGGGATATGGAATATGGTTCCGCCCGCTGGGGTACGGAGGCGGATATAAAGCCCTTTGTAGACCCCAAGTTTGAGAACAATGTCATTCTGACCGGGACGGAATTTCTCACGATGAACACCCGGCCCAAGATCCCGGCCAACGCCAGAAACCTGAACGCCTGTGTCATCGGCTCGTCAGGCTCGGGCAAGACCCGCTTCTGGCTCACGCCCCAGCTCCTTCAAGCCCATTCGTCCTATGTGGTGGTAGACCCCAAGGGCGGCACACTCTCTCAATGCGGTTATTTCCTGCAACGGAAGAAGGGCTACAAGGTCAAAGTGTTCAACAGCATTGATTTTTCCAAGTCCATGCACTACAACCCCATGTCCTATATCAAGACGGAAAGTGATGTGCTGAAATTCGTCAACGCCCTGATCGCCAACACCAAGGGGGACGGCAAAGAGGGGGACGAGTTCTGGACGAAAGCGGAAACCCTTCTGTACTGCGCCCTTGTGGCCTATATCGTCTTTGAAGGGCCAGCGGAAGAACGGAACATGAATACGCTGGTGGAGATGATAAACAGCATGGAAGTCCGGGAGGATGACGAGAGCTTCAAGAACGCTGTGGACTATATGTTTGACGGCCTCGCCAAGCGCAACCCCCAGCACTTCGCTGTGCGCCAGTATGCCAAATACAAGTTAGCCAGCGGCAAGACCGCTAAAAGCATATTGATTTCCTGCGGGGCCAGACTGGCCCCCTTCGATATTGCGGAGCTTCGGGAGATTATGAGCTATGATGAGCTGGAACTCGACAAGCTGGGTGACGAGAAAACGGCCCTGTTCTTCCTGATAAGCGACACGGACAGTACCTATAACTTCATCGTGGCCCTTGCCTTTTCGCAGATGTTCAACCTTCTGTGTGAGCGGGCCGACAACAAATACGGAGGCCGCCTGCCCCATCATGTGCGGGTGCTGTGGGACGAGGCGGCCAACACGGGACAGGTGCCGGGGCTGGAAAAAATCGTGGCCGTCATCCGGTCAAGAGAGATCAGCCTGACCCTGTTCTATCAGGCCATGAGCCAATGCAAGGCCCTTTACAAAGACCATGCGGAAACGATCATGGGCAACATGGACAGCATTGTGTTTCTGGGAGGCCGGGAGGCGTCCACCCTAAAGGACATATCGGAAAACTGGCTGGGCAAGGCAACGATCTCCATGCAGACAGACAGCCGCACACGGGGCCAGTCAGAGAGCTATGGGCTCAACACCCAGCGTTTGGGCCGGGAGCTCCTGACCACCAGCGAGATCACCACCATGCCCGGAAACAAGTGCCTGTTACAGCTCCGGGGCCTGCCCCCGTTCTTTTCGCCCAAGTACGATTTGAAGCAGCACCCCAACTACCGCTACACAGCGGAACATGACAGTAAACGGAACGCCTTCCATCTGGAACGCCTGACTTCCCGGCGATTGAGACTAAAGCCCGAGGAAGAATACACGGTGTACGAGGTGGACGCCTCCGACGAGGACGCTGACATTCTCAATTATGATGATTTGGACAGCGCAGACGATTTCGTTTAACTGATAGATGGACTTCGGGCCAAGTTGGCCCGAAGCCCGGAGGCCGCCTGAAAGGGCGGCTTTTTGCTACCCACAATTCAATCTTTTATCAAATGGAGGAAATGTATATGGAATTTTTCGCTTCTGCTGTTGACACTCTGAAGGTTCTGGTTATGGCTATCGGCTGCGGCCTCGGCGCATGGGGTATCGTAAACCTGCTGGAAGGTTACGGAGCCGACAACCCGGCTTCCAATGCTCATGTACGGTAGAGAAGCACAAAGCAAAACAAGGATAGCCAGCCCTGCCA
>OIYT01001312.1_pt1 | contig 18032 bp, 19 predicted proteins | sample 1588201 | NCBI WGS metagenome assembly OIYT01 (sample SAMN03283260) | human gut metagenome | biome: human-associated habitat; material: feces | host: Homo sapiens | place: USA | collected 2013
TACCAAACAATTCAGCCATGGCTTTTTGTGTCAGCCATATCGTTTCATCTTTTATTAAGGCACTGACTGTTACATTGTCATCTTCGGTTCTGTACAGTACCATTTCCATTTGCTTTGTAATATCTGTATGTGTTGTCTTAACAGTTATATCATGGTGGGCAGAAGATACTTATGACATATGTTTTAGTGGAATAGAGAAGAATTCTATAGTTATAGTTTCAACAATAGGATGTATGAATAATCAGAAAGTATTTTTGAAAGGGTTTAATGAGATGAAAAAAAGAATTGAGCCACCATTGATTATTGTATATGGAGATATGATATCCGGAATGACTAGAAGATTTGTAAATATATAATATAAAGATGCATTTAATTATAAAAATAAAGAATTTAAGCAATTGTGTTTATGGAAAGAATCTAATATTATTGAACGAAAGGATGTGTTACAATATGGGAAGTAGAGGAGCATTCCAAGATGTAGATACAGGAAAATTTAATTTTGTTGAAAATGGGCAGAATTATCATACTGTAGGCGATGTAGATGGGGTGCAGGTAATTTTACAGAATAGTGGTGCTGTTAAGGCTCCTGAATATTCGCACTCAGCAGAAAGAGCATATGCGATTGTTCAGAATGGAAAGTTAAAACATTTATCTTTTTATGATGAGACACATAGGCAGATTATAAGCATTGATTTACTACATCAACATCATGGATTGATGCCACATAAGCACTTGAATTTAGACCATAGCGATAAAGGAATACCAATAACAGCGGATGAAGAAAAACTAATTAAGAAGATTAAGAGGAGGTTCGGATTGTCATGAGAGTTAATGAATATAAAGAATTAAAGGATTTTATATATGAGTATGAATCAGGACAATCAATTCCTGCAGATAATTTAGAAAGACAAAAGTTTATGGGCATAGAGTTTAAGTACAATGATGTATATTACAGAATGTGCAGAGAGCCGCTAGACGAGAATGAAAAAGTTACTCTTTCAGACGGAAGAACAGGACAATATGATGTTATTTTATTACATTGTGAAAAGACAGTATACCCCCAGTCAGAGAGCTATGAACTAATTGGATGGTATGCGGATTTAGACGATGTACTTGAAAATTGTATGATTCAGGGACGGAAGTTTAAAGATGTAATAATGGATGAACAGACGGAAATATTGGGAAAGGATTAATTTATGAATAGGTCTACAAAATATGTAAAAAATCAAGAACTAAAGAGGTTTAATAATATTAAAGGTAAGAAAAAATATTTGCTTATTTCAAAAGTGATGAATAGAATGGAACTTTCTGTACCGATTATTCTATATTTGATGTTTATAGGTATAGTGGTTTATTTGATGAGATATCAAGGTAATGAAAAAATAGCAACAGTAATTGATTTTATTATAGCAGTAATGTCTGTAGTGATAATGGTAATGTCATACATAAGAACTATAATAACAAAAAAGAAAAATGCAAATGCTATATGGATATATAATGGAATATTTATTTTGATATTATCAATATGATTAGTGGTCGTGTTAATTGCTGGAATTAAAATGAAAAATGCTGGTATGATAGCAAGAGGCTTATCTTTGGCAGCATTAATTTACACATTTACATTAGAACTGATAAAAGCATTACAATTATATTATAACAAAAATAAGGAATGGGAAAACAACTTAGAAGAGCAAATAAAAAAGATAAAGTCAGATAGTATTACCAAATTTTGATGTGGGGGAGTTGCTATGAATTTAGGATTTTACCAAGAATATGACAAAAGTAAGCATAAAGATTTAAGTAAATACAAGATGCATTTTTTAAAATCAATAATAGTAAACGATAAATTGTATAAATTTATTGCGTTCGATAATAATGAATATTTGAATCGGATAAAATTTCAAAGTTTGGATAAGGGACAGTTATGGTTCTCATATTATAAATTTCTAAATGATAAAACAGAATTTGATATGAAATATAATGTGAAAAAAGTGTCATGTAGAACAGGAATTCCTAGTAATAATATAATGTTTTTTATAGCAACTATGAAAGAAATATATGACGTGTGTTCATTAACATATTTGTGTGAGAACTATATGTGGAAGGCATATAGTAATAACAGCAGGGGAATATGCCTAGTATTTAATGTTATAAATTATGATATGTTATATCCAGTTGAATATGTTGATAAGAACAAGGTTGATTATACAGAAATGTTGATAGAAGCGTATAATTCAAGTCCTAAAGAATTGTTTGATAAGGGAATGCGAATGGCAGAACTTCCATATGTTATTAAAAATCCAAATAATGAATCAATGAAATCATATCTCAAAAAGAAATCAGGATTTTGAGTGATCCATTTGGAGAGAGAATTTTGAATTCTGGAAATGTATATCCAAAAGTTAAAAGTGATTTTGGTTACAAAGGAAGAAACGTTGCCTACGATAAATGTGGTTTATCATTAGATAAAATTATAATTGGGAAAAATTGTGATGCTACATTGATTGATAGTATAAAAAAAGTCAGTAATGGAACTGATATGATTTTCCAATAATGATATCACATGTGATACCTATATGATACCTGAATTTTTGAAAACATAAAATAATTGTGATAAAAGGCGAAATAATCGCCATTTAAAGCTCTGAGATTCAAGCTTTAGCAGGGAAATTATCTTTCTCTGCGCCGAGTTTGAATAACCATTTGTGAAAATCGAGCCTTTGTTTACAACTATTCCAAACAAAAAGTGTTAAGTATTGGCAATGAGTTGGCAACACAATCTAACGCAAAAGTGTTAAGTAAAAAATGATGTAAATTACAATATGAAAGAAGATCTTACTGATTTTCTTTTCCAAACTGGAGAGGAATTTCGGTTAGGTCTTCTTTTTATCTATCAGTCTCTTGTATGGTCTGTTGCCATTGGAAAAGGAATTAAAGCAGACCTCGTTTCTTCATTTCTTCTGACAATGCATCCTGGAGCTCGGCATCCAGATCGTTAGAGATGGCGTTTTTTACAAAGCCGGTGGTTGGTTCAATGTTAGGGTAGTTATATCTCCAATTGTCATATTCATCCTGTGAGAGTTCGCCCTGTTTTAATTTGGAATATTGACTAAGCCAAGTAAAAAAAGCATAGGTGTTATCTGGTCATAAGCCTGACGATTTTCGCCGAGAGTTATACATGGACGTCCATCCTTACATTAGTAGGATTGCGACAATAACAACGCTTGCAGCAAAATGAGCAGTAGCGATTGTTATAACCTTGACACTGAAGTTCCTTACTTAGGAGATTACATTTATAACTGAATTTGGTAGGAACAATTTTTGAATAACGTTTTACTTCTTTTTAAATGGTGGATGGGTCTTTGTGCAAGACATGTCCTATTGAAGAAAAGGTGCTTTTCTGTAACAGTTCCTGTTCAATATATGTCTTGTTAGACAGGGTCAAATGTTTTTGATTATGTTCGTTCATATGGTAATCCTTTCCAACAGACAGATAACCATGTGAAATTGTATCAAAAACTATGTACAAGAGTAAATTTTAGATTTGCTATTTTGGGATTCAAAAAACTGGAATTAAAAAATTCACTTTACGGTATACATAAATTTCACGGATTGAAAAAAACAATTTAAGATTGAAATATAGATAGCTTGGTGATATAATGAAAATGATATAGTAAAAAGTTGTAATGGCGCGAAAGGGATTAATAATGGCAATTAGGTACAGCAAATTATGGAAACGTTTAATAGATGAAAATATGATGAAAGTTGACCTTAGAGATCAGGCAGGAATTACAACAAATGCGTTGGCAAAACTAGGGAAGAATGAACATGTAAGTACACAAGTCTTAGAAAAAGTATGTAATGTATTGCATTGTGAGATACAAGACATTATGGAATTCGTTCCAGATGAGGAAAGTGAAGAAAAGTAATATGGCTAAGAAGAAAATAGTTGAAAAAGCATTGAACTTAGATAGTATTTTATTTAATTGTAGAGATTACTTACGTGCGGCACGTAACTCCGGCTCATTCTTTGAAAAGAGAGATATGATGCTTACACTCGTGTTCTTGAGATTTATTGGAGAAAAGTATGAAGATGGAATTGAAAAGTTAAAGCAAACACTGATAGAACAGGGATTAGATCCGGAAGATGAAAATATTAGAGCAGCCTTTTTTGATGATGCTACTTTCGCAGATGGAACGTATAATTTACCACCAGAAGCAAGATGGTCGACAATTATTAATACACCGGCTCCGGGATTAAATGTTGCACTTGATACTGCTTTGCAGAGACTTGAGGAAGAAGATCCACAATTAAAAGGTTGTTTTGTTAAAGGAACATTTACGGCACGAAATCTTGCTACAAATGATATAAAGAAAATTGTTGATGAAGTAAACAAAATCAGCCATAAGGCATTTGGCGAAGAGAAGGATCTTATTGGACGTGTATACGAATACTTTCTTAAAGAATTTGCAGTAAATGCTACAAAAGAAGAAGGAGAGTTTTATACGCCTCATGACGTGGTTCAATTGATTGCAACTATGATTGAACCTTATGATGGCACTTTATATGACCCTTGCTGTGGTTCAGGAGGTATGTTTATTCAGAGTGCTGAACTTGTAAAGTCAAAGCAGGGAAACTTAAATGGCATTAATATTTATGGTCAGGAAAAAGAACCTGCGACATATCGTCTTGCAAAAATGAATCTTGCACTTCGCGGAATTAGTCATAATCTTGGTGATGAAGCTGATTCTTCATTTACTCATGATTTGCATAAAGGATTGTACTTCAACTACATCATGGCAAATCCGCCTTTCAATCTTAAAGGCTGGTATAATGATAATCTGAAAAATGATACTCGCTGGACAGATTATGTGACACCACCGGCAAGTAATGCAAACTATGCTTGGATTTTACATATGCTTTCGCATTTGAAAAAAGCTGATGGAGTTGCCGGATTTCTTCTTGCAAATGGTGCTTTGAACGATAATGATACTTTAGAAATCCGTAAAAAACTAATTCAGTATGATAAGGTGGAAGCGATTATTGTTCTTCCAAGAGAACTGTTTATCACAACTGATATCAGTGTTACACTTTGGATACTGAATCAGAATAAAAAAGGCGGTAACTACCACGGAAGAAATCTCCGCAATCGTGAACATGAAATTCTTTTTATAGATTTACGTCAATGGACAGAAAATCCTGTAAAAGGGGAGAGTAAAAAGAAGGTACGTTTAGTAACGGAACAGATTGAAAGAGCCGCAGATATTTACCATACATGGCAGAGCGTAGGTACTGATGGTACGAATTATAAAGTGCCTGAACTTTATCATAGTGTGGGTATTGCTGAAATTGAAAGTAAAGGTTGGACACTTACTCCGAGCAAATATATAGAATTTATTGACCATGATTTGGATATCGATTATGAAAAGGAAATGGCTCGTATTCAGGCGGAAATGAAAGAAGTTTTGGAGCAGGAAAAGAAATCCCAGCAGATGCTGGAAGATGCATTTAGGGGGATTGAATATGGGATTAACTAAATATAAGGTAGGCGATTTGATTACCGTAGTGGACGAACGCAATAACATAGGAATTAGAAAATTTTACGGTATTAATATTAACAAAGAATTTATGCCTACTGTTGCCAACACAGAAGGTTTAGATGAAAGTAAATATAAAATCATTAGAAAGAATAGATTCGTATTCTCAGGCATGCAAACAGGTAGAGATGAGTGTATTCGAATCAGTATGTATAACAAGAGTGAACTTATTCTTGTTTCGCCAGCTTATACAACATTCGAAATTTCTGCCACCAATGTTGTTTTACCTATGTATTTATTTTTGTGTTTTTTGTCTTATGAAAAAGATAGATTGGGTGCCTTTCTGAGTGATGGTAGCATCCGTTCTAACCTTGATTGGCCTGTTTTTTGTGATATTGAACTCGACCTCCCGCCACTTCCAATTCAGCAAAAGTATGTTGACATCTACAATGCTATGATTGCAAATCAGCAAAGCTATGAGCGTGGGTTGGAAGATTTGAAATTGGTTTGTGATGCGTATATTGACGACCTCAGAAAGAAACTATCACATAGAAAGTTGGGAAGTTATATTTCGATATGTGAAAATAAAAATGATGACTTGGTATATGGAATCGATGCTGTACGAGGTATTTCGATTGAAAAGAAATTTATTGATACAAAAGCGAATATGGAAGGGGTATCTCTTAAACCATATGCAATTGTTAATCCTAATGAATTTGCGTATGTAACTGTAACTTCAAGAAATGGAGAAAAAATCTCTCTTGCTCGCAACAATAGTAACGATGTTTACATCTGTTCTTCCTCTTATATAGTCTTTAAGGTTAATAATACTAGAGAATTATTGCCAGAATACCTATCAATGTTATTTGAACGTAGTGAGTTTAATCGTTATTCTCGTTTTAATTCATGGGGAAGTGCACGAGAAACATTTGATTGGGAAGAAATGTGTGATGTCAGAATTCCTGTTCCTGATATTGAAAAACAACAAGATATCGTTAATATCTTTAAAGCATATAATACTCGCAAAGACATAAACGAAAAACTCAAAGCACAAATAAAAGATATCTGCCCGATTCTTATTAAGGGTTCTATCGAAGAGGCGAGGAAAACAAAGGAGGCGTAATCTATGGCAAGATTAAAAGAATACAATGGTTACTATTGTGAATCGGAATATGAATATGCCTTCATTGGATTTTTGGAGGCTGAGGGATGGATATATTCTTCTGGTAACAACATTTCTCGCGTAACCAAAAGAGATGTGCTGATTGCTGATGATTTCAAGAAGTTCATAGTCGATACAAATCCAGATTTAACCGAAGATGAGGTGACTCAGATTTTTGATAATGTTCGCCTTGTCGGAAGCGAAAGTGACTTTGCTACTTTACATAAGGTATATGGCTGGATGGTCGATGGCATGCAGTTTACACCTCAAGATGGTATTGCAAGGATGATACCTCTCATCGATTTTAAAAAAGATAGCAATAAGAATATTTTTCGAGTAGTAAACCAGTTCACAGTAGAATATACAAACAACGGTCAGAAAGAAACTCGTAGACCGGATGTACTCTTATTTGTAAATGGTATGCCACTGTGTGTTATTGAGTTAAAAAATCCTGCGGATGCAAATGCAACCATTTATGATGCGTGGGAGCAAATTAATATCCGCTATTGGAGAGATATTCCACATCTTTTGCATTACTGTACTTTGGCTTGCATCTCCGACGGTGTTAAAACAAGACTCGGAACAGTCCGTACTCCTTATGAGCATTTTTATGCATGGAGGCGTGTGAATGATGGTGATGCAGTATCTACTTTGCCTTTTGAAGAAACCGAAACAATGATAAAGGGTGTTTATGCACCTGAGCGATTCTTAGAGATTTTCAGAGATTATATTTATTTTCAAGATAGCATTTACGATAGTGACGAAGTTGAAATTGTATGTCGTTATCCACAGTTCTTTGCTGCAAGATTACTAAAGCAAAGTATTATTAATTCTATTGTTCAAAAAAGCGGTAAAGGTGGAACATATTTTGGTGCGACAGGATGCGGAAAAACTTATACAATGGCTTTTCTTGCCCGTCAGCTTGCACTTCGTTGTACAGATATACTGGAAATCGGCTCACCGACAATTATCCTGATTGTTGACCGGGATGAACTTCAAAAGCAGGGGGCAAAGCTTTTTACAAAGAGTAAGGAATTTTTGAACCTTGGTGAAGTAGCTGTTGTAAAAAACAGAGCACAGTTAAGACAGGAACTTGGCACAAGGCAAAGTGGCGGCTTTTACATTTGCACAATTCAGAAGTTCTGCGACCGGGAAGATGACAAAATCGGTCTTATTAATGACCGACAGAATATTATATGTTTCTCTGATGAAGCACACAGAACTCAGCTTGAACATTCTAAGAAGATTCAATTCAGCAAGGATGCTGATGAAAATATGAAAGCTATGGTTTCAAAGCCATACGCAAAGGTTTTGAAAGAAGCATTTCCGCAGGCTACTTTTGTTGGATTTACAGGTACTCCTATTGCAGAGACATATCAGACTTTTGGTGATGAAATTGATAGATATACCATGGATCAGGCAGTTGCAGACGGATTGACTGTTTCTATCAAATATCACCCTCGTATTGCAAAGGTTTTACTTGATAAGGTAAAAGTAAAAGAGATTGAAGATTACTATAAAAAATGTGCTGATGATGGTGCAACATATGAGGATATCGAAGTAAGTAAAAAAGCAATGAGTTCTATGGAAGTAATTCTTGGGGAACCTTCCAGACTTGCGCGTCTTGCTACAGATATTCATGACCATTATGTTTCATCTTGTGCAGGTGATCCGGACAGAATACAAAAAGCAATGGTTGTTTGTTCAAATAGAAAGATTGCATATGCATTACTTCAGAAATTCAAAGATAAATATCCGGAATGGTTTGAAGAAAAGAAATCACCTGATGGAGTTTCTGTAACCGAAGAAGAATTGAAACAATTGAAGCCAACGCCATTTATAGCAATGGTGTCTAGTGTCGGCAGTAACGATGAAGAAGACATGTATAATTACTTGGGTGGTGTTAAGAATGATAAGCGTTCAGAAGAACTTGATGCTGCTTTTAAACAGGAAAAATCAAACTTCCATATCGTTATTGTTGTAGATATGTGGATTACAGGCTTTGACGTTCCTTGTCTTACGTACTTATATAATGACAAGCCTCTTAAGAAGCATTTGTTGATACAGACGATTAGTCGTGTAAACAGAAAATATCCTGGAAAAGAATTTGGTATGGTAATCGACTATATCGGCATTCGTGACAATATGCGTGAAGCAATGAAGGTTTATGGTGGAGATACTTCTGTTGCCCCTACATCTGATGATGTTGAACAGGCTACATCAGTGTTCAGGGAAGAGTTAGAAATTTTAAAAACACTGTTTAGTGATTATGATTTATCACCTTTCTTAAATCCAGATTGTGATCCTATCGAGCGATACAGACTTCTTGCTAAAGCTGCCGAGTATGTGTTTGCATCAACGCAGGAATTACAAACAGAAGGAAACAAGGGCTCTCAGAAGGTTTCATTTAAAACCTACTTTTTAAAGACAGTAAAACGAATGAGAACTGCTTTCGATATCTGCCAGCCTTCAGGTAACCTTGGTGAAGAAGAATCTGCACTTGCACAATGCTTTATGGCTATAGCTGGTTTTGTTCGTAAAATGAGTGGAACAAGTGAAGTGGATACAGATACCATGAATCGTGCAGTTTCCAAGATGGTTGAAGAAGCATTGAAATACAATCAGGTGGAAAGTGTTCTTGAAAGTGGCGAGGAAGAAGATATCTTTTCACCAGAATACTTTGAAAAATTATCTGATGTCAAAATGCCAGCAACCAAGTTAGAACTTCTTGTGAAAATGCTTCGTAAGCAGATTAAGGAATATGGGAAAGTTAATCAGTTAGCTGCAAAATCATTCCAAGAAATGCTGGAAAAGACTATTGCAGAGTATCATGAAAGACGTAAACATATTACTGCTGAAGAAGCTGGTGAAGCACAGGAAAAGGCTTCTGAGGATATTATTAAGATTGCCACGGAACAGGCTTTAGCTATTCTTCGTCAAATGAACGAAAACAGAGAAAGTTTTCGTAAAATCGGTTTAACCTTTGAAGAAAAAGCATTCTATGATATTTTGATTTCACTGCGTGACCAATATAACTTTGAGTACGGAACAGATAAAGAGGTAGATGGTGTTGCAGTCAATGATAAATGTAAAGCATTAGCTAAGAAGATAAAGGATATTATTGATACAAAATCCTCATTTGCTGATTGGCTCAATAATCAGAATGTTCGTAACCAATTAAAACTTGATATAAAAATCTGCTTGGTGAAGAATGGTTATCCACCACAGTATAGTCCGGAAGTATTCAATAAAGTTATGGAACAGGTGGAGAATTTTGAAGAGTATTCCGTAACAGAAGATATAGGAAATGAAGCAGCTAAGTCTGCAAAGATTTATCAATATGAGTCAGAGTATAAGGTGCTGAAGGTGGCAGAAGATTCGATACATTATGGTGATTCAAAAAATAATCAGTAGGGAGGTGCTGAAGATGAATTACATTTTTTTCTATGATGAAACAGAACATAGTAGAAAGATTAATTATGAAACTGTTATCGCGAATAATTACTATGATAATTTCATAACAGGAATTGTAGGGTGGAAAGCAGAAGATGATGAATGTATTTCTGACAGATACCTTGCTTTTGAATCGAAGTATGATTATAGAAAAAAAGACGGAGAATTAAAGAGTCAGACTATGAAAGCAAAAGATTTTAGGCTTGGGTTTGCTTCTCTTAATAATCGTACGATTGAGTTATATGAAGACCTTGTATCACTATTTGACGAGAAAATAATTATTTATTTCTCTGTGTTTAGCAAAATAGAGTATGTTATTAGCCAGCTGTTTGTAAATTATCATAATTCTATGTTTGTTGATGTTGATTGCATGAAATACTCAATAATTAAGGCTATCAATGTATATCGACCACAAAATGTGATAGAAGCAATTTATAAAGAGCCACAAATATTTGTTAAAGAACTACGGTCTTTTTTAGAAGATAGGATTATTAAAAATCAAGCGAATACTGTTTTGAAAGAGCAAGAGAATCAAGCATTTCAGGAAATACTTTTACTGCTTGAGGACACAGAGATACCCGAAACATTAGATTGGGTCTATTTTGCACCTTTTGATGGATTTAAGAAATTGTTGACAGAGATGAATGTTAATGAATATCAGTTGATGATTGACCGAGAAGGAAAAGAATCGCATACATTGAATTCTGCAAAGAATATAGGACTTAAAAATGTCATCGAAGAAGATTCTAAGGATTATGTTGGAATCAGAATGGCTGATATGTTTGTTGGATTAATATCTCGATTGATGCAATCATTGAAGATATCATTAACTGGAAATTATAAAGAAGGGAAAATTAAGAAGATTCTTTTGGATCCTGGCTGGTTTGCATTGAATCAAAGGCAACTTGATTTGTATAAGAAATTATATCGGTTAATTTGTGAGAACAATAAATATTGGTATAAAACTTTTTCTGGAATATATTCGGATGATTTAGTGTCTTTTGTAGCACTTCTTCAATTTATGAATCATTTTTCAGATGCAGATGAAATTCGTAACAGTAATATAGAAATGCAACCGGAGTATTATAATGCCTTTGTTTGTGAGAGCTTGAACGAACGTTATAAAATAATGAGGAACAAATTACCGATTGATCCTATAGTAGAAGATGGCAAAGATTATTTTTATAATCAAAGAGGTGCAAAGGTTTATAAGGATATTAACAAGCAACCTATGTTGCCATTACATAGAGGACAGAATGAGTTTTATGTTCTTTCAGTTGGATTTTCACAGAATGGAACTCCATTAGTAACAATCTCTGAAAATGATATGCCTATATGTTATAGGTTGCCGAATGAGTACAGTGATTGGACTATTACTGTCGTAGGGGCTGCCAACATGGGCGAAAGATTATTTCCATCAAAAGTGTTATTTTCATTAGTTGGTGGACGGTATTTGGTTGATATTTTATAGATTTTAATCATTTCAGAAATTTGAATATATAGTTTTGGAAAGTAGGTAAGATGACTATTGCTGATGGATATATTAAGGCGGCAATAATGTTTAGTAGTCTAAGATAGATTGTATAATCTTACATATTTTACATGCTTGTGGCATAAAAGAGAAAATAAATATACGAATAATGAATAAAATTAGTAGTGACAAGTAAGAGGTTGATTTACAATTATTTTATATTGAAGGTAAAAATATGTTTGTGGGTAAAATTAAGTTAAGCGATAATACGATGATGTTTAGACTTGATGATTATGAATTAATAATTTCAAATTCAGAAGGACAATGGACCAGCTGGAATGATATAAAAGCCATTATTAATGACGGATGGATTAAATTGGAAGATTTTTCAGAGAATGTTATATATGCATATATTGAGGATGTAGAATTTTTAAATTTGTATGAATATAAGTGCAATTTGCAATTTTATGTGATTGACTGGCATAGAAAAGGGGAAAAACATACATTAGAATTTGATCACATATGGATCAAATCAGATTGTTTAGATTACTATTTTAGAGATGATGCTAAATACAAAAGTGATATATCCAATCTTATTGACTGTTGGAATGGTAAAGAAATTAATGAGGACAGGATTAATCGGAATACTTATGAAATAGATGCATTTAATCAAAAAATTATAATTGAATTTAAAACAATGATTCAAGGCAGTGATAAGCCATTTCCATATGATGTAAGAAATGTGATGGTTTTTGTAGTGAAAAAGACATCAGATCAGAAATTGTTACATAATGCAATTCATATGGCAAAAACATTTTTTAAATTTATATCAGTGAATTCTAGAGTAGATATAATTAATCCAGTTATGATTGGCTGCGGTGATGATATCAACAATTATACAACTATGCTATATATAAAACCGGATAAAGTGGAACATATTAATTCAAATAGATGCTTAAAATATGACGATACTGAAAGTGGTTTGGCAAAATTGTTGACTATGATATGTAACAATGAAATTTGTTTTAGATCATTATTTCCATGTAGTTCGAATGAAATAACATATGCAGACATTATGAACATATGTGCGGCATTTGAATTACAGTTTGATATAAGTGTAAAACAAAATTATATATATAAAGAGCAAGAAAAAGTAAAAAAGAAAATTATAAAAATCATAGAGGATAGTAGAGAAACACAGTTTTCTGATTCGGAAAAGATACATTTTGATGAAATACTTGTTGGTATAAAAAACGTTAAGGAAATATTAAAAAAGCGTATAGATATAGTACTTCAAGAGTTTGTACAAATCTATGGAGATTTAAACATAAAATGCGATTTCGAAGAAGATTATGTAAATATGCCAGAGCGTATAAAAAATAGTCGAAATGCGTTAGACCATGGAAATGTTGAATATAAGTTTGAAAGACAAATGTATTGGGATGCAGAACTGTTAAGAGCAATGGTATATATGCTTATTTTAAAGACAGCGGGTGTGTCAGATAAAGACAAGTTATTTAATTCAGTAAAAAAGCTATCGAAATACCCTATATAAATGATTATTTGCTTTTAAGATTATAATTGTAATTATAAAGATGCGTTGATAAAATTTAGTTGGACTTATCTTAAAAGAACTAGAGAATGGTGAAAAGTGATATAGGAAAGGAGTTACGTCGAATGATTGATATATATACAGAAAAAATTGATTCTAAGTTTGATAATAATAAGATAACACTGGAAGAGGAGTTGTGATATGAAGTATTTGTGGACAGAAGATACTGGTGTTGGACTTCATTTCTGGAAATTGGTTAATCAACTTTTCTTAGATGATGAATATGTAGTTGCAAGCAAGAGGAATAATCAGGGATTATTAGATGCGGTATTAGATTTGATTATGTGGTAGATAATCAGGATATTCGTAATAAATATCGTGTGTTGAAAGCAATAGAAAAAAGTTCAGAGGGAAGCCTGTAAAGATATACAATATCATCAGGATTATCAAGAATGACAGATGAATTACACTTCTGGCAATTGATTATGAATGGTTTACTGTCATTTGCATATACAACAATGGAATCTGTATCAGGTTCATACATACCAAACAGATAAATAAGGTTATTGTTCATTGTGAGTACCACCTTCCCAGAGATACTTAGCACCATCAAGTAAGTCAATGATGGCAGAAAGCATATTATTATAGCTGGTCTGTAGCTCTGTGATTTCATTACTGGTAGGTAGATTATCGGGATTCTGATCTTGATAATATCCAACAAATGCTTTCTGCATTTCAAGTAATTGAAGATACAAAGCATTGACAGTCTGTACAAGCGGATAGATAGTTTCTTTCTTACCTACAACGCAGATTCGGTTATATATGCAGGAACGGACAAAGTAATCTTTCTTCATCATGCCACTGGCAAGAATGCGGGATTCGATTTGCTTGCGTTCAGCATTGCTTATTCTAAAACTTATAGTTGGATATTTGTGTTGATTGCTCATAGAAAAGCTCCTTTCATAGTGGGTGTGGCAGCAGGCACAGTGAAGCACCATCAAGCCACATTTGATTATTTGTTTTTAGTAGTAAAAGTAGATTATATCTGCAATGGATTTCATAGGAGCAATAGGGAAGTATTGCAACTAATTTGCTACTAAAGTTTTTGAAAACGATATGAAAAGAGTAACCTTTAATGAAATAGATGCGGTGGAATGCCGCATAAAATCAGCATTTTTGATTTGATGATACTTCCTTTGGGAAGAGTTTGAGTAAAAAAATGGAGCTCGGAAATCCAGTGTTTATGCGAGTTTCCGGGCTCTTGCTATGTGGTTTGAGTACAGATTGAGTACAAAATTATAAAATATTAGAATTAACTTGCCATCTGGTTTGTTTGCCTTCGCCTATTTTGCTAATAGCTCCAATCTTTTGGAGATTAGATATTCTACGGCGAATAGATTCAGACGTATAGTTTGTGTATTCCGAAATTTCACGTAATGAAGTATTAGGGTGTGTTAAAATAAAGTCTATAATTTTTCTGTCAAATTCATTGTACCCATGTGTTTTACTATAGGACATTAGTTCGTGTTGCTTTTGCTTGAATTCATCATCATTCCCAGAAATTCGTGCATTATATATAGATTTTAATAATATATATACATCGTTAAGCTTTCTATAAATTGAAGTGTTTACAGATTTATCAGTATCTAAACTATGTACCAGTGCATTTCTGTAGCGACGAAATTCATCTATGATGCTGTAGGTTTCGCGATTGATGATTTCATTGCGAAGCAGAACATCTAGTGCCTCGAAAATTTGTATTTTATATGTGGAATTTGGGGATTCTATTAAAAAGCAAGCAAAATCTTTTAAAAGTTTTTCAAGTAAATTATAATCTGTTATAAAAGGACTGAAATTTTCAGAAGGCTCACTTTCCACTGTTTTAGTTTTATATTCGGCATCAATAGAATCTTTGTCAAGGCTGCCTTTTTCTTTTATTGTATTCGGATTTAAATAGCAAACAAATCGTATTAGTTCAATCATAATATAGACAAAAATGATGACTGTCTCTGTCATGGAAAAAGGTGCTAATAGGTTGAACACATTGTCATATACAGCTAGAACAATTAAACAAAGAATAATATTAATAGTACTTAGGATAATAATATACATTAAAGAGATATAGTAGTCATGTCTTGTATCTTCCACATATTCAGTAATGGTAGTGTCTGTTTCTGAAAGTGTTTTCAGTTTGGAATCTACTATACTGTAACCAGCAATTGTCAATCCAAGAAGGGCTCCTATTACCTGGGCTAAAGATGAGTATATATAAAGAATTTGATTTTCGCTTAAGAAAACGTATTCAATTTTGAATATCCAACAATTTATTAAGTTGAGCAATGACAAAATAATGCAACTTAATAACAGGATTTTATGGAAATGTTTTTTAATAAAACTCATTTTTAGCTCCTCAATTGGGTAAAAAAATAGAACGCCGTCGCAACGCCGTCCTTACAAAAACACATAGGTTTTTATGATTCTGATACTATTATATGCGCCTTGTATCGATTTGTCAATAATCTAATGAAAAAAAACCTCTTGACAAATTGTTCCATTTGTGCTTATTAAAAAAATGCAGAGATAACTTTGCATGCAAATTCGTAATTGCTTTTGATTAATTCATTACTTTTAAAGAAGTTTTTTTTCTCTGGCATTCGATTAAAGAACAAATATTTCAGTTCTTTTATTCTATGATGCTTCACCTTATCGGATACTACTAATTTGTATACATAAAGAAGGCAAGTAAATTCCAACATAGGTCTACAGGACAATTTCTTCTGTCGCTGATTTGAATTTATAGAGATAATTTTAGAAATCTCTTGGCTTATCTCTTGAGGAGCTCTTGAAGTTCCGTGTGCCAAATCAGCTAAAATACAATTATTGTGTGCAGCTCCATTTCTAAGGCTTTTAACCAAATTTATTACAGGTGTAGATAACTTCGGAAAACTTCTGGAAGAATAATAAAATTCATAAAATTTGATAAAGTCTCCAAATGTAAGCATCTCTAGTAAAACCCATGCAGGACAATCATCATATGCAACAATTTTATTTTCCTTTTTCTGCTTTGCTGTATTATATATGCGTTGAATAGTAAAATATTTATGAATCAAATCACTTGTAAAGGGGGAAGAACTGGTGGCTTCGAGTTTTCCAATAATATAAGTGTTTTGAGATAAAAAGCTTTTTACAATATCATAACCGTCTGTAGACGGATCGCTTTCAATGTCTTTTAACATTTTAACTTTCAAGTCGTGTTCAATGTCCAAGCACATTTTCGAAACAATAAAACGAAAATGCATATCAATAGTAGATAATTCTTGCAAATATGCAAAGTCTAAACAGATGTATTTGCCGTTATTGATACCTTTTTTATGTTTTTGATAGTTTTTTCGGTATGCGGCTGTTCGGAGATAATTATTAATATTTGCCATGTAGTTTTCTGCATCGCTTTCAGAGGTATATTTAAAACTAATACCTTTTTCGTTTTTCATCTTTGTAATTAGTTGCTGAGCTGTTTGTTTTGGTTTGTCGGTTCTGTTTCCCATAGAAAATCTTCTTTCTGAATCTGTCTTTATAGATTTAGTTATTAAAGTAGTCTGAATTTACTTTTACTTTAACCTCATCAGAAGTATCAAGCAACATCTGACTCCTTTGCGATTCCAATTCTGCCTTCTCTTTCGTCTCTGCTATTTCATCTATAGCTGCTTTTGTAGCTTCATTTGGATTATCACCAGCGGATTCCAAAACACTCTGGTAGATGTAATTCATTTTTTCCAATTTCAACAGGTCATTAAATACCTTGTAACTTCTGATATTCAACAATGCATCCTGCAAAGACAGCGTATGTGCCTTCCCTCTGGTGGTGTATCCGATTTCGAGATAAGAAGAGAGAACCGGATTCAGATGGATGGATACAGTATCATCTTTTAACAGCTTGTCCTCCCCTCGCTCTCCGCTGATCTGGAGGATGCCGGAATTGCAAAGAACCATAAGTACGCCCATCAGATCACCGACTGTTTCCAGACGAAGTCCGGCAGTATCACTGCCATTCAAAGCATTATAACTGACACCGAGTGCAGTTGCAATTTTCTCTAACTGAGGAGGTTGTGGCTGCATTTTATTTGTTTCGTATTTTCGGATAGAAACTGGATGGATGCCGGTCAGCTCAGCCAGTTTATCTTGCGTGATTCCGATTTGCTTTCTGCAGTATTTGATTTTTTCTCCTATGGTCATTCTTATCGTCCTCCATGTATAGAGATGGCTACATTATACCATGTTTTAAAAAATTTTTCTACTAGCATTTCAAAATACTTGACAATAGCGAAGTCGCTACATATAATAAAAATATAAAATGTAGCGATAACGCTATAAAAAGAAAAGGAGGATGCATATATGGCAGAAAACAACAAGATTTATATTGCTGCAAATGAACACGCAGAAATGCTGGATGTTTCTGTAGGTCATGCTTACAAGCTGATTCGCAAGCTGAATCAGGAACTGGAAAAAGAAGGCTTTCTGGTGATTGCGGGCAAAGTTCCCAGACGCTATTTTGAAAAACGCTGGTATGGTTTCAGTGTGTAGGAGTTGGTCGAATGAAAGCGGAAAAAGACAAGAAAACAGGAAAATGGTTGATTCAGTATCGTTATACGGATTGGCAAGGAAAACGTCGGAAATCTACCAAAAGAGGTTTTGCGACCAAAAGAGAGGCGGAGGAATGGCTTCGAAATTTCCTTATTAGGCAAAAAGCGGACTTTGATATGTTGTGGTCAAGCTTTTTTGTAACATTTTGTTCGATAAATACCTACCTGTAACGAGCCTCCATTGGTGTTAAATAATTATTGTATGAATGAGGGCGA
>OIYT01001315.1_pt1 | contig 17978 bp, 10 predicted proteins | sample 1588201 | NCBI WGS metagenome assembly OIYT01 (sample SAMN03283260) | human gut metagenome | biome: human-associated habitat; material: feces | host: Homo sapiens | place: USA | collected 2013
GATGGGACAGATCGGCATCGACTATTCCAAGCTGACGAAAGAAGAACAGATGACCTTGCTGCGAGTGTTCAATAAATCCTCTATGTTAAAGCACCGCACAAAGGCCGGGATGCGGGGCAAATACAGACGCTGATTATTTACCTTGCGGCTTATAGGGAAAAACGCTGCTGCGGCAGGAAGGAGAACGTACACCATTGGTTCCTCTGCAAGCCTGCGCTGGGTGGGCAGAAACCATTAGCTGCCATCCCCATCCGCGCATCCTTCTGCCGCAGAATAGGTGCTTGCCGGAGCTGCTCGCAGCCCCTTTTCCGCATCAGCCGGAACCAAGGTGTAACACACTAGACTTTGCAAGCAAAGTCGTGTGCCAACGAGCGTTCCGCCGCTCTTTGGATTCTTCCCGGCAGGGCACTGGAAAATGGGGTGCCCGGATGAAAACGGTGGATGGTACACATTCACAAACCCCGAAAGGTGTGTTATTATAGTACCATCAACAAATGGAAGGGAGGGCGGCGGATGTTCAGCATTGCAGGGATTGACCTGTTGGAGCAGGAACTTTTGGACCATGAACGCACCCTCCTTGAGATTTTGCTTCAGGACAAAACCACCAAGAAAAACATCATCTGGGCAACCGATGATTACGCTGAACTGGGCAAACAGTACAGCTTCAAAAAAGAAATCCTGCCGGAACTGGTTACAGGCGAACAGGACAGCCTGATTCAGCCCAGAGTGGAAAAAGCACTGGAGCACCAGACCAACCGCACCCGTGACAAAGCAGAGGTATTTACCCCCAGTTGGATCTGCAACGCACAGAACAATCTGGTAGATGAGCAGTGGTTTGGCAGGAAGGATGTTTTCAACATCCAGAAGGAGATGTCGTGGAAAGCAACGGCTGACAAAATCGCCTTCCCGGACGACCGTCAGCACACATGGCAGAAATATGTGGATGCACAACGGCTGGAAATCTCCTGCGGCGAGGCTCCCTATCTGGTAAGCCGCTACGATACCGTAACGGGCGAAACCATTCCTATTTCCCAGCGAATTGGCCTGCTGGACCGCAAGCTGCGTGTTGTGAGTGAAAACACGGATACCGAAGAAGAATGGTTCACATGGACAAAGCGGGCGTTCCAGAGTGTGTACGGCTTTGAGTATCAGGGCGACAGCCTGCTGCTGGCACGGGAAAACCTGTTTGTGACCTTTGTGGAGGTTTACCGGGAACGCTTTGGCAAACTTCCCCACCTGCGGCAGATGAAGGTGATCGCCAACATCATTGCGTGGAACCTCTGGCAGATGGACGGCACAAAGTATGTGGTTCCGGGCAGCTGTAAGGAAAACAAAATTGAAATTATCAGCTGGTTCGGCAGTGAGGAACAAATTGCCCTCTGCCCCGGATGCAAAAGCGGAAATATCCGGGCGCACAATGGGATTTACAGCATCATAAAGGATTGGCGTTCCAATCAAACGATGACTTTTCTTTCAATGGTGAGAGGAGGAAAAGCAAGTGGCAGCGTATAAGCCAACCATGTCGTATCGGTTGATTTACATCTTTACGATTCACGATGCCCAGCACGAGGGCTACTGGAAGATCGGAAAGACAAATTTTGACAGCGTGAACAGCTACAAACAGCTTCCGCCCAACTGTGCGGAGCTGAATTGTGCTGCCCGTGACCGTATCGACCAGTATACCAAGACGGCGATGGTTGAATACGACCTGCAATATACCGAGCTGGCACGCAGAACCGTCACCTTCCCGGATGGTACGACCGATACGGAATTGTTCGATGATGACGATGTCCATAACGTGCTGTACAATTCTGGCTTTTCGGCCCGGAAGTTCTCCAATTCCAATCAGGACAGCGAATGGTTTGAGGTGCCGCTGTCCGTTGCCATTCGTGCGATTCAGGCGGTAAAAGAGGGCCGCACGGCTCTGACCGCTGCCGAAAAGAGTGAGGGGCAGATCAGCTTTCTGCCGCAGGCTGTCCCTGCTGCGCCCAAAAAGAGAGCCATTACCCTGCGGGATGAGCAGATGGACTGCGTCAATCAGACGCTGCGGGTGTTCCGCAAGGAAAACTCGATGCTCTGGAACTGCAAGATGCGTTTCGGCAAAACGGTCACGGCCTATGCGCTCATCAAAAAAGCTGGCTACCAGAAGGTGATTGTGGTCACCCACCGCCCAGTGGTGGAAGATGGCTGGCGCAACGATTTTGACCTGATTTTTGGCGAAGGAGACAACCGTGCTTTCTTGAAAAAAGACCGTTTCGATACGGATTCGTCCGTTTACGATGCGGCAATGGATGCACGCAACGATGCAAACCTGACAGCCTACCAGAATTCCGGCAAGGCATTTGTTTACTTTGCCTCCATGCAGGACCTGCGCGGCTCTCAGCGGGCAGACGGCAAGTTTGACAAGAATAACGCCGTTTTCGATATGGACTGGGATCTCGTGATTTACGATGAAGCCCACGAGGGCACCCAGACCCAGCGGGGGCAGAAGGTGCAGTCTTTGCTGGAAGCGGAAAAGAACGGCAAGGCTCCCAAGGTTCTGCAGCTGTCCGGCACACCGTACAACCTGATGCAGAAGTACGAGAACAACGTCTACACATGGGACTACGTCATGGAGCAAAAGCGCAAGCGGGAGTGGGACACCCTGCACCCCGGCGACCATAACCCCTATGCGGACCTGCCGGAACTTCGCATCCTGACCTTCGACCTTGGGAAAAGTCTGCCCACCTCCTACCGCTACGAGACCTTGGAGATGGCGTTCAACTTTACCGAGTTTTTCCGGGTGTGGACGGGATACCCTGCACGGGATTTCCATCCTCTGCCGGCTGGCGCACAGGTGGGTGATTTTGTCCACGAGGCCGATGTGCGCAGCTTTCTGGACCTGATTTCTTCGGAGAACCCGGAGAGCAACTACCCCTACTCCACGCCGGAGTACCGGGAGATGTTCCGGCATACCCTCTGGATGGTTCCGGGCGTGAAAGAAGCCAGTGCCCTGAGCAGGATGCTGAAAGACCACCCTGTGTTTGGAGCCTATAAAGTCGCTAACGTTGCAGGCGATGGCGATGCCGAAATGCCCTACGACAACGCCCTGACACTGGTAAAGCAGGTTATCAAGGCGAACCGCTACACCATTACCATTTCCTGCGGCAAGCTGACCACCGGCGTGACGGTGCCGGAGTGGACGGCTGTGATGATGCTGACCGGGTCGGCAAGCACGGCTGCGTCCGGCTATATGCAGACCATCTTCCGGGTGCAGTCGGCAGGGGTGCTGGACGGCAAACAGAAGGAACGCTGCTACGTCTTTGATTTTGCGCCAGATCGTGCCCTGAATGTGATTTCTGAGGTCAACCGCATCACCAAGCGGGGTCGGACCAACGAGGAGCAGAACCGGGCGGCACTGGGCGAGTTTTTGAACTTCTGCCCGGTGATTGCGGTGGACGGCACCCAGATGACTGCATACAGCGTCTCCAGAATGATGCGGCAGATTAAGCGTCTGACGGTGGATAGAGCCATCAAGAGCGGCTTTGACGATGAATCGGTCTACAAACAGGACACCGGCATCGTCATGGACGAGGACGATGTGCAGCTGTTCCATACCCTGTCGGACAAGCTCAGCGAGCAGAAAGCCGCCAAAAAGGAAACCAAAGTCCACATCAACCATCAGGGACTGACGGGCGAGGAATACGAAAAGGCAGACAAGATTTCTAACAAGCCCAAGCGGGAGCGCACCAAAGAGGATGATGACCTGCTCAAGAAACTGCAAGAGCAGAAAAAGGAACGGGAGAAGGTCATCCGGCTGCTGCGGAATGTGTCCATCCGTCTGCCCCTGCTGATTTACGGTGCCAAGGTGGATTTGACCGAGAGCATCAAGATGGCAGACTTCATCACGCTGGTGGATGAGGAATCCTGGCAGGAATTCATGCCCAAAACCGTGGACAAGCCCCTGTTCCGCAAGCTGCTGAAATACTACGACGAGGATGTGGTCAGCGGGGCGGGTCTGCGCATCCGCCGCATGGCAAAGGCTGCGGACGAGCTGCCGCCCACCGAGCGTGTGAAGCGCATTGCCGAGATCTTCAGCCACTTTCGCAACCCCGACAAGGAAACCGTTCTGACCCCGTGGCGGGTGGTGAACCTTCATCTGAGCAACATGGTGGGCGGTTACTGCTTCCTCAACGAGCAGTTCGATTCGCAGGAGGTTCTGGAGGAGCCTCGTCTGGTGGATCAGGGGCAGGTCACTGAGGACATCTTCCTCAACCCGGAGGCACGGATTCTGGAAATGAACTCCAAATCCGGCTTGTATCCCTTGTATATGGCATACAGCCTGTACGCCATGAAGCTGCCCGGCCCGGAGGACAAGTTGCCGCTGGAGCAGACACAGGCTCTCTGGCAGGAGACCGTGGAGCAGCAGATTTTTGTTCTGTGCAAGACCCGGATGGCAGAAAGCATCACCCGGCGAACTCTGGTGGGCTATCAGGATTGGACAGTCAACACCACCTACATTCCGCACCTGCTGGAACGGATGGAAAAAGACCCGCAGCGTCTGGCAAAGAAGCTGCAGCGAACCGATACATGGGGAAAGGAGGGACAGCCCATGAAATTTGATGCCATTGTGGGCAATCCGCCGTATCAGCTTATGGGTGGTTCTGGCGGAACGAATGATGCGCCCATCTACCAGTATTTTGCTTCTCTTGCAGAGGAAGTGGAGCCACATTATATTAGTTTGATTATTCCGTCTCGTTGGTTTTCTGCTGGCAGAAAGAATTTGCTGGGTGACTTCCGCACACAGATGCTTGCAAATCGTAAAATTCGTAAGATGTATGTCTATCCATCTTCGCAGGATATTTTCCCAACGGTCGATATTAAAGGCGGCTTGTGCTATTATCTGATTGATAACGGCTATGATGGAGATTGCGAATATACCCTTGCACAAAATGGCAAGGAGAAAACAACGACTAGAAGCCTGAACGACCTTGATATTTTGGTGCGTGAGCCGGAACTTGCGAATATCGTTAAGAAAGTTATGAGCGGTACCGCAGAAACAGACACCGTTTCAACGATTGTGTCCAACGATACGCCGTTTGGTATTCCGACTAACCCCAAGACGAGCGGAAAGAATGCAACGGTGGTTTATGAAGATTCCACGCCAGAGCATAATGTGAAACTGCTGTATCTTGACAATATGGTTCGGACGATTGCCTATGTTTCCAGAGAAAGCATCAAAAAGAATATGGGTGATATTGACTGTCCCAAGGTGTTTATTCCTGAAGCGGCAGGCTCTGGCAATGATCCGTATGTTGTGGGAAAGCCCGAATACATCGGTGAAACCGCTGTGTGTTCACAAACATTCCTGTATGTTGCGTTCAAAACGGAGATAGAGGCAAAGAATTTCATTTCGTATCTTAAAACAAGATTCTTCCGTGTTCTGGTATCTGCTTGCAAAATTTCACAGCACACGCCCAGCAGCACATACCGCTTTGTTCCCTTGCAAGATTTCAGCAAATCTTGGACGGATGAAGAACTATACAAGAAGTATGAGCTGACGGAAGATGAGATTGCGTTTATTGAGAGTACGATTAGAGTGATGGAGTGAGGTGAAATAATAGTGGTCAATATCAATGGTAAGCCTTGGGAAGAACTTCAATTTAAGGATGTCCAAGATTATTTAAGCGACCCGGATAGTAACGAGAACTGTTTCTTTGAATATAAAATAGATAAGGTAGAACCAGCAAAACTTGTGAAGGAAATTTCTGCTTTCGCAAATACTTATGGGGGATATATTTTCTTAGGGGTTGACGATAATAAAAATATTATTGGTTGTACTGCATGGGATGAACAGCGGATTCACATTACAATTCATAATGGAATTACGCCCACTCCTCAATTTGATGTAAAACGCTTTTCGGCGGATGACAAGATTATCTATGTTATAAAAATTGAAGAAGGTGCCATGCCGCCGTATATCACAAATAAAGGTGATATATGCGAGCGTGTTTCTTCGGGTTCGTGTGTTGTTACTGAATCTGGAAAACTTAACCAGATGTATCATAAGCGAGCAGACCAGTTTGCTCGCATAAAAAATAAGATTGAACTTCCAGAAATCAAAATTGAAAGCACTACGAGTTCGAATGTTTTTGCATATTTGGATTTTGGTTTTTCAATAACGATCTCAGACAATTCCAAAACACGAGAAAAATTTGACAATGCAAACTTAGAAGCAATTAGTGACTTCTTGCGCTCGTTTAAATCCGGCTTTAGCGTTTCTTTTATAGGCACAACATATTTGTTTAGCTTTGGGACTATTGTCGCTCAAAATATGATAGGAAAGCAAATTCCGGCAGAAGCAGGATATCATAACTTTATGGAAGTCATGCAAGATGGGAGTGTTCGTGGTCGAGTTATTTTGACCGCAGATTCGGATGCGGAATATGTTGATGCTAAAACGATTATGTGTTTGATGGATCATGTATATCCAAAAGTATACTCTATGATTTTCGGAGATGATTTTTCGAATTTATTTGTTTGTGCTCATCAATATGAAAAATTTACGGTTGTGAAGCAGTTTGTTCCGATTTATGATATGAGCGAGTCGGATTCTCAAGAAACGAGAGAATTGTTCGAGCAGTATTTACCCGCACACAGAAAAAAATACGGAAATAATACAGTAATCATCGGTGGACGTCTACCGCGAAGTGATTACTTGTTAATAGACAGGCGTTATTTCGATTCAGCAAAAATTGAATATAATACCGAGAATCTTTATCGAGAACTATTCTATTCTTGCTATAAGAGTTTGGGGTATATAGATAAACCGACTATGGCAAAAGATTAAATGACATTTATAATCAAGGAAAGGAGGCCCCAACCATGACCGAACAAGCACTCCGCAAAATGATTGCTGCCGGGGAAAGCACCCGGCAGGAGTTTAAGTCGTGGGTGAAGTGCAAGGACTACCGGCAGCGGAAAGACCTTGCGGTGAAAAGTGCGGTTGCGCTGGCAAATACAAAGGGCGGCGTTCTGCTGTTTGGCGTAGAAGATGACGGCACCATTACGGGCTGCCCCAAGAGCGACCCGCAGGCACTGATGGAAGCTATCTACGATATGACCCGGCCCAGCCTGTTTACCGAAATCGAGCCGGTGGAAACCTCTGACGGTGTGGTGCTGGTGGTATCGGTAGAGAAATCCAATTCTCATGTTGCCACCACCGGCGGCATCTATTACAGACGGCTGGGGAATGTGACAAAGCCCGACTACCCGGCAAACGATGTGTACTCCCCTGCCGATAACCCGGATTTTTCGGCAAAGATTGTGGAGGGTGCATCCGAAAGCGACATTGACCTGCTGGAAGTGTACCGCCTGAAAGAGAAACTGCGGATTCGGGATGCTGGCTCTGCCCTGCCGGATTTGGCAGATACCACCTTTCTGGACAACCTGAACCTGATCCGCATGGACAAGGACGAAGTGCGTGTGACGGTGGCAGGGCTGCTGTTTGTGGGCAAGGCAGCGTCTATTGCACGGCTGCTGCCGCAGGCAGAGGTGATCTACCTCCATTACAGCGACGAGGCGCAGACGGAATACGACAACCGCATGGATATGCAGGAGCCGCTGATCTCGATTTTGGATAAGCTGACGGAACGCATCCGCACTTATAACCACCTGACAAATGTGCAGGTGGGGCTGTTCCGGCTGGAGGTGTACGATTTCTCCGAAGCGGTTTTTCAGGAGGCGTTGCTGAATGCGCTGGCGCACCGCTCCTATGAGGACATGGCACCGATCTACGTCAAGCACTACCCCACAAAGATCGTGATTGAGAATCCCGGCGGCTTTCCGGGAGACATCAACGAAAGCAACATCATCACCCACCAGTCCATTCCCCGGAATAAGCTGATCGCCATGACCCTTCAGCACCTGAAATATGTGCAGCGTTCCGGGCAGGGCGTGGACATTATGTTCCAGAGTATGCTCACCGAGGGCAAACCCTACCCGGAGTACGCCAGCACGGCCAACTCCGTCCGGCTGACTCTTCGCAGCACGATGGAGAACCAGAGCTTCGTGCATTTCATCGCAGAGACACAGGATAAGCGGTCCAAGATGTTCACGCTGTCGGAGCTGATGATTCTGCACTATCTGCGGGAGCACCAGAAAATCACCCTGAAACAGGCGGCAAAGACGATTCAGGAAACCGATGACAACGCCCACAAGGTTCTGAACAGTCTCCGGGACGAGGGGCTTCTGGAACTAAACGGCAAGACCTATATGCTGTCCCTCAAGGTCTACGAAACGGTGAAAACCGATGTGGCCTATGTGCAGGATAAGACGGTCAGCCAGATTCAGGCAAAGGATCGGATTCTTGAATATCTGAAGCATAAGCCGTCGATTACGAATCAGAAAGCACAAGAACTGTGTGGGTTTAACAAGAATCAAACCTATTATATCCTGCACCAGATGTGCAAGGACGGAATCTTGCAGCCTGATGGCGTAGGCCGAGGAACGAAGTACAAAAGCGTGAAGTGAAAATTTACGCTGACTTTTACGCTGAAAGTTTGATTTGCGCTGAATTTACGCTGAGAAACGCACGCCGCGCGTTTTCTAAGGCTCAATCCTCCAGTCTGCCGTGGTCACAGCCAAGCGACAGATAACGCTCTATCCCTCCACCCAGCACAAGCTGGGTATACTCCAAGGGCTTATTATACAGCAGCCAGTCCAGTTCTGCCCGCTGTGCCGGGGTGTTGCCGTACTCGTCCTCCACGGCGATGCAGTCAATGGCAACGGCAGAGCCATCCGCAAACCGGGCCTCCACCCGGTCGGTGTCCATGTTGTAGCGGCAGGAAAGCAGTTTGTTCATAAGAAAACCTCCATGTTCTTCACATTTGCTTCTTTTACGGTGGAAAGTTCTGGCTATCCGTTTAAAAATCCGTGAACCCACTTTCTGATGCAGCCCTTTACAGGTCTACACTCATCCACTACACGTCCAATTCTTACACCAACCTTAGAACAACGCTCTTTTTGCTCTGCACAAAATCCTGCATCGTTTGGCGTAAAATTGGCGTATGGTGTAATTTTCGCTGGAAATCCATCAAAAGAAAAAGCCTGAAACTTCTCGGCTTATCAAGAAGTTTCAGGCTTTTTTGTGCTTAAATTGGAAATTTACTGGTCGATGGGCTTCATCGTCGGGAACAGCAGAACATCGCGGATGGAGGCGCTGTCGGTGAGCAGCATGACCAGGCGGTCCACACCGAAGCCCAGGCCGCCCGTGGGGGGCAGGCCGTACTCCAGTGCGTTGACATAATCGTAATCCACCTGAGCCTTGCAATCGGGCTCAATGGCCTTGCGCTCGGCGACCTGACGCTCAAAGCGGCCCTTCTGGTCGATGGGGTCGTTCAGCTCGCTGAAGGCGTTGCCGTACTCGGTGCAGTCGATGAAGTACTCAAAGCGCTCGGTAAAGGCGGGATCATCCGGCTTGCGCTTGGCCAGCGGGCTGATCTCGACAGGGTAATCATAGATGAAGGTGGGCTGGATCAGCTTGTCCTCAACAAAGGCATCAAAGAACTCGGCCAGAATGGCACCCTTGGTGGGAACCTCGGGCAGCTCCACATGATGCTCCTTGGCAGAGGCAATGGCATCCTCGTCGGACTTCCAATCGTTGAAGTCCACACCGGAATACTTCTTGACAGCCTCCACCATGGTCAGGCGCTCCCAGTGGCCCATATCGATCTGCTTGCCCTGATAGGGAATGACCATGCTGCCGCAGATCTTGAGGGCCAGGCGCTTGTACAGCTCCTCCACCAGATCCATCATGCCGTGGAAATCGGTAAAGGCCTGATACAGCTCGATGCTGGTGAACTCGGGGTTGTGCTTGGGGTCCATGCCCTCGTTGCGGAAGATGCGGCCAACCTCATACACGCGGTCCATGCCGCCCACGATCAGGCGCTTGAGGTACAGCTCAGTCTCAATGCGCAGGACCATGTCCATGTTCAGGCTGTTGTGGTGGGTGTAGAAGGGGCGGGCGGAGGCACCGATCTCAAAGGGGGTCAGGATGGGGGTATCCACCTCCAGGAAGCCCTTCTCGTCCAGATAGGCGCGGATTTCCTTCAGGATCTGGCTGCGCTTGACGAAGGTATCCTTCACCTCGGGGTTGGCGATCAGGTCCACATAGCGCTGACGGTAACGCATCTCGGTATCGGTCAGGCCGTGGAACTTCTCGGGCAGGGGGCGCAGACTCTTGGCCAGCAGGGTCAGCTCGGTGGCGCGAACGCTCAGCTCGCCGGTCTTGGTGCGGAACACCTCGCCCTTGACACCGATGATATCGCCCACGTCCAGCTTCTTGAAGGCGGCGTAGGCCTCCTCGCCCAGCTCGTCGCGGCGGACATACAGCTGGATATCGCCCTTGTCATCGCGCAGGTGGGCAAAGCTTGCCTTGCCCATCACGCGCTTGGACATCATACGGCCAGCCAGCGCGACCTGCTTGCCGCTGTCGGTCTCGTTGGGCAGATCCTTGAACTCTTCCTTCAGGTCGGCAGAGTATGCGTCCTGCGGGAACTTGGTCAGGGTGAAGGGGTCGTTTCCGGCAGCCTGCAGGTCGGCCAGCTTCTGGCGGCGCACCTGCACCTGCTCGCTCTCAGACAGGCCCTGAGCGGGGTTTCTCTTTTGCTCTTCCATGGTTTCCTCCCGTTCAGGCTCAGTTTGCGGCGTGGGTAATGGCCAGCACTTCGTACTCGACGGTCTGGCCGGAGGGCAGCAGGACTTCAGCCTTCTCGCCCACGGCCTTGCCCAGCAGAGCGTGGCCCACGGGGCTCTCGTCGCTGATCTTGCCGTTGATGGGGTCAGCCTCGGTGCGGCCAACGATATCGTACTCCTCGGCCTCATCATCGCCGATCATCTTGATGGAAACATGGGTGCCAACAGCAACGCTGTCCACGCTCAGCTCGCTCTCGTCGATGATCACAGCGTTCTTGACCATCTGCTCCAGCTCGGTGATGCGGTTCTCCACCAGACCCTGGGTGTTCTTGGCTTCATCGTACTCACTGTTCTCAGAAAGGTCGCCGTGGCTGCGGGCTTCCTTGATCTCCTCGGCCAGCTCCTTGCGGCGGACCGTCTTGAGGTATTCCAGTTCGTCCTGCATCGCCTTCAGGCCGGAAGCGGACATCTTGATTTCTTGTGCCATTTTGGATCTTCTCCTTGTCTATTGGATTGACGCAGCCGCAAAGCCGCGCACGAATGCTATTATGACTGTTCTATTATAATAGCAAGCCGGGAGCTTGTCAATAAAAACCACGGCGCTAGAGCGGAAAAAGCGGCGGTTTCGGCTCCCGCCCCTATGCAGAAGCGCCCCACCGGTTCCCCGGCAGGGCGCTTCCACAGGTTATTTGGGAATAGAGAATGGTTCGGTTGTGGGGGCAAGCCCCCGGTGGCTTTCAGCGACAGCCCCCGCTAATAGGGGGGCCTTGGCGTGGCGGAAAGCTTTGCAGTGCAAGGGAAAAATCAGTGAACGCTTTTTTTCAGTTCCTGCGCTTTTTTCCATGCACGGATAGAATCAGAGAAAGTCACAGGTACAAATGGATCAAAGTGGTCAGGATGTTCATCCGCATCCAGCTGCTCCATCAGGTCATTCTCCACGGCCCAGCGGGCAGCCTGTTGAATCGCGCTGTCCTCATCGCTTATATCGCTGTAGAGAGTGGTGCTGACAGGTTCCGGATTTTCGGCATCCTGCCACAGCAGCACTGCCAGCTCCGCACGGTTCTGCGGGATAACGGCCCCGTGGGGCAGCAGATACCGCAGGTACAACTCAGTACCCAGCATGTGGCCCTGGTACAACAGCGCTGCACTGCCAACAACTACCGTGCCGGCAAGAGCGCCCTTTTCCACCAGATTCGGCTCCTCGCCGATGCTTTCTTCCAGATAGACCACACTGAGCTTCACTCCATCCGGATTGTCCGGCATGGTAAAGATCAGGTCTTTTTCTGTGTAAGGAACATCGGGGTCGCTCAGAAGTGTCTTATCACTGATGCTCCATTCACCAAACTTCATGCCCTCGGGGGCATCCTTTGCGGTAACGGTCACCTTGGCACCTACAGGGATCTCATACTTTCCATCCAGATCCTTGGTAATGGTATCGGTAATATCCTTCAGATTGCCGTTCTCATCCTTCACCGTCACACTGGTCAGGGTACCATCGGCAATCTCCAGCTTACGCTTCGGTGTCGTGCTGCCGCTACCAGGGTTCTCGCCCGGGTTCTCACCGCCGCCAGTGCTGCCGCCGCCGGGAGTAACAGGCTCTTCCTTCTTGGTCACGGTAAAGCTTGCATCTTTCTTGGCGGCTTCCGTGCCATCTGCTTTCTTTGCAGTAACGGTCACAGTTACAGTGCCATTTGCTGCATCGGCGGCAGGCACAACACGGAACTGCTTTCCGGTCAGGTCGCTGTAATCCACATCACCAGGCACAGTTGTCCAAGTGTTGCCGTTATCACTGCTCCACTGTACCTCGCCGCTGGTCGTGCCAAAGGTCACCTTGTCAATGGTATCGTCATTGGGAGTAACATTTACGGTAAATTCTTTTGCTTCACCGGCTTTCACAGTAGTACCATCAAGGTCGGTAATGGTAACGGCAGCATTTTCATGCTTCTTTACGGTAACAGCTGCGACCTTCTTGTCAATCTCAGTACCATCAGCCTTCTTTGCAGTAACGGTAATCGTTACATCACCGTCATTTGCGTCAGCCTTGGTAATGAGCTTGAACTCAGTGTTGTTGATTTCATCAATGCTCAGACCTTCGCCCGGCACATCCTTCCAAGTCTCGCCGTCCTTGTACTGAATCTTCTCAACAGCATCTGCGTTTGCACCGCTTACTGTAATCGTTGCTTTTGCACCAGTGTTTGCATCGTCATTGGGGGTAACACTTACGGTAAATTCTTTTGCTTCACCGGCTTTCACCGTGGTATTGTCAAGGCCGGTAATAGTAACCTCGGCAGGCTTCCGGGCCGTTACAGCAAAGGTCGTGCTTGCGGTTGCACCAGTAATTTCGTTGCCATCGGTATCAACCAGCTTTGCAGTCAGGGTCATATCACCAGTAGCAGCATCTGCCTTGGGTACAACACGGAAATATTTACCGGTTGCAATTGCACGGGTCACACCATTGTCCTTATCAACCGTTGTCCAGTTGGGGCTGTATGTATTATCCGCATACTGCACTTCGCCGTCAAAGTCAAATGTCACCTTGCCAACTGCATCATCGTGGTTGGTAATGCTCATTGTAAAGGTCTGGCTGGGTTCACCGGCCTTCACAGCATTGTTGGTGGGGCCGGTAATGGTAACAGCTGCAGGGGTACGGGCCGTCACAGTAAAGTCTGCCGTATTTTGTACGCCAATCTCAGTGCCCTGATCCGTTACAAGCTCCACGGTCAGGGTAGAGGTACCAACAGTGGCATTCTTATTGGTTGCAATCCGGAACAGCGCACTATTCAGCTCGTCAATGCTTATCTCATTGCCAGTCAGATCAGTCCAATCGGTGCTGTTATTTTTGTACTGTACTGTACCATTTGTGAACTTAAACTTCACCTTGGCTGCTTCTGTGTCGCCTTTGGTTGCGGTAACGGTAAAGGCATTACTTTCCGTACCTGCCTTAAAGGTTTTGTTGGAATCGTTAATGGCAATAGTGGCAGGAACGACATCTCTGTACACTGCATAGTAAATCTTACCATCAACCACATAATCGGATATCGGATTTATTGTTGTAGTAGCATTGCTCGTAGTATTCCAGCCAAGAAAAATTTTTCCAGCCCGTTTTGGCATACCAATACTATCAACTTGCTCCTGTGTTAGTTTTGTCGCACTCCAAATTTTCTCGACTTTCTTTTGGGTACCACCATCTGCAAAAGAACCACCGTTCGCATCAAAAGATACATCGCTATAGCAATGTACGAGAGAGTAAGTCGGACTCTCCATACCAATAATTCCTGTGGCAATCTTTTTTTGGGCTTGAGAAACAAAATCGCCTCTATACCCAGGATAATAATAATGTGTGTTAACATTATCAAATGCGGCTTGTGAAATTGTCGGGATAACATAAGGCAAATCCACATGATGTAGACTGCTACAACCATTAAAGGCACTTTCACCAATTGAGGTTACACTATCTGGAATTTTGATAGTAGTAAGGGAAGTGCAGTTCTTAAACGCACAATTTCCAATTGAGGTCACTTTCTCTGGAATCTTGATATCAGCAAGTTCACTGCATCCCTGAAAGGCCCAGTCTCCAATTGAGGTCACACTCACTGGAATTTCAATGTCTCTCAGTTTCCCACAAACAATAAAAGTACTTTTGGCAATTGAAGTTATCGTGCCCAAAATTTTGACACTAGTCAGATTACTGCATTGGCCAAAGGCAGCTACGTCAATCGAAGTCACACTCTTCGGAATTTCAACACTTGTCAAACTAGTGCAACCACGAAAAGCACCCTCTCCAATTGAGGTTGCTTCTTTCAAAATATTCGAAATACTCGTATTGGTAAGTTTTTCGCAAAATTCAAACGCATCTTCACCAATCGAGGTCACACCACTCGAAATCACGACATCAGTCAGATTACGGCAGCCATCGAAAGCATTTTTTCCAATTGAGGTCGCCCCGTCAATTGTCAACTTTGTAATTTTGCCGCAGTCAGCATACCATGGCGTAGAGCCATAACCATAATCCGTCATCACCCCTGTACCAGTACCACTTTTTGTAATAGCCAGCGTATAGGTATCTGTACCATCATTTTGAATCATGGTATAAGTAAGCCCGCCTCCGCATGCACCACTCTTACCATCCGCCGCCCACGCCGTTATGGCATTTACCGGCAGAATGGTCAGCATCATACTGAGGGCCAGTATCATGCTGAGCAATCGTTTTTTCATAAAAATCCTCCTTTTTGCAAAAACCCAAAATACTCTTCTCTGCACCCACCGCAAACACAAAAAGCGCCGCACCTGCCCCGAAAGGCTGGTGTGACGCTCTGAGAAAACTTCTGGGAAGTGCAGCTGGCTGCCATATTACAGGCCCTTTAGCTTTGCGTCGCAGCCTTTCGACTGGTTTGCCGATTCTTCTGTTTTTATGTGGCATCTTACACAAAAATCATAAAACCTTTTTTTTTTTTTTTTTTTTTTTTTTTTGTCAACAACCCCAAAGCATCTTTGGCAAGTTGCACAAAATCGGCAGTGTTTGTATAACATTTTCGGATAGCAGCATCTCCCCGGGGAGAAGTGTTCCGTTTGGGAAATGATGGCGTGTTTCCTCGCTTTTTCGTTGAAATATGCCAAGTTTTATGATATAGTAGTAGTCGTTTTTACGTTTCACTCCCCTACTCTCCCCGCGGAAAGGAAGCATCCATGAACCTGACAAAGCAGTTCTTCAAGTATGTGTCGCAGAATATTTTCGGTCTGATCGGCACATCGTGCTATATTCTGGCCGACACCTATTTCATCGCCCAGGCGGCGGGCACCGACGGCGTGACCCTGCTGAACCTCTGCCTGCCCATGTACAACCTGATCTTTGCCTTCGGCTCGATGATCGGTCTGGGTGCGGCCACCCGGTACGCCATCCTGCAGGCACAGGGCGAGGCGCGGGCGCAGCGGTATTTTTCCAATGCCATCCTCTGTGCCTGCCTGATCGCCATTCCGTTCATGCTGGCGGGCGCGTTCTGCCCGGGCACGCTTCTGCAGCTCATGGGCGGCGATGCGGACATTGTGGCGCTGGGCCTGAACTACACCCGCATCTTCCTGCTGTTCACGCCCTTCTTCATGTGCAACTACATCTTCTCGGCCTTCGTCCGCAACGACGGCGACCCGTCCCTTGCCATGGTGGCCACCCTGAGCGGCAGCCTGTTCAATGTGGTGTTCGATTACATCTTCATCTTCCCCATGGGGCTGGGCCTGCCCGGCGCGGCGCTGGCAACCGCCATCTCGCCGGTGCTCAGCATCGCCATCTGCAGCCGCCACTTCTTTCAAAAGAGCAACACGCTCACCTTTGTCCGGCAGGCCCCCTCGGCCCGGCTGCTGGTGCAGAGCTGCCAGCTGGGCATCTCCGGCTTTGTTGGGGAGCTTTCCTCTGCCGTGACCACCACCGTGTTCAACTTCCTGCTGCTCCGGCTGGCGGGCAACGTGGGCGTGGCCGCTTACGGCGTGGTGGCAAACTTTGCGCTGGTGGCAACAGCCATCTTCAACGGCGTGGCCCAGGGTGCCCAGCCGCTGATCAGCCAGTGCTACGGCAAAAATGAGATAGCCGGGGCAAAAAAGCTGCTTCTGCTGGGCTGCGGCACCGCGCTGGCGCTGGCGGCGGTGTTGTACAGTGCCGTGTTTGGCTTTACCGATACCTTTGTTGCCCTCTTCAACAGCGAGAGCTCTGCTTTGATGGCCGAATATGCCCACAGCGGTATGCGCATCTACTTCCTGGGCTACTTCTTTGCAGGCTGCAATATTGTTGCGGCGGGCTATCTGGGTGCGGTCAACCGCCCCACCGAGGCCACCATCACCTCGGTCAGCCGGGGCGTGGCCGCCATCGTCACCTGCTCGCTGATCCTGAGCGCCCTGTTCGGCATGAACGGCGTGTGGTCGGCCTTCCCCGCCGCCGAGGCCATCACGCTGGCCCTGACGGTGTTCCTGCTCAAGCGCCCGCAGTCTGTGTGCAGCTGAACGCCTCCACGGAAAAGAGCCGGGTGCTGCCCCGGCTCCTGAACATTTTAAATATACAGTGCCTGCTCCCGCTGGCTTTCCGCCGGGCTGAGGGGCCGCGCTGTCTGACCGGCCAAGGCCCGCCACTGTGCGGGGGATTGGCCGGTCTCTTTTTTGAACACCCGGCACAGGTAGTTGGCCCCTGAGAAGCCGCACAGGCTGGCAATGACATCCAGCGTGTATTCCCGGTGCAGGAGCAGCCGCATGGCAGCTTCCACCCGCACAGTGGTCAGGTAGCGCCCCGGGGGCACCCCCACGGCGGCAGTAAAGGTGCGGACAAGGTGGCTCTTGGAGACTCCCAGCCGCTCACTGAGCTCCTCCACGCCGTACAGGCCAGCGTAGTTCTGGCGGATATCCTCAATGGCGGCCTCCACCAGCGGCGGCAGGGGCGGGGCGGCGCTGTCGGCCCCCGCAAGCTCACAGAGCAGGGCAAAGGCCAGCTGGCTGGCAGCCCGGCTGCGGGGTGTGTCGGCCTCGGCAGCAAGGCGGCCCAGCAGCTCTGCGGCAGCGGGGCAGGTCTCGCCCCGGGCCAGGAACGGCAGCTCCGTCAGCCCGGCAAGGAACTGCACCGCCGCCTGTCCGGTCAGCTGGACGCAGAGCAGATGGCTCTCCCCTTCTGGGGTCAGGGTCAACGGGGCGCGGCTCAGCACCAGATGGCCCGCCGCCGCGCTCTGGGGCGGCAGGATCAGTGCGCTGCCCGCCGGGGAGGGCGAGGCATCGGTCAGGCTGGCAGTGCATCTGCCGCTGGAGATCAGGCAGACCCACAGCCCCTCGCCGGTCAGGGTCAGGGGTTCTTTGGGCTGGATATCCCGCACCACGCCAAGGGCTGCGGTGCTTGTCCAATCATAAAGCAATATCTGACACCTCAAATCAATAAAATGCTATTTTATATCACAAAGTTATCTGTTATTATAATACCAACGAGAGCGTGCACCGTCAAGGTGCCGTAACATAGAAAAATTTTAATGGAGGCAATGACCTATGGCTTCGATTAGCTGCCAGCACATCTACAAGATCTATCCGGGCGCTACTGCTCCTGCTGTTACCGACTTCAACCTGGAGATCCAGGATAAGGAGTTCATCATCTTCGTCGGCCCCTCTGGCTGCGGCAAGTCCACCACCCTGCGCATGATCGCCGGTCTGGAGGAGATCTCCAAGGGCGAAATGTACATCGGCGGCCGTCTGATCAACGACGTTCCCCCGAAGGATCGTGATATCGCAATGGTGTTCCAGAGCTACGCTCTGTACCCCCACATGACCGTTTACAAGAACATCGC
>OIYT01001317.1_pt1 | contig 17974 bp, 18 predicted proteins | sample 1588201 | NCBI WGS metagenome assembly OIYT01 (sample SAMN03283260) | human gut metagenome | biome: human-associated habitat; material: feces | host: Homo sapiens | place: USA | collected 2013
TGGGACGCCACATGCGCTGCATGTCGCCGGGCAGAGAGCCGGCGGCGCCGATGGCCACGTCGCCCTCGCTCATCATGGCGTTGATGGCGCCCAGAACGGTGGTCTGGCACAGAGCGGCGTCCAGATCCTTGGCGTAGCGCTTGGCGGAGTCGGCGTTGGCGTCGTTGATGATGGGCTTCCAGGACTTCTTGTCCTCGAAGACGATGTGGTCCAGACGCTCCAGCTCCTTGGCCCACTTTTCACGGGCCACGGTGACCTCGCTGGTGTAGGGGGCCTTGTAGCCGTCCAGCTTTTCAAGCAGGCGGGGCAGGGCGTCCTTGGCGTCGGCCACCACGGGGATGGCGTCCATCTTCAGGGCCTGGAACTCGGAGACGTTGATGTTGACGAACTTGCAGGTGTCCTTGAACAGCCACTTGGAGGAGGTGGTGAAGTCGGTGTAGCGGGTGCCGACGCCGATGACCAGGTCCGCCTTCTTGGCGATGTCGTTGGCGGCGGAGCAGCCGGTGACGCCCAGGCCGCCCAGGTTCAGGGGATGGGTCCACTCGATGGCGCTCTTACCCGCCTGGGTCTCGCCGAAGGGGATGCCGGTGGCCTCCGCGAAGGCGCGGAACTCGGCGTGGGCCTCGGAGTAGCGGACGCCGCCGCCGCAGACCAGCATGGGGCGCTTGGCCTTTTTGATGGCCTCCGCGGCGTCGTTCAACGCGGCCTCGGTGGCGGGACGGCGCTCCAGGCGCCACACGCGCTTGGCGAAGAAGCTGACGGGATAGTCATAGGCCTCACCCTCCACGTCCTGGGGCATGGCGATGCAGACGGCGCCGGTGTTGGCGGGGTCGGTCAGCACCCGGAAAGCGGAGATCATGGCGCTCATGAGCTGCTCGGGACGGACGATGCGGTCCCAGTAGCGGCAGACGGCCTTGAACGCGTCATTGGTGGAGATGGACAGGTTGTTGGTCTGCTCCACCTGCTGTAGCACGGGGTCGGGCTGGCGGCAGGCGTACACGTCGCCGGGCAGCACCAGCAGGGGGATGTTGTTGGCGGTGGCGGTGCCGCAGGCGGTGACCATGTTGGCGGCGCCGGGGCCCACGGAAGAGGTGGCCACGCAGATCTGCTTGCGCTTCATCTGCTTGGCGAAAGCCACGGCGGCCTGGGCCATGCCCTGCTCATTCTGGCCGTGCCAGACCTCCAGATGCTTGGCCTCCTGGGTCAGCGCCTGGCCGAAGCCCACCACGTTGCCGTGGCCGGGGATGATGAACACACCGCGGACGAAGCGGTTCTGGACGCCGTCCACCTCGATGAACTGGTTTTCCAGGAACCGGACCAGGGCCTGGGCCATGGTCAAACGAACGGTTTTCATGGGGCTTACCTCCTAATTAATGATTGGGATAGATGTGGTCGTTGGCGTCGGCCTTCCACAGCCACGCGTGCTCCACGTCGTCGATCCGGGTCTTGTCCCAGGGATCGCCCTCCAGGTGCCGGATGCCCCAGGCGTAGCACATGGCGTAGCCGGGCGCGGCGGTCTGGGAGTGGAAGCCGTGGTTGATGACGGCCAGGCCGTTGTGGCCGGTCTTGAAGATCTCGCCGTTGGCAAAGCCCGCGCCGAAGCCGTCGGGATAGTCGAAGCGGTAGAAGTAGACCTCCGGCTGGGGATGGTGATGGGGAGGATAGGAGGACCACTTGCCGGGCAGGTTCAGCACCTCGCCCAGGACCATGTTGGAGAAGGGGGCGTTGTCCAGGTCGAAGAAGGTCTTGATCTCCCGGGACATGCAGCCCATCAGCTCGCCGTTGAAGCCCTTGTGCTCCACCTGGACCTTGTCGGGGCTGTACATGACGGCCTCGTAGGGCTTTTCGTTGATGGTCTTCTGGATATACAGCTCGCTGTGGGCCTTGGCGGTCAGGGTGATCTTCGTGCCCTTGCCGGCCAGCAGGCAGTAGGCGTCGTAGTGGAAGCAGTCGGGGCGGTCGGCCTCGACCTTCTTGCCGTCCCACTCGTAGGTGACCTTGCCGGAGAACAGCAGAACAGCGGTCTCCTTTTCGGCCTCCTCGATGGTGAAGACGTCGCCGTCCTCCATCACCAGCAGGCCCACGTCCATCTGGGTGCCCATATCGTCCACAGCGGTGTCGATATAGGCGTTGTAGCCCCGCTTCAGCTCGGCGTTCTTGTTAAAATAGGCCATTGGGAACATCTCCTATTTTTGAATTTGTTTGCAAGGGGCGATGCGGACATCGCCCCTGCGGGTAAACGTACTTACAGGCCGGTGTGCTCGGCGATGTACTTGCGGCCCTTGATGGCGTACTCCAGGGGATTGGCCTTGGCGGGGTCCTGCTCGGCCTCCACCAGCAACCAGCCCTGATAGCCGGCCTCGGACAGGACCTTGAAGACGGGGTCGAAGTCCACGTCGCCGTCGCCGGGGACGGTGAAAGCGCCGTTGCGGACGGACTGCAGGAAGCTCCAGTTGTTCTTGCGGGCCTCTTCCACCACGGGCAGGCGCATGTCCTTCAGATGGACGTGGCCCACGCGGTCCACATACTTCTTCAGCATGGCCAGGGGGTCCTCGCCGGCGAAGGTGAAGTGACCGGTGTCATAGCACAGGAAGACATAGCGGGGATCGGTGTTGGCCATCATGCGGTCGGTCTCCTCGCTGGTCTGGACCACGGTGCCCATGTGGTGGTGGAAGCACAGCTTGAAGCCGCGCTCCACGGCGATCTTGCCCAGGGTGTTCAGGCCGTTGCAGAAGCGGTCCCACTCGGCGTCGTCCATGACGTGCTTGTGGCCGCCGGTCAGAATGGGGACATCCACCTTGCCCTGGATGGAATAGCTCTGCTCGCTGACGTTGATGCGGTTGGCGCCCACGGCGGCCAGGAAGTCCAGATTGGCGGTGAAGTCGGCGATCTCCTCCTCCATGGGGCGGGTCAGGATGAAGGAGGAGTACCAGCGGCTGGCGATGCGCATGCCGCGCAGGTCCAGGGCCTTCTTCAGCTCCACGGGGTCGCTGGGATACTTGTTGCCGATCTCGCAGCCGGTGAAGCCGGCCAGCGCCATCTCACTGACGATCTGCTGGAAGGTGTTCTCCGCGCCCAGCTCCGGCATATCGTCGTTGCACCAGCCGATGGGGGCAATGCCCAGGGATACGTTCTTGGGATCAAACATAGGAAATGACCTCCTTAAAATAATAGGTAACCCTTATAAATTCTACGCCGCAGGCCGCGGCGTGGCTCTGTGTGCGTTCACAGACATACGGACAAAACCCTGTGGACGCAATCGTTTTCGCCACACATAAAAATAGCATCATTTCGGCCAAAAATCAACGGTTTTTCAGGAGAGTATTTGATTTTTTCCGATTTCGCCAAAGGCTTTTCCGCTTTTTTTGCAGATATGACAGAAACATCTTTGGATACTTCCGCCGGGAGGACGGCCGCAGCGGGGCGGACGCGGCCGCCTTCGAAAGCGCGGGGCGCGGCTTTTGTAAAGTCCTGATGAAACTTTTGTAAAATCAGCGAACAGGCGCGCCGTCGCCTCCAAAAGAAACTTATATTATGCACAAAAATGGCCAAAATAATTCTTCAAAAATGTACAGAATTTGTAGGAACTTATTGACGGAAGCGGGCCTTTTGTGCTAGGATGAACATACATTCGCCGGGCAATGCTAATCGATTTCTTTTAAGTCCTTGCAAAAAGGGGGGATCCCCCCTTTTTTCCGCGCCCCCGGTCGGGGCGCGGAAAGGCGATTCAAGGGCCGAAGGGGAGCGTTGACATTCCCCGGAAATCAAGTCGAAAAGGAGAAAAGAAGAAATGAAGAAGTTTTTTGCCCTGATCCTGGCTTTGGTCATGGCCCTGTCTCTGGTCGCCTGCGGCGGCGGGGACACCCAGACCGACGACACCAGCACGGATGACACCCAGACCACCGAGCCCGCCGACGGCGAGCAGGAGTACAACATCTCCGTCATCCTGAAGACCACCGCCTCCGAGTACTGGGGCTACGTGGTGGCTGGCGCCAACGCCTATGCCAAGGATCATCCCAATGTCCACGTCGAAGTCAAGGGCCCCAGCTCTGAGACCGCTTACGACGAGCAGCAGAACATGATCGAGACCGATATGAACAATGCCGACATCGACGGTTATGTCATCGCTCCCCTGCAGGCCGACATGGTCGCCAACATGATCGCCGGCCAGACCAAGCCCATCGTGGCCGTTGATACCGACATCGACGCCCCCGAGGTCCTGTCCTTCGTCGGCACCGGCAACGAGGCCGCCGGCAAGCTGGGCGGCCAGGCCGCCGCTGAGCTGGCCAAGGAGCTCGGCTGGGAGGAGATCAAGTGCATCGAGATCGCCGGTGTTCAGGGCGACTCCACCAACGAGGCCCGTATGGCCGGCTACGCCGCCGGTATCGAGGCCGCTGGCGGCACCTTCCTGTATGACGAGGTCCAGTACGCCAACGCCGTGGCCGACCAGGCCGTGACCTGCATGGAGGCTATCATGCAGAACCATCCCGAGGGCATCGCCGTGATCTGCGCCAACAACGACGATATGGCGCAGGCCGCCGCCCGCGCCGCCGCCGGCAACGCCGCTTATGAGAACACCGTGTTCCTGGGCTTCGACGGCACCCAGTCCGCCTGCAACTCCATCCTGGCCGGCGAGGAGACCATGTCTGTCTGCCAGCAGGGCTATGAGATGGGCTATCAGTCCGTTGACTCCGTCGTTCGCGCTCTGCAGGGCGAGACCCTGGACGAGTTCGTCGACGCCGGCGCCAGCATCGTGGATCCCTCCAACGCGCAGGAGCGCCTGGACCTGCTGAAGGGCTATCTGGCCTGATTCGCCCCCATTACGATCTAAGTTCATAAAAAAGCACGGTTGGGCCCCGTCCCGGTGGAACTGGGGCGGGGCCCCCTGCCATTTTCAGACCCGCCGGCGCGGCCGGCCAATCGAACCTGCGAGCATTTTACTGACTGAGCGCGTTTGCTGTTTTCCTGAAGGAGAGGAAATTTCTTTTTTTACGGTACCCTGATCTGGGAGAAATTGAGGTGATATACAGGTGGGCGAATACGTAGTTGAGCTAAAAAACGTAACCAAGCGATTTCCAGGCGTAGTTGCATTGAAAGATATGCAGCTTGCCGTTAAGCCGGGTGAGATCCACGGCCTGATCGGAGAGAACGGCGCAGGCAAATCCACACTGATCAAGGTCCTCACCGGTGTTCATAGGGCTGATGAAGGCGAGATTTATGTCAACGGCGAAAAGATGGAGTTCAAGAACCCCAACGAGTCCAAGGCCGCCGGCATCGCGTGCGTGTATCAGGAGCTGAACATCGAGAAGCTGTTGAGCGTAACAGACAACATCTTCATCAACAAGTGGCTGAAAAAGGGCGTGCTGCTGGATTATGACACCATGCATGCCAAGGCCAAGGAGGTCATGGCGTCCCTGGGTCAGGACATCGACCCCCGCAAGCCCGCTGGCACCCTGGGCATGGGCGTCCAACAGATGATCGAGATCGCCAAGGCGGTCCTGATCGACGCCAAGATGATCATCATGGACGAGCCGACCTCCTCTCTGGGCGAGAAGGAAGTCGAACAGCTGATGAAGACCTGCCGGGAGCTGAAAGCCCGCGGCATCGGCATCCTGTTCGTCTCCCACAAGCTGGAGGAGCTGTTCGAGCTGTGCGACCGCGTCACCGTCATCCGTGACGGCGAGTACATCGAGACCCGGGACATCCAGGACTGGACCAATGACTCCCTCATCACCGCCATGGTGGGCCGCACCCTGGAGAACCAGTATCCCAAGGAGTTCGGCAAAAAGGGCGAGTGCATGTTGAAGGTGGAGAACCTGGAGATCGGCGGCGTGCTTCACGGCGTCAGCTTCGAAGCTTACGGCGGACAGGTCCTGGGCATGTCCGGCCTGGTGGGCGCCGGCCGCACCGAGACGGTCCGCGCCATCTTTGGCGCCGACCCGCTGGACGGCGGCAAGATCTATATCAAGGGCAAAGAGGCCAAGATCAAGAGTCCCAAGCAGGCCATTAAAGAGGGCATCGCCCTGCTGACGGAGGACCGCAAGGGCTCCGGCCTGGTGCTGGCCCAGAGCATCCGCACCAACCTCATCATGTCCAGCTTCAAAAAGCACAGCGACGGTCCCTTCCTGAACGAAAAGCGCATCGAGGAGACCGGCCAGGGCCACATCGAGTCGCTGCGGATCAAGACCCCCTCCATCGACGAGATCGTGGGGCAGCTGTCCGGCGGCAACCAGCAGAAGGTGGTCATCGGCAAGTGGATCAACTCCGACGCCGATATCTATATCTTCGACGAACCCACCCGCGGTATCGACGTGGGCGCCAAGGTCGAGGTCTACAATGTTATGAACAGCCTGGTCAAGGCTGGAAAATGCGTCATCATGATCTCCTCCGAAATGCCGGAGATCCTGGGCATGAGCGACCGGGTGGTCGTCATGCGCGGCGGCCGGGTCATGGCCACCGTGGAGCGGGACAGCAAGCATTTCAACCAGGAAGACATCATGAAAGCGGCATGGGGAGGAAGTTTAGATGAAGACTAAGAAAAAGAGCAGTTCCGGATTTCAGATGGGCACGCTGCTGGCGCTGATCGTCATGTGCGTGATCCTGGCGATCGCCAATAAGAACTTTTACAACCCGAGCAATATCATGAGTATCTTCAAGCAGACCGCTTTCAACGCTTTCCTGGCCACCGGTATGCTGTTGTGCCTGATCACTGCCGGTATCGACCTGTCCGTGGGCGCCAACGCCGTGTTCTGCGCCTGTCTGATGGGCGCCCTGAAGGAGGCCGGCATGACCAGCGGCCTGGTGCTGATGCTGGTCGCCATCATCGGCGGCGCGGCGTTCGGCTTCATCAACGGCACCCTGCTGACCCGTCTGCACCTGCCCCATCCCTTCGTGTCCACCCTGGGCATGAAGAACGTCCTCTGGGGCGCGGCGCTGCTGGTCACTGGCAGCAAGATGATCAACGACTTCCCCGAGTCCGTCCAGTGGCTGGGCAAGGCCACCATCGGCTCCTTCGGCGGCGGACTCCCTGTGGGCTTCATCGTTGTCATCGTGCTGTATGTCATCATGCACATCTTCCTGAGCAGAACGGCTCTGGGCCGCTCCATCTACTGCGCCGGCGGCAACATGGAGGCCACCCGCCTCTCCGGTATCAACACCGCCAACGTGCTGACTTTCTGCTACACCCTGTCCGGCGTCATGGCCGCGCTGGGCGGCATCTACTCCGTGGGCCGCAGCGGCATCTGCAACGGCGCCAATGCCAACCAGCCCGCTGATACCGATGCCATCGCCGCCTGCGTTATCGGCGGCGCGTCCTTCACCGGCGGCAAGGGCACCATGATCGGCACCATGTTGGGCTGCCTGATCATCGCCGTCCTGCGCAACGGCTTCACCATGCTGTCCATCGACTCCGCCGGTCAGAACATCGTCCTGGGCCTGGTCATCATCCTGGCCGTTCTGATGGACGTCGTCCGCGAGCAGATGGATGCCAAGCGCCGCCGTCTGGCCGCCAGCAAGTAAATCCCATCATCCAACGCATGATAGGGCACGGGGCAAAGCCCCGTGCCCTTCATAAAGGAACAGGAGGAATTCTTATGAAGAAACTGAAGATCGGCATTGCCGGCCTGGGCCGCCTGGGCAAGGTCCACGCGCAGAACATCGCCTACAAGATCCCCAACGCGGAGCTGACTGCGGCCTGCTCCATCATGCCCGCGGAGCTGGAGTATGCCAAGAACGAGCTGGGTGTCACCGATGTGTACACCGACTACAAGGAGATGCTGGCCAAGGCCGACATCGACGCCGTGGTCATCGTCACCACCTCCTCTGAGCACTGCTGGCAGATCGAGGCCGCCTTGGACGCCGGGAAGCACGTCTTCTCCGAAAAGCCCTTGGGCGTGGACGTGGCCCAGTGCAAGCAGGCGGAGGCCGCCGTGGAGCGCCACCCCGACCTGACCTTCATGCTGGGCTTCATGCGCCGGTATGACAAGTCCTACTCCTATGCCAAGAAGAAGATCGAGGAGGGCGCCATCGGCACACCTTATCTGGTCAAGGCAACCGGTATCGACCCCGAGGCATTTGTGGACGGCGCCATCCGCTTCGCCAAGACCTCCGGCGGCATCTTCCTGGACATGGCGATTCATGACATCGACTTGATGCGCTGGTTCCTGGGCAGCGAGGCCACCGAAGTCTACGCCATGGGCGCCACGTTCAAGCACCCCGAGTTCAAGGAGGCCGGCGACGACGAGACCGGCGTTGCCGTATTCAAGTTTGAAAACGGCGCCATGGGCATCACCCATGTGGGCCGCACCTCTCCCTACGGCTACCATGTGGAGACCGAGATCGTGGGCACTGAGGGCACCATCCGCATCTCCGCCGTTCCCGAGAAGAACCAGGCCATGGTGTACAATGTCAACGGCGCCTGCACCGAGTGCGTGGGCTCCTTCCCCGAGCGCTTCGAGGAGGCCTACCTCATCGAGATGGAGGAGTTCGTCAACTGCACGCTGGAGGGCAAGCAGCCCGGCACCACCGTCTATGACGGCACCAAGTCCACCGCCATCGGCTACGCCACCACGGAGGCGTGGAAGACCGGCAAGATCGTGAAGATCTGATACGGAAGCATCCGGAAAACAGCAGGAGCGGCAGCGCTGCCGCTCCTGCTGCTTTTTGTTTACAAATTGTTCCTTGCTTTCGACAGGGGAGAGGTTGTACTATAAGAGCAGGACCCTTGAAAGGAGCGTTACATATGCGATGGAGCCGATTTGCCGCCGGACTGCTGGCGGGGCTGATGCTGTTGTCCTCCGCCGCGTGGGCGGCAGAGCCGGAGAAAACGCCGGCAGAGGACGCACGGGACACTGTGGAGGAGACCGCGGACTGGCGGCTCCTGCTGGTCAACCCCTGGAATTCCCTGCCGGAGGACTTTACGGTGGAGCTGCAGACGCTGTCCAACGGCATGAAGGTGGACGAGCGGATCGTGGAGGATCTGAACGCCATGCTGGCCGATTGCCGGAAAGCGGGGCTGCGCCCGCGGATCTGCTCCGCCTACCGGCCGCTGGAGACCCAGACCCGGCTGTATAACAATAAGATCGCCCGCCTGCGGGCCGCCGGCTACTCCAGAGAGGCCGCGGTAAAGGAGGCGGGACGCTGGGTGGCGGTCCCCGGCACCAGCGAGCACCAGACGGGCCTGGCGCTGGATATCGTGGCGGCCGACTACCAGGTGCTGGACAAGCGCCAGGAGGAGACGGCGGAGCAGAAGTGGCTGATGGAGCACTGCTGGGAGTACGGCTTCATTCTGCGCTATCCCTCGGACAAGAGCGAGATCACTGGCATCGGCTATGAGCCCTGGCACTACCGCTATGTGGGCAGGGAGGCCGCCCTGGCCATCCGGGACAGCGGGCTGTGCTTTGAGGAATATTTGCAGTCGCTGGAGGCTGAAGACGCAAAAGCGGAGCCGGAGACAGAGCAGGAAACCAAACAGGAACTGAAAAAAGCGTCAAAACAGGAGACGGCAAAAGCCGCCTCCTGTTTTTTATAGTTCGAAGAGCCGCCACTGGCACCGCTCCAAATCCACCGTCCCGTCCGGGCGAAACGCCACGCCCTCTGCCTCCAGCAATGCGCGCTGCGTCCCCGGGGCATAGGTATCAAAGGCCGATTTCGTCCCGCCGAAGCGGTCCACCACCCGGTGGCAGGGAACGGAGCGGTCCCGGCACCCCGCCATGGCGTAGCCCACCGTCCGGGCGCACCGGGGCATCCCCGCCAGCCGCGCCACCTGACCATAGGTGGCGACCTTTCCGGCGGGGATGCGGCGGACGATATCGTAAAACACCGCGAAGATGCAGCCGCTCATTTCTCCCGCACCTCGTACACGTCCGTCCGTCGGGCGGACAGGATGGGCAGCTGCCGCCGCACATCGTCTATGCGGGCCAGGTCCAGGTCGGCGTACAGCGTGGCCTCCTCCGCCCCGGCCCGGCACAGCACCGTGCCCCAGGGGTCCACGGCGATGGAGTTGCCGTAGGCCACGTACCCGGCGTGCTCGTCCCGGACGGGGGAGACGCCGACGGTGAAGCACTGGTTGTCCACCGCCCGCTGGCGGAACAGCAGCTCCCAGTGGGCGGGCCCGGTGGTCATGTTGAAGGCCGCCGGGACGAAGAGGACCTTCGCGCCCCGCAGACACATGCACCGGGCCAGCTCCTCGAACCGCAGGTCAAAGCAGATGCACAGGCCCATGGTGCCAAACGCCGTCTCAAAGGTGGTGACGGCATTTCCCGGGGAAAGGGTGTCCGACTCCATGAAGCGCTGTCCGCCCGCCACATCAATGTCGAAGAGGTGGGCTTTCCGGTGCTTTGCCAGCAGTTCGCCCCGCCGTCCGTAGACATAGCTGGCGTTGTAGACGTTCCCCTCCGCCAGCTCCGGGAGGGAGCCGCCGACGATGTAGATACCCGTTTCCGCCGCCAGCGCGGACAGGGCGGTCTGGGCGGCGCCGCCCTCCGCCTCGCCGTAGGCCCGGAAGCAGTCGTTCTGGTAGGGGCAGCAGAACATCTCCGGCAGCACGGCGATATCCGCGCCGTTTCGGGCCGCCTCCCGGACTTTTTCGCAGGCGGTTTCGATATTCTGGAGTTTATTTGCCGTCACCGGCATCTGAATCAACGCGACACGCATAGAAGTGCCTCCTAAACATATTCCCGCAGCACCAGCTCCGTGGCGCCGCCGTCGGGGGAGAGGATCAGCCGCTTTACCCTGGGGTGGCGGGCATATTCCGCGCGGATGAAATCCCGCAGGGCCGTACCGCCGTGGCTGCCGTGGATCAGCCGGATGCGGTAGGTGCCGCTTTTGGCCCGCCGCAGCAGGGCGTCCACAGTGATCTTGGCCTGATAAGTATTTTTGCCGTGAAGGTTCACGGTCAGCGTTCCGGCGTCCATAAGACGGCCTCCTGATTTTTGATGCTGCCCGGACTGGACACCGGGGGCGTTGGAAAAGGGGCGATTCAGTGCTTGAACTGCCGCCCGTAAAAACAGGTAAGAACCATGGCGAGTGCCGTGCAGGCCAGCAGCCCATAAAGCGGCATACGGCCACGGGGTGTCAGATATACGGCCTTGAGGGCAGCCAGGGACATGAGCATGGTAACGACGCCCCAGATATACAGGGCAATCCTGGCCCACCTGTGCTCCCGAAGGATCATACTATACAAGAGAAGAAAGACAACGCCGCTCAGCGGCGCTTTCCGGAGATATCCCAGATAGAGATGTCCGGCGGCAAGAACCGCATATCCAGCAAGCCAGCCTTTTTTCGATTTCATCACGGAATCCCCCACACGTTTGATATGCTCCATTGTATCACGAGTGGAAATATGTTACAATGCAGAAAATCACCGAAGAGGAGGCTGCTTCCATGGCAGTTTATACGGAGACAAAAACCTATCACACCAAGGCGCATATGGGTATGATCGACGTGACGGAGGACTTTCAGCACGCGGTGACGGAGGCCTGCAAAAAGCACAACATCTCCGCCGGCACCGTCACCGGCTTCACCACCGGCGGCGTGGCGGGCCTGACCACCCTGGAATTTGAGCCGGGCATGGTGAATCACGATCTGAAGGCGGCGCTGGACGTGTTCTCCCCCTATCTGGACGAGAAGGGCCGGGTGGTGCCCTATTGGCACCATGAGACCTGGCACGACGACAACGGCTCCTCCCACATCAAGGCGGCGCTGCTGTCCCCCTTCATCACCATCCCCTTTGTGGCGGGGAAGATCACCATCGGCCCCTGGCAGAATCTGACCCTGGTGGAGTGCGACACCCGAGATCGGGTGCGGGATATCGTGTTCCAGGTGATGGGGGAGTGACAGGGACTTATTGACGGTTTTGATTCAGCGGGCCATTTTATAAATGTTTCGCATATCCTCTTGCCGCAGCTTTTTGACACTGCCGGCGACACCGCCACAGGCCAGCGCGCATTTTTCTGCCAGCTCTTCGATCTGCTGATCGGTAGGAGCGATGCCCAGTTCTTCCAAGGAAGTGGGCATCCCGATGGAGCGATAAAACGCCTCCATGGCTTCAATGCCCCGAAGAGCCAACTCCAGGTCGCTTCCGGTGTCTGTGACGCCCATGACATTTACTGCAAAGCGGCGGAAGCGGTCTGGACGGGCGTCATATACATATCGGGCCCAACTTCCCCAGATAGCGGCTAATCCTGCGCCATGGGCTACATCAAACATTCCGCCCAGTTCATGCTCCAGTTTGTGGGATGCAAAATCTCCGCCGTCATTGCCGCAGCCGGTAAGGCCGTTGTGGGAAAGGCTTCCCGCCCACATGACCTCAGCCCGGGCTTCATAGTTCTGCGGCGTGTTGTGCAGAATCCTGGCGCTGTGGATGACCGTGCGCATCAGAGCCTCAGCGATACTGTCTGTGATCTCCATGGTGCTGCCGGCAGTGAAATACCGCTCCATGGTGTGCATCAGGATGTCCACACAGCCGCTGGCGGTCTGATAATCCGGCAGAGTCATGGTCAGAGCAGGGTCCATTACGGCGAATTTGGGGCGTGCCAGGTCGTCGTCATAGGCCCGCTTGATGCCGCCCTCGTCCTTGGTGATGACCGAACCCATGCTCATTTCGCTGCCGGAGGCGGCGATGGTCAACACGACTCCCACAGGAAGACAGGCTCTGGCGGTGCGGGTCTGCTCATAGAGCTCCCAGACGTCCGCATCTTCGGCTGCACCGTACCCAATGGCTTTGGCCGAGTCGATGACACTGCCGCCGCCGTAATGGATCAAAACCTTTTTGCAGCCCTGTGCTTTTACCAGGGCACCTAGCTGCTGAACGGAATCCCTGCCAAAAATGACCTTGGTGGGGGTATAATAGTTGAAATCGTACATAAAAAAGTGCCGTCCTTTCTGTTTTGCTTTCTGACGCAAGTATACATCAGCGTTCAAAACAGCGTAAGACGGCACTTTTTATTCTCCAGGGCACTAAAAAGTTCCCTAGTCGTCTGATTCCGTGCAGGTGGCGTGAGTCAACTCGTAACGGTCCCCCAGATGCGTATAGCCCCAGTCGCACATGGCGTCCAAAACGGGATATAAGGTCTCCCCAAGAGGGGTGACGGCATATTCCACTTGAACAGGAACCGCTGGGATAACAGTCCGGGAAAGAATGCCGTCCTCTTCCAACTCACGCAGCTGGGCGGTCAGTGTCTTTTTCGGGGCATTTTCCACAAAGCGCAGGATATCCATATAGCGCCTGGGCCCCTCGCATTGGAGATAATGCAGGATCAATGGTTTCCATTTTCCGCCAATGACTTTCAGCGTGACCTCAATCTCCGTGGAGACCCGGATTTTTTCCACCATCGTGCGACACCCCTTTTAGCCATAGTATACCACCGGGACGGAGGCCAGACAATACCCGCGGCCTTTCTTGCGGGATAAAATCTTATCACAACCTGAACGGCATAGACCCTTGACGGCCGGGGCAAACTGGCATAGAATGCTCTAACAACAAAAAGGGAGTAGCTGGCACGGCTTGTGTATCCGTCAGCGTCAGTACGGGCGATGACCCCGCTGCGGATTGAAACGGCGAGACTTTTGTATCAATGCAGGGCATTGACGCAAGGGCCTCGCCTTTTTGCGTCCTGCCGGAAGGGAAGGCCTTTATGGAAAAGCAGATTTGGCAGAAGAGCAGCGAGGAGCTGTTCCAGGACCTGGATTGCACCGGCGGCGGCCTGACCGCCGTCCAGGCGGCGAAGCGCCTGGAGCGATACGGACCCAACGAGCTGCGGGAGGGACGGCGGAAAAGCGTGCCCCGGATCTTTCTGGAGCAGTTCGCGGATTTCCTGGTCCTCATTCTGATCGCGGCGGCCGCAGTGTCCGCCCTGCTGGACGACGTGGAGAGCGCCATCGTGATCCTGGCGGTCATCACCATGAACGCCGTTCTTGGCACGGTGCAGACGGTGAAGGCCGCCGCGTCCCTGGACAGTCTGAAGCGGATGTCGGCCCCCACGGCCAAGGTCCTGCGGGACGGCCATGTGGTCCGGATCCCGGGCCGGGAGGTCACGGTGGGGGATGTGGCGGTGCTGGAGGCGGGGGACTTTGTCTGCGCCGACGGGCGGCTGCTGGAGTGTGCCAGCCTGAAATGCGCTGAGAGCGCCCTGACCGGCGAGAGCCTGCCGGTGGAGAAGGACGTCGCGACGATCGCCGGAGAGGTCCCCCTGGGCGACCGGCGGAACATGGTGTTCTCCGGCAGCTTTGTCACCTATGGTCGGGCCAGATTCCTGGTGACGGCGGTAGGCATGGATACGGAGATGGGAAAAATCGCCGCCCTGCTGAAGAGCACGGAGGAGAAAAAGACGCCTCTCCAGGTGAGCTTGGACCAGTTCGGACGGCGGCTTTCCGCCATTATATTGGTGATTTGTGCCGTTTTATTCGCTGTCAGTGTGTTCTTGCGCCGGGAAAATGTGATGGACGCCTTCCTCTTTGCCGTGGCGCTGGCGGTGGCGGCCATCCCGGAGGCCCTCAGCTCCATCGTCACCATCGTGCTGTCCTTCGGCACCGGTCAGATGGCGCGGGAAAACGCCGTCATCCGCCGTCTCCAGGCGGTGGAGGGGTTGGGCAGCGTGTCGGTCATCTGCTCCGACAAGACGGGCACCCTGACCCAGAACAAAATGACTGTCAAAAAGCTGTATGCCGGCGGCAGGGTCCTTTCGGCGGAGGACGCCGACTTCCGGGACCCCGTGCAGGAGCCGCTGCTGCGGGCGGCCCTGCTGTGCAGCGACGCCACGGTGGATGAGACCGGCGAGGTGGGCGATCCCACGGAGACCGCCCTGGTGCGGCTGGGGGAGGATCACGGCTTTGACGAAGCCGATACCCGCGCCCGCTGGCCCCGCCTGGGGGAGCTGCCCTTTGACTCGGACCGGAAGCTGATGTCCACGGTCCACCAGCTGTCCGGCGGTCTGCTGCTGGTGACAAAGGGCGCGGTGGATGTGCTGCTGGACCGCTGCGTCATCTCCCGGGAGGAGCGGGCGGAGGCGGAGCGTGTCAACGCCCAATTTTCCCGGGAGGGCCTGCGGGTTCTGGCCTTCGCCTGCCGGACGGTGGACAGCGCCGCCGTGGGCCTGGAGGACGAGCGCGGACTGAACTTCCTGGGGCTCATCGCCATGATGGACCCGCCCCGGCCAGAGTCCAAAGCGGCGGTGGAGGCGTGCGTGGCCGCCGGCATCCGGCCCATCATGATCACCGGCGACCACAGGGTCACCGCCTCCGCCGTCGCCCGGGAGATCGGCATCCTGACCGAGGGCACCGAGGCGGTGGAGGGCGCGGCCATCGACAGGATGAGCGACGGGGAGCTGCGGGACCTTGTGCCGAAGGTCTCCGTCTACGCCCGGGTCTCCCCGGAGCACAAGATCCGCATCGTCCGGGCGTGGCAGGACCGGGGCGAGCTGGTGGCCATGACCGGCGACGGCGTCAACGACGCCCCGGCCCTGAAGCAGGCGGACATCGGCGTCGCCATGGGTATCACTGGCACGGAGGTGGCCAAGGACGCCGCGGGCATGGTGCTGGCGGACGACAACTTCGCCACCATCGTCCAGGCGGTGAAGAACGGCCGAAACATTTATGCCAACATCCGGCGGGCCATCCAGTTCCTGCTCTCCGGCAACGCGGCGGGCATCCTGACGGTGCTGTATGCGTCCCTGGCGGGGCTGCCGGTGCCCTTCGCGGCGGTGCACCTGCTGTTCATCAATTTGCTGACCGACTCCCTGCCCGCCATTGCCCTGGGGCTGGAGCCCCACTCCGACGCGGTGATGCGCGCAAAACCCCGGCCCCGGAGCGAGGGCATCCTGACCAGAGCGTTCCTGACCAGTGTGGCGGCGGAGGGGCTGGTCATCGCTCTTGCCACCATTGCGGCGTTTCGCCTGGGCCTGTCCCACAGCGCGGCGGCGGGCAGCACCATGGCCTTTGCGACACTGTGCCTCAGCCGCCTGTTCCACGGGTTCAACTGCAAATCCGTCCGGCCCGTGCTGCTGACGGGGCGGTTCTGGAACAACAAATTCCTGCTGGGGGCCTTCGCGGCGGGCGTGTCGCTGCTGGCGGCGGTCCTGCTGGCCCCGCCCCTGGCGCCGCTGTTTCAGGTGACGCCGCTGTCCGCCGGACAGTTGGGGAGCGTCGCGGGGCTGGCCTTTGGGTCTATGCTTGCCATCCAGGCGCTGAAAGCGGTACGGGTGAGAAAATAGGGGAAAAGGCGAGGGCCCCTCCCCCGAAGGATGGCCCTTCTCATCAAAACCGCCACTTTATTGATATTATTTATCAATAAAGTGGCGGTTTTTGGTGCCTCAGCCCGCCTGACGCGCGCCAAGAGGCGCGTTGCAACTGGGGCTTTTCTTTTTGACCAAATACAGGTATAATAAGGAAAAGGAGAGATGTCCCATGATCAACTCCACCCTGTGCTATCTGGAGCGGGGGGACGAATACCTGATGCTCCACCGGGTGAAAAAGGAGCACGACCTGAACCACGACAAATGGATCGGCGTGGGCGGCAAGTTCGAGGAGGGGGAGAGCCCCGAGGACTGCGTCCTGCGGGAGACCCGGGAGGAGACGGGCCTGACCCTGACGGATTATCGCTACCGGGGCCTGGTGACCTTCGTCTCCGACCAGTGGCCCACGGAGTATATGCACCTCTTTACCGCTACCGGCTGGACGGGAACGTCCCACGAGTGCGACGAGGGGGAACTGGCCTGGATCAAAAAAACAAAGCTGCTGTCCCTGCCTCTGTGGGAGGGGGACAAGATCTTCCTGCGCCTGCTGGACACGGACCGCCCCTTTTTCTCCCTGAAATTAAAATATGAAGGGGAAGCGCTGGTTCTGGCGGTGCTGGACGGAGCGCGTATCGTATGACGCCGTGGGCGCGGCGAAGGGAGGAAGCGGATGGACTTGAAATTGGAGCCCCTGTCCATGGCCCACCTCTCGGGTCTGGAAGCGCTGTGGAGCGACCCCGCTGTCATCCGCTATACCAACCTGGCGGAGCCCTGTGACGGGGACGCGGCGGCGCTGCGGCTGGAGCGGCTGCGGAGCTACCAGACGCTTCTGCCTGGCCCCACCATCTTCGCCGTCCTGGGGGACGGACGGTTCTGCGGCATTGCGGGCTGTCCCCCTGTGGACGAGGCCCGGGGGACCTTTGGCCTGTTTTACCAGCTTCTGCCGGAGGTATGGGGCCGGGGCGTCGGCCTGACCGCCGCCGGTCTGGCGCTGGCCGAGCTGTATCGCATGGTTCCCACAGCCACGGTGTATGCCGACGCGGTGGCGGAGAACACCGCCAGCGTCCGTATTTTGGAACATTTGGACTTTGTGCGCACCGCTGTCCGCCCCGGCGCGTTCCGGCGGGACGGGCGGACCATGGATATCTGGGATTACGTACGGAGTCCCGGCATGAAAAAGGAGGAACGTCTATGAGCGGAAAACTGCTGCTGTTTGGCTTTGAGTCCCTGCTGCAGATCCTGGCGCTGGAGTCCGCCGTCAAGCCCTTCGGCGCGGAGCTGGTGCCGGTGGCCCGGACGGACTACAACAAGACCCTGGCGGTCCTGGCGGGGCTGGACGCGGCCCCCGGCCCGGTGCAGCCCTATGCCGGGGGGACGCTGGGGGGCCGGATGATCGTCCTGTGCGGCCTGGACAGGGAGCTGGACGCCCTGCTGCCGGTCCTGGCGAAAGCGGGGGCCGGTCCGGACTGCCTGAAAGCGGTGCTGACGCCCCACAACCGGAGCTGGAACGCCGTGACGCTGTACGCGGAGCTGCTGCGGGAGCGACAGGCCATCCAGGGAAAGTGAGGCAGCTGTGCGGCTTTTGATCTCCGCCTGTCTCCTGGGCGTCCGCTGCCGGTATGACGGCGCGTCCAAGGCCCACCCGCTGATGGGAGAGCTGGCGAGGCGCCACACGCTGGTGCCCGTCTGCCCGGAGCAGCTGGGCGGCCTGCCCACGCCCCGGCACCCTTCGGAACGGCAGGGGG
>OIYT01001320.1_pt1 | contig 17963 bp, 16 predicted proteins | sample 1588201 | NCBI WGS metagenome assembly OIYT01 (sample SAMN03283260) | human gut metagenome | biome: human-associated habitat; material: feces | host: Homo sapiens | place: USA | collected 2013
GGGAATCCCCCCTCTGCCCTTTCTGGCGGGGTGTCACTCCCTTTTTCTTTTTTCAAATCCGTTCTAGCAAAAATCCTTATGGAAACAAAAACTCCCTGCACCCTTCAGCGTCCATGAGATAAGTTCTATTCTAGCAAAAATCTTTATGGTAACAAAACTACTTTGTTTGTTAACTCATTGCCTGATGGGTTCTGTTCTAGCAAAAATCCTTATGGTAACAAAACAGGTCGTTGAAGTCATTGGTTTAGAAGCCTGTTCTGTTCTAGCAAAAATCCTTATGGTAACAAAACTGAAGCAAACATTACATTATGTATCATATAGTTCTGTTCTAGCAAAAATCCTTATGGTAACAAAACCTACGCAACCTTAGAGGAAAACTTCACTCGTGTTCTGTTCTAGCAAAAATCCTTATGGTAACAAAACGCATCCATAAAACGTGTTCCAAATTCCACGGTTCTGTTCTAGCAAAAATTCATATGGTAACAAAACTGAACTAGCACAAACAACAACTAATACGAAGTTCTGTTCTAGCAAAAATTCATATGGTAACAAAACGACTTCTTCGATTAGGTCTAGATTTCGAAGGTTCTGTTCTAGCAAAAATTCATATGGTAACAAAACCTCAAAAATATGGTAGCACATTTTTGAATGTAATAGAATACTAATTATTTAATTGAAAAATGCTCTAGTTCTTGATAAATATCGTGCGTTTCCTGAGTGTATGTTTGTTGTAAATAATTAATTGTCATTTGTTCTACCTCCTGTAACATATATGTTCGAAGTGATTTTTGCGATAGGTCGTAATAAATTTGTTCCATGTCTGCAAAATCTATTATTTTATCTTGCAATAAAGCTGCATTTTGTACATTCATTAAATCGTTGTAATAATTTGTAAAAATTATCAATTTAACATTTTCAATTTTATTGATTTTTTGAAGAATTTTATCACTTAAATTATCTAATTTTCCAATGACAAAGATATTATCATATTTTGAATTATGATTCGAGATGTATTCTACTAAATCCAATTGAAATAAAATCAATTCATCTCTCGTTAGATCAAATTCATCTTTTTGTAATTCGTCTTCATAATATGGTGACAACATTTTTATCAATTGCTTATAATTAGCTCCATTAAACATAATTTTAAGCATTGATTCATCATTGACTTCTTCTGATAATGAATTCAACAATATGTCAATTGTACTGATAGTATCAAAATAATCTTGATTCTGAAGTTTAATTTCCAAATACTTTAACATCAATGACTTTGTAGTGAGCTTTTTATCCTCATTAAGAGAGTACATTTCTGATATTTCTATAAACATATTATTTTTAAATTCTATCTCTTTTTCGTTTATAAACATTTTCGTACTAGTATTATTTTCTGTTCTGTTTTCACTTTTATCTTTAGAAGTAAACAATCGAATTGCTTGTAGCAATGTATAATTCGTACTTGAATCTGAAATTATATATTTTACATGATTCATTTGAAGATTCCATTTATTTGTTCCATTCTTTATAGTTAATAAATTCATAATTTTATAAATGCATCGCTGTTCACGACTTGTTCTTGATTTGATTTACCACCAACTATTATTTCAATCTTTGCATACTGCTTTTCTGTAACCAATAAAATTCGTATTTGTCCCTTTTGAGGAACATTTCTTTGTAAGATATTCACGTGTTTTACTGCTGCTTCACGATTCGCAAATATTTTACAATACACCGAATATTGCATCATAATATATCCATTTTTAATTAGATATTTTCTGAATGTTGCATAAATTCTTCTATCTTCTTTGGATACTACAGGTAAATCAAAAAATAATATTAATCGCATAAAATCATAAATCATATATTACTGGTAATGGATACAAAATAGAATCTGCTTCACCATCTAAATAGTTAAATATAGAATCTAAATAAAAGCTAATCGCATTTGCTATAGTTTGTTTTCTTCCATCAATCATGATTTTCTTGTTTGTCAATTGTATTAAAGCTTCCCTATGAGATTGTTTAAAAATAATATCATCCATCATATTGTTATAAACATAATGATCCACTATTGGTCTAAAGACTTCTATAATATCATCACTCAAGTTAAACATATTTTGCTTGCCTTTATGAAAAATTCCTATATTAGCAATATAGCCTTTTGCTACAATAATTGATGTAATCAGTGATCTAAATATAGCATAACCATAATTTAATCCAGCATTTATCACATCTTCTTCAAATCGAATAAAATCATGACCAAAAAGTTCTCTAAAATACATTTTTGCAGCCAAGCCTTCTCTGTTCGTTTTATCTCCAGAAACAACACTATCTACAAATTCATACAACTTCTTTTCCACTTCAAAATCTTTATTATTAACCTTCAATATTTCAATTTGATTTAAAATCTTCATTTTTACAATCATAGCATGTAAATCATCTTTACGTTTTGAATCCCAGCAAATTTGTTTTGAAATATTTCCACTACTTGAAAAATGTCCATTCATCGGTAATATATAGCTTTTCGGTAAATGATCCACCCCACAAATAATGGTACATACATTATTATCCGTTAATTTATTAATTAAAGGCACACTCAAATTAGACTGATAATTATCAATCACTAGAATTTGAATATCTGAAACCGGAATCAATAAAGTGTCATTTTTAATTTCCACTTTCAAATTATCTAAATACAGTCTCAAATACTCACATTTCTCAATATATATAACTCTATAACCCATAAAAAGAGTAAAAGAAAAGGCTCCGAAGAGCCGAATCCGGGATAAACCCTTGTTTTGTTAGGTCATAAAAATTTTTGCTAGAATATAACCATCTTCAGTATACTCTATTTAAATTCCAATTTCAACTTATTATCCTTCACTTCGTATAGATTTCCTAATACATCTGTGGCATATTTACATACATTCTCAACTGAAGTTACTCCCTGTCTCAATTGTTTTTTACAATATGTATATATAGGTTTAATTTCTATAGTATTAGTACTGTCATCATTCGTTGCAGTATACTTCAATATCTCAACACTTGTTCCATCATAATAGTATTTATCTCCACCTTTTTCTGTTGATAAATCATAAATATATGAATTACCTTCTTTTTTCTTTATACCAATTAATTCATCTCTATGCATTGAGAATAAGAATTTATCTGTTTCTTTTATCTTTTTATTAATTTTTTCCTGCTTATACCATTGTTCATCAATCACATACATTCCTTTTGCTTTATGATATGAAACATTTGTATATCGAATAGTAACAAATCTAAATTTACCATCTTCGCATTGATAGAAATCTGTTCTATATGGTTTGATTTGTTTCAAAATAACTTTTTTATTATTCGTTTGATAGTTTGAAGAAATATCTAAATGATTCCCTAATTTTTCGCTTTCATATTTCATTGAAACAATTTCAGGACCATTCCCCTTCTTAGAATATTTATGTATAACACCATTTTCTTCCTTATATTTTGTCAAAGGATTTTCTCCGACTAAAGTAATAATTTCTTCACCTTTTTTCTTGGTCACTTTATACATTTTTGAATCTGACTTAAACTGTTCATAATGATATTTTACAATATCTCGAATTAAATCGAATGTCTGCAGATCATGCTTTTCCATTAAATATTTTTCATCTTCTCCATTTAAGATATCTTGTATCAAACGAATACATTTCTTATCTTTTGGATCATAAATATTAGGGATTTTTTCAATCAAGTAATCCGTTCCATCTACATTTCTTGTACTATAGATAGTTTCATCTGCAATCTGACGATTTGGCTTTGTATTCACCTTATGAGAAATTTTAATTGGATTAAAGCACATATTCTCTTTATCTATCACATGATCATAATAATTACTGCTTTCTTCGAACAGTGTTTTCAAATTCACAATATACTGAATATATCTTTCGTCATAGAACACTTTATCATCAGGAATTGTAATAATTTCTCCCGTTTCTTCATTATATAAATCATTGAAATCATGTTCTTGTTTTGCAAGGTATCCATTTAATAGATTCATTTTCTTTACAGAAGCCACAATCAGTGCATCCACTGCATGATGCAAATAGTTTTCATCACGATCTTTTTCCAAATGAATTTTCTTTCTAAACAAATCTGTAACTCGACCATTGATTGTATGAACTTTTGTATCAATCTCATTATCTTTGAAATAGTCTGATAGTGTATTTAAAACAACACGACAAGCATAACTAGTATCCACTAAGTTTCGATTGATAAACTTTTTAGCCACTTCTTCTTTAGTGATATTTTCTTCATTTAGTAAATTTAATTTCTTTTTATATGGAATGTTTTTATCGGAAAGAACATTTGTCTTAAACTCTGGATAACTACATCCCATACCATTAAATTTATTAGCAGCATATGCCATAAAAGGAGTCAAATTACCTTTCACCTGATTTTCTGAATGTAATGCTAAAACTTTATTATTTTGAGAATCATCTAATGATATAGAGATTGGGATAATATGATCAATTTCTGTATATGTTGGGTCTTTAATGATTCGATTTAAATCTAAAGGTTCAAAAGTATATGCACTCTTGCCTCCTTGTTGCAAATATAAACTAATTTTCATTCTTGTTTTTCCATTAATTTTTGTTGGATCATACCCCTTTTCATTCAAAAATTTATCCATTTCTTTAGATCCATTCTCTCGATTTTTTTGGTAGTTATTAATTCTCTTTTTCTTTTCATCTGAATTCTTATCACGAGTCATCTCAACAACAATGGAATCGAATTCTCCATATTTCTTTCTCAATGCATTTACAACTTTAAAAGTTTCATTCTGCGCTCTTTTTGCTACTGGAGATAAAATAGCTTCTGGGTCTGATTCAATGTTCTTTTTTCCTTTATGAGAAACACGATTCTTGTCAAACAACTTCAATTCATGTAACAGCTGCATTTGATTCATTTCAGATTCAAACAATTCTTTATTTAATAAATTCAATGCTTTAAAAGATAATGAATGATAGCCTGTTATTCCTGTTGTATTTGCTAAAGTATCTACCACTGAATCAGAAAGTCTATACTCCAAATGATACAAGTAATCTTTTCTTTCTTGTATACCCTTTTTATTCGTAAGAATTTCAATAATTCTATCTAGCATTTCATAATCATTTAATGAAATTGAATATCCTTCTTTTTCTAAAATTGATTTAATTTTCTTATATCCCTTGAACTCAGTAAAAATAGCCTTCTGTTTTTTGTCTATACGATAGCCTTTAATATCAACTTCATCCACATTTAATTCTTTTGCCAATTGACGTAAAGTAATATTCCCTTTCTGACTAACTATAGTTAAAATTCCCTTCTTCTCCTCTGGACATAACTTATTACCATCTACTGTTAAATTATTCATATCATTTAAGAAATTAAACAAGTCTGCTGTTACCGCCATTTTAGGAGCCCTTAGTTCATCTGGAAATACGCTACATTTCCCACGCATTTTTTCAATCAAATCTATTTCTTTAATTTGCCCATCAACTTCTATAAATCGTCCATATGGTGTCGGTGATTTTTCACTTCCAGGTCCCTCATAATACGCTCTTCTTCGTGCAACAATATCAATTATTTTTTGAATTAATTGTTCATTCAATTCTTGATGATGTAATATCTCATTCAATTCGTTTACATAATCTTTTGTCGAAAAATTATTTTCATGTCCTCGAATATGATCCTTATTGTTTAAATTATCCAATTGAATTTGACAGACAAATTTACCTTGTTTAATTAACTGTTCATTATGCTGCAAAGTAGCCTTTAAACTCAGTTCATCGTTACTCTTTTTTGCATCTTCTTCAACCGTTTCAATAACACTGCCTCTGTGTTTTGTAATATGCAAAATAGCAGTCGTTAATTCATCATTTGTCAATTTTTCATTCAATCCTTTACAACGCAATTCATATACATTCTGCAAAGGATGATAGTCATCTGACATTATGCCGTTTTCCTTCAACAATTTTTGCATGTCCATAATTCGAGTATGACGTCTTGAAGTCAACCGTCTTCGGCTTCTAGCACCTCTACGCTTCTCATTCTCTTCTGCTGTACCTTCTTTAAACAGACGTACTCCATAGTCTACGAATTTACCTGTTTCAAGATCTATAACTCCATACCCACAGCTCGTAATTCCTATATCTAATCCCAATACATACTTATTATTCATTGTAATGTCCTCCATAAAGTGATTATGTTACATGCATTATATCACTTATGTAAGCCGTTTCCTATAAATTTCTATATAAAAAACAAAAGTGTATGCTATCAGCATACACTTTATATAAAGTAGATTTTATATGTGTAAGTTATATTTTACCTTTACATCGCAAAAGACGTTATTCAACATCATCATAGGTTAATTTTTAGTTTTTTCAAAAAGTTTTGGGATTTAATGTCTTTTTCACATTGGACCTTTAGAATAGATATTGCTACTAGGTATGGCAGGTGGTTTCCTCTGGATAAACCCTTGAGACTTTCGATCCCCGGGATGGAGGAATAGGCGTATGCAAATTCAAATTAATATTGATGTAACTATTGTTTTAATAGCTATTTTACAACTCATACGAGTGATCATTATTATTCATGAAGAAAACAAAAAGCGCTAACCACCTCTCACAAAGGATTTAGCGCTCTCGCAATATCCAGAGTGACCACCATATCTAGTAGTCTTTTCTGTACTTGTATTATAACGAGAAAGATGATAAATATCAACTTACCGATTCACACATGTATTTTAAAATATTTTGAAAAACTTTTTAACTTTTAACAATCTTTTCACATTGGACCTTTATAATGGAAATTGCTACTAGATATGTAGGGTGGTTTTCATGGATTAATCTACCTCCAAAGTCTTTTAATTCCAAAGGCGTATGCGAATTCAAGTTTTTGTCTTAGGTACTCTAACATATCTAGTAGTCTTTACTGATTTACGCCTCGATATAAAGATGTCATTTCTGAATTCCCCTTTAATTCTGAAGCCATATATTTAACTAAGAATAGATTCTTATCAAAGTTTGAAGCCAATTCTTTCTGGTAAATCATCATGTCCTTATCTTTATAATAAGCACCCTTTTTATCTGTAATTAATACAACTCTAAGATTGGGATATTTATTTAATAGTAGTTCTAGAATTCTTTGTTCATCCTGAATTCCATTTTCTAATTTACTCGCATATTCTTTATTCACAAATATTGTATTTACTTTAGTCAAATCAAGATTTCTAACTTCTTTATCCACCATATGTAAATATACCATATTCGATTCATTTAAATAGTTTTCTAAATTTTCATCATTATTATCAATAAATACTGTTTTACAATTCTCATTATGTTCCACTTGAAACTGTTTAAATAAACCTTTTAACTTTTCTTCTCTTACATTTAATTCCATACAATTAGCCTCCTTTTCTTGTACAATAGCACAAAATGAAAAAAAAGTTGAATACATTGTTTAGAATTTGTATAAAAGCGTATAATACATACAGGAGGAGTTTTAAAATATGCAACCATTTGATAAAAAATATGTTTGTGACATTGCCAAACAAATTTTGACTATTGATTCACCAACAGGATACACAAAAAGAGCCATTGATTTCATGGACGAAGAAGCCAAAAAATTAGGTTATACAACAGGACGTAACCAAAAAGGAAACTTATTGATCTATGTAGACGGAAAAGATTCTGAACACACACTAGGATTGAGTGCTCACCTAGATACATTAGGACTTATGGTTCGTTCCATCAAAGACAATGGAAAACTTGCCATTACTAAAGTCGGAGGCCCATGCTTACCAACATTAGACGGAGAATATTGTAAGATCTATACTCGTGATGGAAAGGTATATACAGGAACGATTCTTTCTTGTTCACCAAGCGTACACGTATATCCAGATGCTTCAACATTAGAAAGAAAAGAAGATACAATGGAAGTTCGAATTGATGAAGTTGTTCACTCAAAAGCAGATGTTGAAAAATTAGGTATCAACAACGGAGACTTCATTTGTATTGATACAAAAACACAAATTACAGAAAGTGGATTCATTAAATCTAGATTCTTAGACGATAAGATTTCAGCTACCGCTTTAATGGGTGTACTAAAATACTTAAAAGACAACAACATTACACCTCAAAGAGACTTAGTTATTATGTTCAGTACATATGAAGAAGTGGGTCATGGAGCAAGTTGTTTACCAGAAGAAGTTGAAGAATTATTAGCCGTAGACATGGGATGTATCGGTACAGATCTTGCTTGTACTGAACAAGACGTTTCAATCTGTGCAAAAGATTCAAGCGGACCATACGACTACGAAATGATTACACGTCTAGTTGAACTATCAAAAGAAAACAAGCTTAATTATGCCGTTGATATCTACCCACAATATGGATCTGATGTCAGTGCCGCATTACGCGGTGGTAACGACATCAAAGGAGCCTTGATTGGCCCTGGTGTTCATGCAAGCCACGGAATGGAAAGAACACATTATGATGGTGTAGAAAGCACAATGAAGCTTGTTGTTAGCTATATCACAAAATACTAAAATCCTTTAAAGCAGCTACAATACCCTGTTCCACATTGGACTTGGTCACATGAGCTGCTTTTTCTTTTACATAATCCAAAGCCTGACCCATCGCAAAACTATGCGTTACAACACCAAACATACTCACATCATTTTCACCATCACCAAATGTGAAGACTTTATCCTTATCCCAACCAAACATATCCATCATACGAACTAAAGTAGCTCCCTTACTATATCCTTTAGGCAATACTTCAAGTTCTCTAGGACAAGTACGGAATACTTCATATTGATCTTTAAATTCATTTTGAATATCCAAAGCCAATTGTGTAGTTACCTCTTCATCCTCAATTGTCTGAATCTTATTTACAGGATATTGAATTTCACTAAGATCCTTAATATAAGTAATCTTAGGATAGCCATCACGCATATCTGCAAGCCAAGACCAAGGACCACCCGTCCAAGGAAAATCCTCTGGATATTCTTGTGAATTTCTTAATGCTTTTTTCTTTTCCATTATATGATCTGGAATATAATCAAATAATCCATCATTAAACACAGCCATTGTCTCACAGTTTTTATGCATCAAATACGCAAAAACAGGCTCAACATCTTCCTTATACATCTGCTTTAAAACATGACGCTCATCCTTTTGAACATCATAATACGCAATACCATCTACCTCTAACAAATAGCCACCATATACATCCATCTCTAATTCTTTAGCATATGAAAGTAGTCTTGTATAACTTCTTCCACTGGCAAGCACAAGCTTTGTCCCCTGCTTTTGACAAGCAATCAAAGCCTCTTTTGTTTCCGGTAAAATCTTATTATTTGGATCCAATAAAGTACCATCCATATCCATTACAATCGCATCTAACATAGTTCATTCCCCCATTTAAAAAATAATATATCATAATTTTATAAAAAGTACTTGCATAACACAACATCTTTTGGTATTATATACAGGCAGTCAAGTGAAAAACAAATGCCTGAATAGCTCAGTCGGTAGAGCATCCGGCTGTTAACCGGCAGGTCACAAGTTCGAGTCTTGTTTCAGGCGCCACTTGATTATAAAACCAGCATTGCTGGTTTTTTTTATTATATATAAGGAGCAGTTATGACAGAATCCGAATGGTTTGAACAACTTTTTAATCGCTTATCCCACTCCAAATTTAGGAGCCGTTTTCATCTGAAACAAAAAGATAAGGAGTATATACAAGCCAAAGGAATGGATACCATTGAAAAACATGCCATAGATTTTGTTGAAAAACGATTAGCTCCAGCCTATATACCTAACGACGGTAAACAAACACCATTTAAAGGACACCCTGTATTCATTGCTCAACATGCTACTGGCTGTTGTTGCAGACAATGTCTATACAAATGGCACAAGATCAAACCCAATCAGCCACTAGGCCCTAGACAAAAAGCCTACATCGTTAAAGTATTAATGACATGGATTCATAAAGAAGTTGATTAAGAAATTGACTTCTTTTTTTTCTTGACTATACTATTCATGGAATTAAATATCGAATATATATTTATACTATGTGTATTATATATAAATGATATAGGAGATGATCTTATGAACAACCATATGGACATTCCATGGCATGAATATACGAACAAAGATTCAAAAGTTAAGATTGAAAATGCAAGTCTTACAGAAAAATCCTCCGTTATAGGAAGAATTGGATTGATGCTTCTAGCCTGCGGTACAGGAGCCTGGCGAGTTAGAAGTTCAATGAATACCATTGCTAGTGAATTAAATATTACATGTATTGCCGATATTGGACTTACAAATATTTCCTACACATGCATTGATGGAATTGACTCTCACGCCCAATCCTTGTCTTTACATAATACAAGTGTCAACACATCTAAACTTGCTCGTATGGAAGACTTTGTCTATCACTTTAAAGACGAATGTAAAACATGCACATGCAATGAGATTCACAATCAATTAGACGAAATCGAAAGCATTCACTCTAGCTACTCCCCCATTATTCTAGGATTAGCTGCAGCTCTTGCCTGTAGCTGTTTTACCTTTCTACTTGGAGGAGGCCCCATTGAAATGCTTTGTGCCTTTGTTGGTGCAGGACTTGGCAATACACTTCGAATGAAACTCATTAAACATAACTACACCCTATTTTTAAATGTCGCTGCCAGTGTTTCCTTAGCCTGTCTTGCATATGCCTTATTATTTAATTTTTTAGAAACTTGTTTTGGCATAGCCACACAACACGAAGCTGGATACATCTGTTCTATGCTTTTCATAATTCCAGGCTTTCCCTTCATTACAAGCGGTATTGACTTAGCTAAATTAGATCTTCGTTCTGGTATTGAAAGACTTGCCTATGCCATTATCATTATTTTAGCTGCTACACTTACTGCATGGATCTGCGCTTTAGTCTTACATCTTCAACCTGTAGACTTTGTGAAACTACACATTTCAACATCCACCAAATTACTATTAAGACTATTAACCAGTTTTGGAGGCGTATTCGGATTCTCCATTATGTTTAACAGTTCAAAAAAAATAGCCGCAAGTGCCGGATGCATTGGAGCCATCGCAAACACATTACGACTAACACTTGTCGATTTATCTTTACCCGCTGCAGCAGCGGCCTTTATTGGCGCATTAACAGCCGGACTACTTGCCTCCATGATCAAAGGAAATACAGGATATCCTAGAATTGCCATAACCGTACCATCCATTGTGATCATGGTTCCAGGCTTATACATGTATCGAGCTATTTATAATCTCGAACTTGCATCTACCATGTCAATTGGAGCTAACTGGTTCATTCAATCTTTATTGATCGTTTTGGCCCTTCCAATGGGACTTATATTTGCCCGTATCATAACCGATCCCTCATTTCGATATTGCACTTAAAAAATGGACAGGATTTCTGCCCATTTCTTTTTTATAGTACACTAGCTGCTTCATGTGCTGTATGAACCGCATTATATAGAGTTCCAATCCTTGTATTACAGTCCCCAATGTAAATCACTTCATTGGCACAGTCTTCAAATGTGCTTAATACTTCTGGATTTGGTCTTACTCCTAAAGATAAAACAACATGATCATAAGCTAAATCCATAGATTGTCCATTATGTTCAAAGCCTAATTGATTATTATTCGATACAAGTTTTACATTACCAATGCATTTCACGTGATTATCATTCAATAATCCCATCAATGCTACCTGATTGAATTTTGCTCCACCACTGCCAAAACTTTGTTCATCAATCATATCCACTAAAATAACATTCTTACCTTGTTTTGATAAAGATAATGCACATTCACATCCAGTTAATCCAGCACCTACAATCACAACATCATCTCCAACAGTCGCATTGCCTTTTTCTAAATCTCCAACCCATACAACACCAGGATTATCTTTTACAAATTGAGGAATAATTGGCTCAGAACCAATTGCGACTACAACAACGTCGTATTCATTTAAGTCTTCTGGTTTTGCTTCTGTATTTAAATGAATCATAACATTATCACATGCTTTCACACTGCGAATAGACCATTCTAAATAGTTTTTAATGTCTGCTTTAAAATCAGGAGCCGCAGCCATATTTAATACGCCACCTAAACAATCTGATTTTTCAAACAAATCCACACTATGCCCTCTTTGAGATGCGGTTCTTGCAAATTCCATACCTGCAGGGCCACCACCGATTACCGCAATCTTTTTAGGTGTAGTTGTTCCTACATTCATATAAATCGTTTCCATGCCCATTTCAGCATTTACTGAACAACGTACCGGAGCCAATTTATAATGCGTAATATTAATACAGTTATTACAACGAATACAAGGACGTGTTTTTTCGGGACAAGACATCTTTGCATTTTTCACCATATAAGGATCCGCCATGAGTCCACGAGCCATAGAAACCATATCAATATCTCCATTGGCAATGTGTTCTTCTGCTTGTTCTAAAGTTACAGAACCAACAACCGTAACAGGAATATGAATAGCTTTTTTAATTTTTGTAGCATCCTCAATATTAATACCATGAGGATAATATAGAGGTTGATTCATATATGGAGCTAACTTCTGTTCAGAATGCAATGCACGAGAAACATGTAATAAATCAATATATGGTTCAATACGCTTCACAAACTCAATAACTTCATCTAATGTTGGTGAGCCTTCCACCATATCACTCGCGTTGATACGATATTCGATCGCTAATTTATTTCCAATTCTTTCACGGATAGCGCTCAATAATTCAACTGTAAATCTAGATGCGTTATCCATATTTTCTGCACTATATTCATCCGTTCTTTCATTGATTCTTTTATTCAAAAAACAACCAGGAAGCTGACCATGTGCACCATGAATAACAATACTATCCACACCACATCTTACAGCACGATCAGCTGCTTCCACAAAATCTTCAATATATTCTTTGATTTGTTCTTTTGTCATAAATGTTGGATCCAACTCAACAACTGGTTTCGTTGAATTTGTATCACGTGTTTCAAAAGAACCTCCATACATATTGATTGCGAACAATTCAATACCAATTTTACATTGATACATATGAACTAGATCTGACAACATCGTCATCTCATTTACTGTTCCTTCTTCACTCATTCTTAATAAGTGAGTGACAAAGCTAGGTAGATTACGATTAACACATCCACATCCAATATTGATGCATCCAACTCCACCCTTCATAATATCTCTTACCCATTCGATCAATTCACGATTCACTCTTCCATCACATGTTGCAAACGATGGCCATACAGGCGTAAAGGATACTCTGTTCTTTAATTTCATTGGACCAATTTGAATTGGACTTAATACATGCTTATACATAATGATTAGTTGTCCTTTGAGTGTCTTTCACCAATTTGGAATTCTTCTTGATGATCAAACATATATCTTACAGAAATTGGAGTAGCTCCTGTTAATTCTGTAAAATCTTTTGTATGAATATCCATTTTACCTTCACGAATAGCCTGGGCAAAAGTTACCATTCCATCTGATGAGAATGGAGCTTCAGAATCTTTTAAGAATACACCATCTGTTGTACGAGGAACTCCCATCGCATCCCAAATTTGGTAGTTTTCTTCATCTGTAACATTCACAAATGGAACATGATTTCCTGTTGAAACATCACCAATTGCGCAGAATGTTGAAATTGTCATTAATTCTAAACCATTGATGTTCCATACTTTTTTAGAAAATTCATTCGAATGATGCAATGCATACGCAACAGCTTTAGCACAATCCTTTCTTGAAATATAAGCCATTAAACCATCACCCTGAGAATTTGTTAATGGCGCATTCATCTTTGCATAAGTAAAATAGTTTGTAACCATTGCCTCTGCATATTGAGAGTTTCTCATGAACTGATAATCTAATCCTTGTTCTTGAATATATTTCTCAGTATAAATATGATCTTTCTTTTCTACAGAAGGATTTGTTTCATCATCTGCATTTACAAGTGATGTATAAACAATTTGTCTTACACCAGCTGCTTTTGCAGCATCTACACAATTTTTATGTGCATTCTGTCTTTTCACACCAACAAAAGGCATAGAAATTAAAGCTACAACTTCAGCATTCTGAAACGCTTCCTTTAATCCATCTGGATTATTGAAATTTGTTACGTGAGTTTCAATTCCCATATCTGCATATTTTTTCAATGAATCTGGATTGTATCCACAAAAAATCAAATTTTCTTTAGGTTCCAATTTCAACAACTCTTCTGCTGCAAATCCACCTAAATTTCCGTCAACACCTGTTAATAATAGTTTTCCCATATTTATGTTCTCCTTTATATTTATACATTTATGATAATCATTTCACAAACAATAAAATAGACATAAAAAAGTAATAGAGTCCATAAGTATAACTTATAGACTCTTAAAATAATATTCAATTTTACTTACTAATTCTCTCAACAATTCATCTTTACTATTCATCTCATACGCAATTGCGATAATTGATTCATGATGTGTATCCACTAATGGAATAGACACAATACCTTCTTCGTCATTCACAAGTTCTTGCACTGTATAACCGATTCCTTCATTAAATCGAACAGACATAAAGAAATCTTCTAAATTACCACACTCTTTAACAATTTTAGGCACATAGCCATCCAATTTAAAAGCATTCATAAAATGATTATATGTCTTTTTATTAATAACCTCATTTAATATCACGACTGGCTCATTTACTATTTGATTAACCGACAATTGTTTTTCATTTGCTAAAGAATGATCTTGCGACATAACTACAACAGGAATCAATGAATGAATTGGTACACTATAAATCTTAGGTTCCCCCTTATAAGATTCTAAGATTCCAAAATCAATATCAACAGCTTTCTTTTTAAGCTTTTCCACACCATCAATTGGATTATGATGCTTAATTTCAATCTTTACATCATGTTCCTTTTTAAATTCTGAAACAATCTTTAGTATGTGTTTTTTCTCATAATTATTCGATATACCAATCACAATTTTTCTTTGCACATCCGATAACTCAATTGTATTATAAACAATCTCTTGATACTCCTTACAAAGCTCTGTCAATTCGTTATAGTAATATTTTCCAGCTTTTGTCAAAACAGGCTTATAACCATTTCTATCAAATAATTTAGTCTTTATTTCCACCTCTAGCTTATTTATTGCCTGAGATACAGCTGATTGTGAAATATAATTCAATTTAGCTGCCCCACTAAAACTCCCCTGCTCTACTGTATCAATAAACAACTTAATTTTGTAATCAAACATTATTATTTCTCTGCTTTCCCTATTTCTTATTCTACCATAGAATGCCAATAAGAAAAAAACTGAACTTAATCGTTCAGCATTTTTTGTATACATTCATATAAGATACTATTTGAAACTTCAATATTCTTTTCTAAATTATGTTCAAAATGTGTAAATGGTAAGAATACACCTACACAATACTTTCCTTTAAAATCCCCACAATAGAAGAATGCATTATACAACAAATCTTCTAGCTTCATCATAGAATCCCACAAGCCAGAATAAATTTGTGCATCACTTAACTTTTCATGAACCTCTTCAGGCATTTCTTGGACAACTAAGATACCTAAATGCGATTCATTTTGAATAGTTTGAATGGACATGTCCTCTTTAAAGCTATGCTGTTCTAAAAAGCCATAAGCTAAGTATCGATTTTTTTCTACCAGCTTTTTAAACATATGCTTCTTTGATTCAGGAATGTGAATATCACTTTCTATAAAATTTCCATTTTCATCACTTAAAAGAATCGGATTCTCTTTTCCCTTATCGTTAAATCGCAATGGAATCAAAAATGCATTTCTCAATAAGTCAAACATACTATTGCCGCATACAGCCATTAAAAATGCCGATAGATCTTTGTTCTTGTATGCAGTAAATAAGGCATTGGTAAATACTTGTTTATCTACAAGTACCCTTTCTTCTTCTACACCTGAATCCTCATCACAGGCAACACCTTCATAAAAGGCATCCATTAATCGTTTACAGGCCCTAGGATCCTTGGCAATTTTATCAAACAAAGCCTCTGCCTTTTCTTCCCTAGGAAAAATTGTTGGCATGATTCTCACTTCTTTTCTAGTCCTTTGGGCAAACAGATACAAGAAGTCTTCCTTTAACACACTTTTTGTATCTGTTTTTGATGGCTTGCCTACTCAGACTAAATGTATTATACTAACACCTATAAAATATGTGAAATGTATATTTTAAATATGCATTATATAAAAATTATATGGAGGTTATACAATGACACTAGACTATTACCGTATTTTCTATTATGTAGCTAAATATAAAAGCTTTTCAAAAGCCGCAAAAATCCTACATAACAACCAACCCAACATCTCGCGAACTATGAACAACATTGAAAGTGAATTTGGATGTAAGCTTTTAGTACGCTCCCATTCCGGTATTACCCTAACACCCGAAGGTGAACAACTCTATGAACATGTTGCGATAGCGATTGAACAACTTTACCAAGGAGAATGCGAAATCCTTTCAAATAAAACCTTAGAACATGGACACATCTCAATTGGGGTTAGTGAAACGGCTCTAAATATCTTTTTATTATCCAAACTTGAACATTTCCACAAAGCCTATCCCCTCGTTAAAATCAAATTATCCAACCACTCCTCTATTCAAGCTGTTGACGCCTTAGAAAAAGGAATTGTCGATATTGCCGTAGTGACAAGTCCGATCAACATCAAAAAGCCATTACACGCAACTTCACTCTACTGCTTTGAAGAAATTTTAATTGGTGGAAAAGAATATGAAAGCTTAAGCAATGAAATTCTAGACATCCAACAAATCTCGCATTATCCATTTATTACCTTAGGCAAAAACACAAGTACATATACCTATTATTCGAACTTGTTCTTAAATCACAAAATTCCTTTGCATACCGATTTAGAAGTGGCTACTGCCGATCAAATATTTCCATTAGTCAAGCATAACCTTGGCATTGGATTCTATCCTAAAGAATTAATTTCTAAGGATTCTGATATTTTTGAAATTCAAACAAATATAATAAATCCTGAACGAGATATTCTTCTTGTCCAGGATGCAAGTCGAGCAACCAATATTGCCACACAAAAATTCATTGATACGCTTTCTTTATAATTCAAAATTTACCAAATATGCATCACATGCTGCATGATAAGACTTACAATTGTGATTCCACACCAACATGTTGCACCAACCGCAATTGGTTTTCCACCCGTTTTGATCAACTGAATTACATTGCTGTTAAGTCCAATGGCTGCCATAGCCATAATGATCAAAAACTTAGATAATTCTTTAAGTGGTGCAAATACACTAGAGTCTACTCCTAAATTTACACATACAGTTGTAAAGATTGCTGCCAAAATAAAATAAAGTATAAACATTGGAAAGGCACGTTTCAAACTAAAGTTTGATGCTTGTCTTTCTTTTTTAGCACGAATAAAAGATAGTCCAAGTGTAATTGGAATAATCGCAAGAGTACGAGTTAATTTTACTGTTACTGCCTTATTTAATGTGGCACTACCAAGCCCCCACATACTATCCCAAGTAGAAGCTGCAGCCGTTACACTTGATGTATCATTAATGGCTGTTCCTGCAAAAATACCAAAGGCATCGCCATGCATTGTATCAAAGCCAAGTGCTTTTCCTAACATTGGAAAAAAAATAGCGGCTAATACATTAAAGAAAAAGATAACTGCGATAGATTGAGCAATCTCATCATCATCCGCATCAATCACAGGGGCTGTTGCCGCAATGGCAGAACCACCACAAATAGATGATCCAACACCAACAAGAATCGACGTATTTGAAGGCACTTTTAAAACCTTTTTCATAACCTGAATATTCCATGGTGGCGGAGCCACCCAATCCATGAAAATAGAGCCACTAAAT
>OIYT01001323.1_pt1 | contig 17938 bp, 16 predicted proteins | sample 1588201 | NCBI WGS metagenome assembly OIYT01 (sample SAMN03283260) | human gut metagenome | biome: human-associated habitat; material: feces | host: Homo sapiens | place: USA | collected 2013
CGAGCTGGCGAGCCATCCGGATCTGCCGCAGCGGGTCGGCGTGGACACGCAGCTGGCGGCGATCTTACCGCGCGTCGTGTGGAGCGGGGAGCTTGCGCCGCTGGCGCAGTCCGGGCTGCTTCGGCTATCGCTTTCGCGCTGCGGCGGCGACCTGTCCGTGTTGACGCAGTCGTCCATCGAGCACCTGATTCTTCCCGATGCCTCCACCGAGACGGTGACTTCACTCGCGGGCATGGCCTCGCTGCACACGCTTCAGGTCTCCGATGCCGCGGCGCAGGACCTTGCGGGTTTGGAGACGCTGCCGAACCTCGAGACGCTGTTTTTGAACGTCGCTTCGCAGTCTGCCGCAATCGGAAACGGCGAACTCAAGGACGCGGCGCTGCTGGATGCCCTGCGCGGCCTTTTGCAGGCGGCGCAGCATGTCGATGTCCGGGTCGTGAAGGAACGCGCCGTTCTGGGCGCCCTTCTTGGCGTCGCAGAGGAAGGGTCCCTCCAGGTGGAGGCCCGCCAGGTCCGCGCCGTGGGCGGCCCCGGCCCTGTGGGCGGCGGCGTTTTCACAAATGCGCGTCAGCTGGTCCTCCGGCAGGGTCATGCCCGCGGGGCAGATCGAGGTGACGCCCCGGGACAGCTCGTAGTCCGCGATCCGCTGCAGGCCGTCGGGGGTGGCGTCGCTGAAATCCTCCCCCACGCAGCCGTGGAAGTGCACGTCGATCAGGCCGGGAATGACATAGCAGCCCGAGGCGTCCAGCACGCGGCCATCGCCGCTGGCGGCGGAGAGAAGGGCGCCGTCAGTGCGGATCTCCCGCTCCACAAAGCCCTCCCGCAGGTCGAAGACCTGACCGCCGGTTATTCGCATACAGGCACCCCCGCGGCAGCCAGCTTGCTCAGGGCGGCCCGGTCGCCCACCAGGACCACGTCGTCATGGAGCTGGAGAATGGAGCCGGGGCACCTGGGCGTGATGGGGCCGCAGAACGCGTTGTACAGGGCGTCGGCCTTGTCCTCGCCGCTGGCGATCAGCAGCACCCGGCGGGCGGCCATGATGCAGCCGATGCCCATGGTCATGGCCTGGCGGGGCACGTCGTCGGCGCTGGCGAAGAAGCGGGCGTTGGCCTCGATGGTGCTGGGGGCCAGGTCCACCACGTGGGTCTCCTTGATAAAGCAGTCGGAGGGCTCGTTGAAGCCGATGTGGCCGTTGCGGCCCACGCCCAGCAGCTGCAGGTCCACGCCCAGGGAGCGGATCAGCTCGTCGTACTGGGCGCAGAAGGCGTCCGGATCGGCGGCCAGGCCGTCGGGCACGCGGGTGTTGTTCACGTCGATGTCCACGTGGTCAAACAGGTTGCTCTGCATGAAGTAGCGGTAGCTCTGGTCGTGGGTGGGGGCCAGGCCCATGTACTCGTCCAGATTGACGGTGCGGACCTCCTTGAAGCTGAAATCGCCCCGCTGGTTCCAGGCGATCAGCTGCTTGTAGGTGCCCACCGGGCTGGAGCCGGTGGCAAGGCCCAGCACGCAGTCCGGGCGGCGGATGATCTCCGCGGAGATGAGGTTGGCGGCACGGCGGCTCATGGCCTCGTAATCCGCCTCCATATAAATTCTCATAGCGCTTGTTCTCCTTTTCTTTTGGGATATTTCAGCAGTACTTGGCAATGGCGGCCCGAATCATGGCGGCGGCCTCGTCCACAACGGCCTCGTCGCCGGGGGCCAGCGGCGTCAGCGGCAGACGGACGCTGCCGCAGTCCGGACCGCCCTGCTTGCGGATGACCGCCTTGATGACGGCGTACATGTTGCCGTGGGCGGCGCACAGCTTGTAGATGACGCGGCAGACCTCGTTTTGCACCTCGGCGGCCCGCTTCATCTCGCCGGCGTTGTACAGCGCGTAGATCTTGTTGAACAGCTCGGGCATGGCGGCGTAGGTGCCGCCGATGCCGCCGGTGGCGCCGATGGCCAGTCCGGAGACGAACTGCTCGTCAGGGCCGTTCATGACCACGAAGTCCGCGCCGCCCTCGTCCTTCCACATCTGGATGTCCTGGGTGGGCATGGAGGAGTTCTTCACGCCGATGACCCGGGGGTTCTTCCGCATCTCCCGCAGCAGGGGGATGCTCAGGGACACGCCCGCCAGCTGGGGGATGTTGTAGATGATGAAGTCGGTGTTGGGAGCCGCCGCGGAGATGTCGTTCCAATACTGGGCGATGCCGTAGGGCGGCAGGTGGAAGTAGATGGGGGGGATGGAGGCGATGGCGTCCACGCCCAGGGACTCCGCGTGGCGGGCCAGCTCCTGGCTGTCGGCGGTGTTGTTGCAGGCCACGTGGGCGATGATGGTCAGCTTGCCGCCCACCTCGGCCATGACATTCTCCAGAATGGTCTTGCGCTCGGCAACGCTCTGGTAGATGCACTCGCCGGAGGAGCCGCCCACATACAGGCCCTTGACGCCCTTGTCCAGCAGGTATTTCGCCAGGGCGCGGCTGCGGGCGGGGCTGACGGAGCCGTCGTCCTCATAGCATGCGTAGAACGCGGGGAAAATCCCCTGGTATTTTTTGATGTCAGACATGATAAACAGATCCTTTCAAACGCTCAGCAGGCGAGCGGAGAATAACAGGGGTATCAGCCCTTCACAGCACCCATCGTGATGCCCTGGGTGAAGTACTTCTGGAAGATCAGGAACACGACGATGATGGGAACGGCGGCCAGCGCGGCGCCGGCCATCAAAAGGCCCGTGTCCACGGTGGACTCGCCCTGCAGGGTGGCGATGCCCAGGGAGATGGTCTGGTTGACGTTGCTGGTCAGCATCACCAACTGCATGAAGTAGTCGTTCCAGGAGTTGATAAAGGTGAAGATGGCCAGCGCGCCGATGCCCGGCTTGACCATGGGGACCACGATGGTGGCGAAGGTGCGCAGCTCTCCGGCGCCGTCCACGCGGGCGGCCTCCAGAATCTCGCCGGGGATGCCCTCGGAGAACTGCTTCATGAGGAACACGCCGAAGGGCCAGCCCACCGTGGGGAAGATCACCGCCCACAAAGTGTCGTACAGGTTCAGGGCGGACATCTCCTTCAGCAGGGGGATCAGGATGACCTGCTTGGGCAGGGCCATGGCGCACACGATCAGGGAGAACAGGATGGTGCGGCCGATAAACCGCTTCTTCGCCAGGGCGTAGCCGGCCATGGCGGCGGTGAGGCAGGTGAGGATCATGGCCATAACCGCCATAAACACCGTGTTCACCAGCCAGCGGATGGCGCCGGGGACCGTGGGACCGACCAGCGCGCCGATCTGGAACAGGGGCGCGGAGCGGCGGTCAAACAGCTTGTCAAAGTTCGTCGTCACCCACTCCGAGGGGACCCACACCGGCGTGACGGAGTTGATGTCCGCGCCATTCTTGAAAGCGCCGGTGATAATCCAGTAGAGGGGGAAGATGAAGAGGAACGCAAGGACGATCAGAATGATCAGGCTGATAATTCTATAAGCTCTGGAACGAGCAGAAATGCTTTTCATAGTTTCCTTCCCCCCTTACTTCTCTTTCGCCAGCTTGAACTGGAGGGCGGACAGCAGACCGATGAAGATGGCCAGAATCACGCCCATGGCGTTGGCATAGCCGAAGTGTCCGCTTTGCTCCGTCAGCTTGAAAGCGGTGTAGTAGATATAGTACATCACCGTGTTGGTCCCGGAGCCGCCGGAGGTCAGCAGCTGAATCAGCGCGAAGCACTGGAAGGAGTTGATGGTGGTGATGACCAGGATATACAGGGTGGTGGGCATCATCTGGGGCCACTTGATCTTCCAGAACACCTGGAAGTTGGTGGCGCCGTCCACCTGGGCGGCCTCCACCAGAGACTGGTCCACATTGCCCAGCGCGGAGACGTACAGCACGATGGGCTGGCCCACGGAGGTGGTGAACAGGATGAGGATGATGCACCACAGCGCGAACCGGGAGTCGCCCAGCCAGTTGATGTTCTTGTCGATGACGCCAAGGCCCTTCATGACATAGTTGAAGACGCCGTAGTAGTTGTTGTACATCCACTTCCACACCACGGTGACGGCCACGGAGCCGGTGACCACAGGCAGATAGAAGATGCAACGGAAAGCGGACAGCAGCTTGCCATTGAGCTTATAGATGGCGGAGGATACCCACAGAGAGAACGCGCACACGGTGGGCACGCTGACGATGACGATGATAAACGTGTTTTTCAGCGCCTCCAGGAAGGTCGCGTCCTTCCAAAGGTCGGTGAAATTCTTCAGCCCCACAAAGTTCCCCAGGCCCTCTGTATACATGTTGGCGTCGGTCAGGCTGTTCAGAATACAGATGATCATGGGGATGATGACAAAGCCGATAAAGAAAATCAGGCTGGGCAGCAGAAACAGATAACCGGAGATCGTCTCCCGCCGCACAAGAGCCCGGCTCATGGCGGACTTGGGTTGCTTGGCCAAAATGAATCGCCCCTCTCTCTAAAATGGTTTGCGGGTGGAGATACGCATCACAGACTCAGCCCAGGCCCGGCCTGTCATGCATATCCCCAGCCGAAAGAAAAGGTACGCCCCCTCCCCGCGCAATGCGGGGAAGGGGCGCGCGAACCCACTTATTTCAGGATTCCGTTAATTGCGCTTTGCCGGTGGGATCAGCCCGCGGCGGCGTTGGCCTCGGCCATGAAGGTCTCGACGGTGGAGGCGATGTCGGCGCCCTCGCCGATGTCCTGGAGCATGTTCCACCAGGAGGTGCGGGCCTGGGCCCAGCCGGTGGTGACCTGATAGTAGTCGCCCAGGTAAGGCATCAGCTTGGTGTACTCAGCCATGATCGGCTCGTCCGCCCAGATGCCGGTCAGGTCGGTGCCCTCGGCGGTGTCGCGGACGGCGAAGTAGTTGGCGGCGCGGACAGCGTCGGCGGTGTGCTCAGAGTCGCACATGTACTTGATGAAGGTCTTGGCGGCCTCGATCTTGGCTTCGTCGCCGTTGTCGAAGATGCCGAAGCCCCAGATGCCGCCCTGCAGCAGGGACTCGCCGGTCTGAGAGGGGAAGCTCATGAAGATGATGTCGTCGCCGTTGATGGTCTTCTCAGCGCCGGTGCCGGCGGAGTTGGGATCCAGCTGCTGGGCGATGTTCCAGCAGAAAGCCATCTTCAGGATGCCCTGGTAGAACAGTGCGATCTCGTCGCCGCCGACGATGGAGGCGTCGTAAGCGATGCCGTCCAGGTCATACAGGGTCTGGAGAGCCTGGATGTTCTCGGGGTCGTTCCAGGTGTAAGCGGTATGCTCGGCGTTGGTGAAGGTGCCGCCGTACAGGTTGTTCACCAGAGCGCGGGTGCCCTGGTCGCCGCCCTGGCCGTTGCAGAACACGGCGCCGACGGTCTCGCCATAGTGGGCATACAGCGCGTTGACGGCGTTGATAAAGTCGTCGGTGGTCCAGGTGTGGGTATCCTCGTTGATGTACTGCAGGGCGCCGGCCTCCTCGAAGGCCTGCTTGTTGATGGCCATGCAGTGGGCGGTCATGACCAGGGGATACTCGTAGCAGGCGCCCTCGCTGTTGATGCAGGCGGCCTGGACAGACTCGTAGATCTCGCTCTTGTCGGTCTCGTCCAGCATGTCGGCCAGGTCCACCATGTAGCCGTTGGCGCCCCAGTTGGCCACCAGACGCTCGGGACCTTCCATGATCAGGTCGGGCGTGTTGCCGGCGGTGATGGCGGTGTTGACCTTGTCGTCGCCGTTGGTGTAGTCCAGATACTCCACGCTGACCTTGATGCCGGTCTCGGCCTCGAAAGCGGCGGTCAGCTCATTGACGGTGGCCTCGTCCTTCCAGTTGCCGATGGGATAGGTCCACAGGGAGATCTCCTGCGTGGCGGCGGTGGTGGCGGCGTCCTCGCCGCTGTTGTCGGTGGGAGTCTCGGTGGTCTCGCCGCCGCAGGCGGCCAGAGCCAGGACCATGACCAGAGCCATGGTCAGCGCAAGAATTCTTTTCATCTTCTTCATATGTACCTCCTGAAAAATTTGATGAAATTTGCGATTACGCCCAACAAGGGCTATGTGCAAATTGTACAATTATACAGAGAGCTTGTCAAGACATTCTCGAAAATATTTTCAAAACCGTCATTTTATGAAAAAATTTTGAAAATAATTGTCGATTCTTCCCGCTTCCGGCGGACTCAGATGTGCTTTTCCGACAGCGCGTCGGCCACCAGCTCCCGCTGGTGTTTGCAGTGCTCCAGGTCCCGGCGGCACATTTCGGAGAACAGCACGTCGATCAGATAGAGCTGGGCGATACGGGCGGCGACGGAGCCCAGCTGCAGCGGCCCCTCGGTGGAGCCGCACTGCAGAACGATGTCCGCCAGCTCCGCGCCGGGGGAGCCTGTGTAGCGGGTCACCAGGATGATTCTCGTCCTCCGCTTTTTGGCCAGCTTCATCACGTCCATCATGTCCTTGGTGGCGCCGGAGTAGGAGAAGAACAAAATGGCGTCGTTCCCTGTCAGATTGGACGCGGCGATGACCTGCATATGGGAATCCCGCACCGCGAAAAAGCCCGGAAACGCCGTGGTGAACAGATGCGCCGCCTCCTCCGCCATCAGCATGGAGCCGCCCTGGCCCATGCACAGGACTGTTTTCGCCGCCAGCAGGGCCCCCGCCGCGGCGTGGAGGACGCCCGGCCGAATCAAATTCTGGGTCTCCCGGATGGCGTCGATCTCCGCGCCGGCCAGCTTTGCGCACAGGTCGGGAACGCTGTCGTCCGGCCCGATCTCACCCATCAGCGGCCCGGAATCCAGGCGTCCCGCCGTGGAGGCGGCGGTGGCCAGACGGAAATCGCTGTAGCCCCGGTAGCCCAGCCGCCTGCAAAAACGGGAGATGGTGGCCTCCGCCACGCCGCAGGCCGCGGCCAGCTCGGAGATGGACATCGTCTGGGAGCGCTGTCCGTGGGCAACGACATAATTCGCCAGCTTTTTCTCAGAAGCGGTCAGCTGGTAATACTCCTTTGTAATGCGGTTGAATACGCTTTCTTCAGGCATCGTGCGGCCTCCTTTCGGCAATGTTTCCGGGTTTCGTCAGCCCTCCAGCAGCTGGCCCAGCATGGTGTCGCACATGATCAGGGCGCGGGGCAGGTGGAAGGGGCCCTTGAAGGTGGAGCCCTTGGTGGAGGGCATTGTGGGCAGGCCGTCCCGGCGGAGGTAGCCGTACCACTCGCCGTACGCGGAATCGGAGAAGTGCTCCTTCACGTAGGCCACCACCTTTTCGAACCACTTGAAGTACTTCTCGTCCCCGGTGTCGCGGTACAGCATCAAAGAGGAGATCATGATCTCGTTGTGGGGCCACCACAGCTTCATGTCGTGCTCATAGGCCTCGGGGGGCTTTTTCAGGCAGTCGGTGAAGTACAGCAGTCCGCCGTACTCATTGTCCCAGCCGGCTTCGATGGCCCAGTCGAAGATCTGGGCGGCTTTCCGGACCAGTTCCCGGTCGCCGGTGCGCTTGGCGTGTTCCAGCAGGAACCAGACGCCCTCGATGTCGTGGCCGGGGTTGACGGTACGGCCCTCGGTATAATACAGCCGGGGAGTACCGTCCACATCCACGTTCTCCAGCACGCACTTCAGCTCGGGCTTGACGTGGTATTTGAAGATTTCATCCACACAGGCCTGGGCCCGCTCTTCGTACAGGTCCTTCCGCTCCGGGTCCGTCCGCAGCAGTACGCTGGTGACGTTCAGGATGATCATGGGGATGCCGAAAGCGCGGCCGGAGCGGGTCTCCGGGATGGTCTTGGGGCCCATGCCCACGGGGTCGGGCATGCCGTGGGCCAGGTCCCAGTACAGGTCATAGGCCCGGCGGGCCCGCTCCAGGTTCTCCTTCTCGCCGGTGACGCCGTAGTACTCGGCGTTGGCCAGGGCGTAGAACGCCTCGGAGAAGTAGTAGCGCCGCTGGCGCAGGGGCTTTCCGTCCTCCGTGACGGTGAAGTACATCCGCCCGCCGGCGGCGTGGTTGATGCAGTGGTCCTCCAGGAAGTCGATGCAGCTCCTGGAGGCCTCCAGCCATTCGGGGCGGCTGCCGTATACATGGCACAGATAGGAGAAGATCCAGCCGCAGCGGCCCTGCATCCACACGCTCTTGTCGGTGGAGTAGATCTCGCCCTTCCGGTCCAGGCAGGTGTATACGCCGCCGTGCTTCCGGTCAATGCCGTTTTTCAGCCAGAAATCCGCGCAGGTCGCCAATTCGCTCCGCACCCAATCCCGGTATGCTTGCAATGTCACTTTATCCATTATTTGGGCACCTTCCTTTCCTTAGATAGCCCTATCATATTTCCTTTTGTGCAACTCGTCAAGAAATTTTAGAAAATTTTTTTCAAACTCTTGACAAAATGAAAAAAGCTGTTAGCCTAAAGGTAAAATCAGAGACTGTAAGGATTTCCAAATTCCGGACATTTTTAAGGAGGATTCTTGTCATGAAGCATCTCGGCATCGACGTGAACGTCAAGCATCTCCCTCCCCTGGACCCCGCCTTTATCCCCCTGGGCCGCTTCTATGAGGAGTTCCTGAAGGACGCCAACGAGCCCTTTGACGTGGCGGTGGAGCGCTCGGGCGGCCAGATGGCCGTGTACCGCACACGCGTCCACGGCACGGAGGCGCTGCGGGAGGCGGATATCTACTACATCGACCGCGTCATCAAGACCCTGCTGTGGATGAAGGGCGGCTTCCGGGTGTACCTGGCCGGAAACGAGGCCGTGTGCGACGCCATGAAGGCCCACTACGCCGCCGGCGGTTCCCGGGATTTCGACTTCGGCTACATGAGCGACGTGTTCGAGCATCCCTTCGAGGTGGTGCGGGTGGACGCCGTGCCCGGGGAGAAGAGCTTCTCCAAGGCCATCGGCCGCCACCTGGACGGCTGCCGCATCGGCTTCGACGCCGGCGGAAGCGATCGCAAGGTCTCCGCCGTCATCGACGGCGAGAGCGTGTACAGCGAGGAGGTCGTCTGGTTCCCCAAGACCAACGCCGACCCGGATTACCACTACGACGGCATCGTGGCCGCCCTGAAGTCCGCCGCCGAGCACCTGCCCCGGGTGGACGCCGTGGGCGTCAGCTCCGCCGGCGTGTATATCGACAACCGGACCATGAACGCCTCCCTGTTCCTGAAGGTCCCCAAGGACCTGTTCGACGCCAAGGTGAAGGACATCTATATCCGCGCCATCACCGATACGTTTGGCGACGTGCCCTACGCCGTGGTCAACGACGGCGACGTGTCCGCCCTGGCGGGCGCCATGAGCCTGGAGGACAACAACGTCCTGGGCATCGCCATGGGCACCAGCGAGGCCGTGGGCTATGTGGATGAAGAGGGCAACATCACCGGCTGGCTGAACGAGCTGGCCTTCGTCCCCGTGGACGCCGCTCCCACCGCCATGCAGGACGAGTGGTCCGGCGACATCGGCTGCGGCGTCAAGTATTTCTCTCAGGACTCCGTCATCAAGCTGGCCCCCGCCGCGGGCATCCAGCTGGACGAGAGCCTGTCCCCCGCCGAGAAGCTGAAGGTCGTCCAGGGTCTGATGGAGCAGGACGATCCCCGGGCCGCCAAGATCTACGAGAGCATCGGCGTGTATCTGGCCCACTCTCTGGCGCTGTATCACCACCTGTACGGCTACCGCCACGTGCTGCTGCTGGGCCGCGTCATGAGCGGCAAGGGCGGCGACCTGCTGCTGGAGACCTGCAAGCAGGTCCTGGCCGACGAGTACGCCGAGGTCAACGGGAAGATCCATCTGGCCCTGCCTGACGAGAAGTTCCGCCGGGTGGGCCAGTCCGCCGCCGCGGCCAGTCTGCCGGAGATCGTGAAGTGAGCCGATGAAGAAACACATCATCTGCCTGGGCGATTCCAATACCCACGGCTATTGCGCGGACCCCAGCGGCTGCGCCGACCCCGCCCTGGCCCGCTTCAACGAGGACGAGCGCTGGACGTGCCTGCTGCAAAAGGCCCTGGGGGAGGAGTATCTGGTCATCGAGGAGGGCCTCTCCGGCCGCACCACGGTCTTTGAGGACCCCCTGTACGAGGGCCTGGACGCCCTGCATTATCTGTATCCCTGCCTGAAGAGCCATGAGCCGGTGAGCCTGCTGATCATCATGCTGGGCACCAACGACACCAAGGAGCGCTTTGGCGTCAACCCCTTTGCCATCGGCCTGGGGATGCGCCGTCTGGTGCAGAAGGCCAAGACTGTGGACTGCTGGGGGCCGGAGGGCAGGCCCAACATCCTGATCGTGGCGCCGCCCGTCATCGGGGAAGGTGTCCTGACCTCTCCGGTGGCCGACGAGATGGGCACCATGGGGCCCTCCTGCGTGGAGAAGTCCCGCAGGGTCCCCGGGGAGTTCCGCCGGGTGGCCGCCGAAACCGGCGTCCACTTCCTGGACGCCAATGAAGTTGGCTGCGAATTCAACCAGATTGACTTCATGCACCTGACCAAGGCGGGCCACGCCCGGCTGGCGGAGGCGCTGGCGGCGCTGGTCCCGGAGCTGGTGTAAGCCGTGGCCATTCCGTTTTTTGACCCGCAGAACGGGTTTTGGAGCGCCATCGGCAAGTTTACCGACGTGCTGGTGCTGAGCCTGCTGTGGCTGTTCTGCTCCCTGCCGGTGTTCACCATCGGCGCCGCCACCACCGCCCTGTACGACGCGGCGGTCCGGGGCGGAGCGGGCGGGCCCTGGGTCCGGTTCTTCCGCACTTTCCGGCGGGAGTTCGTCACCTCCACCGTGGTCACGGTGGTCTGGGGCGCGCTGCTGGCGGCGCTGGGGGCGCTGCTGCGGCTGCTGTGGCGGGCCGTGGCGGCCGGGACGGCCAACGTGGCGGTCGCCACGGCGTGCAGTCTGGCGTTTTTGCTGATTCCCGTGGGCGCGGCGTGCTGGATGTTCCCGCTGCTGTCCCGGTTCACCTTCCGCCCGGCGGCGCTGATGCTGGCGGGGCTGCGGTTCGCGGTGGGGTATCTGCCCCGCACCGTGGTGATCGTGGCCATTGCCGCCGCGGCGGCGCTGGCCAGCGGGCTGCTGTGGCTGCCCATGCTGGTGCTGCCCTGCGTGACGGCCCTGCTGTGGTCGCTGACGATGGAGCGGGTATTCCGAAAATACATGCCCCGGGAGGAGACGCCCCCTCCGGACGAGGAAGAGGCGTGACCTGTCCGCGGCCCTTTTTACACAGAAAAAGAGACCGAAATCCCGGCGGGGATTCCGGTCTCTTTTTTGTCGCGCTCAGAGGTGGAGCTCCTCGCTGCCGGACACCCGGAAAGCGATCAGCAGGGAGACCAGCGTCAGCGCCGTCAGGATGGTGGAGAGGGCCGCGGCGGTGCCGTAGCTGCCCCGCACCACCTCGGAGTAGACGGCCACGGAGAGGGTCCGCGTCTTCGTGGAGTACAGAATGACCGAGGAGGACAGCTCGTTGATCACCGTCACCCAGCTGAGGATGGCCCCGGAGAACACCCCCGGCAGCATCAGGACGGCCGTGACGCGGAAGAAGGACTTCAGCGGCGAAACGCCCAGGCTGATGGACGCCTCCTCCAGGGAGGCGGGGATCTGGTGGAGGATGGCGGAGCTGCCGCGCAGGGTATAGGGCAGGCGGCGGATGACCAGGGACAGCACCATGATAATGGCCGTTCCGCCCCACAGCCAGGGCCGCCCGTTGAAGGTCAGCAGCAGCGTGATGCCCAGCACGGAGCCGGGGATGATGTAGGGGAACATGGAGGCGGCGTCGATGATGCCGGTGACGACAGTCCCGCGGCGCACGGAGAGATAGGCGATGGCCACGCCCAGCACCACGATGATCAAAATGGCGGCGCCGCCCATGCGGACGGTGTTCCAGATGGCCCCGCCCAGGGTCTGGAAAGCCAGGACATAGCTGTTCAGGGAGTAGCCCTCCAGAAAAACCATGCGGTTGGCGTTGAGGAAGGAGGTGTAGATCACCGTTGCCTGGGGGATCAGGGAGAAGAGGACCACGCCGTAGAGCAGGATGTGAAGGACCGCGCCGCGCCAGCCCGCCAGGGGCCGGGCCTCCGGTGGGCGCATGCTGTTCATGTTGTAGCCCCGGCGGTCCACATAGAACTTCTGCAGGAGGAACAGCGCCGCGGTGATGACCACCATCAACGCGGCCAGGGCGGCGGCAAAGCCGGTATCGCCGCCCATCTCGTTGACAAACTCCGTGTAGATCAGGGTGGGCATGGTGACGTAGCCCTCGCCGATGAGCTGGGGCGTGCCGAAATCCGCCAGGGCGTTCATGAACACCAGCAGCGCGGCGGACAGGGCGGTGGGCGCGATCAGCGGCAGGACGTTGCCGGTAATCTTGCGGACGCCGTGGATGCCCAGGCTCTCGGCGGCCTCCATCAGGGACGGGTCCATCCGCTTCAGGGCGCCGGAGACGTAGATGTAGATAAAGGGGTAGAGCTTCAGCGTCAGCACCAGCACGATGCCCCGGAAGCCGTACACCGTGGGAATGTCCATTCCCAGGCGCTCCGCGAAAAACGTGGTGACCCAGCCGCTGCGGCCGCACAGCAAAATCCAGGAGTAGGCGCCGATGAAGGGCGGGGACATCATGGCGATGATGATCAAAAGCTCCAGCGCGCCCCTGCCCCGCACTCTGAAAAAGGTCATGCAATAGGCCAGCGGGACGCCGATCAGCAGCGTCAGCGCGGTGACGCAGACCGCCACGGACAGGCTGTTCCGCAGGGCCTGGTAGTAATACTTTTTGCTGAAGAACTTCACAAAGTTCTCCAGGGTCCACCGCCCTTCCTCCCCCTGAAAGCCGGAGAGGAACAGGCGGAACAGCGGCCAGAGCAGAAAGAGGCAGAAGGCCGCCAGGATGACCAGGGACAGCGCCTGCCAGAAGTCCGGGCGCCGCTTAGCCATGTCCCCCACCGCCTTCCATCAGGCTGCGGGACAGGTCCTCCGTGAAGACGTTGACCCGTCCCAGATCGGGCTGGAGGAATAGCGCCTCCCCCGGCTCGTACATCCGGCAGCCGCCGGTGAAGTCCTGGGCGTACTCGATGGGGGGATATCCCGGCAGGGCCACGCCGTCGGCAAACTCCAGAACGTAGTTCAGGGTCTTTCCCAGGAAGGTGCGGCCGCGGACCACGGCCCGGAGGCCGCTCTCCGCCGGGGACAGCTCCTCGGGACGGATGGACAGCGCCACCCGCTGCCCCGGCGCGGCCGTCATCCCCGCCGGGCGGGGGACGCGGCTTCCGTCGGCAAATTCCAGGCAGTCCTCCCCCGCCGTCGCCCCAAACAGGCCGCTGCGGCCGATGAAGGTGGCCACAAAGCCGTTGGCGGGGCGGGCGTAGATCTCCATCGGGGCGCCCACCTGCTGGACGACCCCCTGATTCATCACGGCGATGCGGTCGGAGATGGCCAGGGCCTCCTCCTGGTCGTGGGTCACATAGCAGGTGGTGATGCCCACCTGCTTCTGAACGTCCCGGATGGCGCCCCGCAGGTCCAGGCGCAGCTTGGCGTCCAGATTGCTGAGGGGCTCATCCATCAGCAGAACGCTGGGGTGGATGACGATGGCCCGGGCCAGCGCCACCCGCTGGAGCTGGCCGCCGGAGAGCTGGGCGGGCATCCGGTCCTGATACTCCCGAATCCGCACAACATCCAAAATCTCGTCCACCCGCCGGCGCGCCTCCTCCCGGGAGACCTTTCGGGCGCGGAAGCCGTACTCCACGTTTTTCCGCACGCTCATGTTGGGAAAGATGGCGTAGTTCTGAAACACCATGCCGATGTTGCGCCGGTGGGCGGGGACGTCCGTGATGGGCCGTCCGTCAAAGCACAACTCGCCGCCGTCCACGCTGTTGAAGCCCGCGATCATCCGCAGCAGGGTGGTTTTTCCGCAGCCGGAGGGGCCCAGCAGGGTGAAAAACTCCCCGTTGCGGATGGTCAGCGACAGGTCGGGGATCACGGTCTGCCCGCCGTACCGCTTGACCAAATGGTTCATCGAAATTGACACACTCATGGATTCTCGTTCCTTTCGCCGGTGCTAAAACGTTTCGCGTGGAGCGGCCCGTGCCTCCCCGCCGCCGTCTGTCGTCAGCCCTGCAGGTCGATGTACAGGTCCGTGAACCGCTCCAGCCAGGCCTCCTTGTTGTCGATGACCGTCTGGAGGTCGTCGGTGCGCACGTTGATCTCGCTGAGGTCCGCCAGAATGGGAGAGCCGGTGACATCCCCGCGGACGGAGCGCATGCAAAGCTCGTTCTGGCACATGAGCTGGGTCTCATAGCTGGTGCAGAAGTCCAGGAACTTCCGGGCGTTGGCCTCGTTGGGGCAGCCCTTGATGATGTAGGCGCCGTCGCCCCGGAAGACGACGCCCTCCTCCATGTACACGATCTCCACGTTGTCCGCGCCGGCGGCGATGACGTTGGCGGCGCTGCCCTCGGAGGTCAGGCCCACGATGTACTCGCCGTCGGCCACGCCCTTGTACACGGCGGAGGAGCCGCTGAGCAGCTTGCCGTCCAGCTGCCGGCAGAACTGCTCCACATAGGACCAGCCGTCGTCGGCGTTGCCGTCGCCCATATCCTCCAGCATGTTGACCAGGTGCTCAAAGGCGGAGGACGCCTTGGTGGGGTCGGCCATGGCGATGTGGCCCTTCAGCTCCGGGTTCAGCAGGTCGGCGTAGCCGTTGATCTCAATGTCGCCGATCAGGTCCTTGTTGACGATCAGGACGCTGGAGATCACGTCGAAGCGAGTCATGCCGCCCTCGGTGTTCTTGTAGGCGTCCAGCACGTCGCCCTCGTTGGCGGTGGTGTAGTCCGCGAAGTACTCCTGGAAAGCCGTGCAGTTGCTGATGGTGCCGCTGAGCATCACGTCGCCCTGGGGGTTCTCCGCCTCGGAGGCGATGCGGGACAGCAGCTCGCCGCCGCCGGCGGTGATCAGCTCCACGGTGATGCCGGTCTCCGCCTCAAAGGCGGCCATCAGCGCGTCGGTGACGGACTCCGGCAGAGAGGTGTAGACGATCAGGCTGCCGCTCTCCGCAGCGGGGGCGTCCGCTTCGCCGGAGCCCTCCGGAGACTGCGTTTCGGTTTGAGAGCCGCCGCAGGCGGCCAGGGACAGGACCAGCGCAAGGGCGGTCAGCAGGGCAAATACTTTTTTCATTTCAAATTCCTCCAAAATCAAAGATACAAATCGTCGGTTCATGCCTGTCGGACAGCGTCCTTCATGGCTTTCACATAGTCCGCCACATAGGGGACGGCGTCCCGCCCGTGCCGGGCGATGAGCTTCACGATGGCGCTGCCCACGATGGCGCCGTCGGACAGGGCCGCCATCTTTTGGGCCTGCTCCGGCGTGGAGATGCCGAAGCCCACGGCGCAGGGGAGCTTTGAGCTGGCCCGGATCAGCTTCACCATGGCGCCGATGTCGGTGGTGATCTCGCTGCGGACGCCGGTGACGCCCAGGGAGGAGACCACATAGATAAACCCACTGGCCTCCTTCGCCACCGTGGCGATGCGGTCCTCCGACGTGGGGGCCACCAGGGACACCAGGTCCAGGCCGTACCGCTTGCAGATGGGGTCGAACTCGTCCTTTTCCTCGTAGGGGATGTCCGGCAGGATCAGTCCGTCGATGCCGATGTCCGCGCAGGTGGAGATGAATTTCTCCGCGCCGTAGGAGTACACCACGTTGGCGTAGGTCATGAACACCATGGGCACCGTCACGTCCCGCCGCAGGTCCCGCACCAGGTCAAAAATCCGATCGGTGGTGGTCCCAGCGCCAAGCGCCCGGACGTTGGCCGCCTGGATGACGGGGCCCTCTGCCGTTGGGTCGGAGAAGGGGATGCCCAGCTCGATGAGGTCCGCCCCGCTCTCCGCCATGGCGCGGACGATCTTCGCGGTGGTCTCCAGGTCCGGGTCGCCGCAGGTGACGAATGGGATGAACGCCTTGCCGTTGGCAAAGGCCTTTGCGATGTTACTCATGGATATCCTCCCCTCTGTATCGTGCGATGGCCGCGCAGTCCTTGTCGCCGCGGCCGGAGATGTTGACGACGATGATCCGGTCCTTCCCCATGGTGGGGGCGAGCTTTTGGGCGTAGGCCAGGGCGTGGGCGGATTCGATGGCCGGGATGATGCCCTCCATCCGGGACAGGTACTCGAAGGACTCCACGGCCTCCTCGTCGGTGATGGGCACGTACTCCGCCCGGCCGGTGTCGTGGAGCATGGCGTGCTCCGGGCCGATGCCGGGATAGTCCAGGCCGGCGGAGATGGAGTACACCGGGGCGATCTGGCCGTACTGGTCCTGGCAGAAGTAGCTCTTCATGCCGTGGAAGATGCCCAGGCGGCCCGTGGCGATGGTGGCCGCCGTCTCGGCGGTGTCCACGCCCCGTCCGGCGGCCTCGCAGCCGATGAGCCGGACGCCGGGGTCGTCGATGAAGTGATAAAACGCGCCCATGGCGTTGGAGCCGCCGCCCACGCAGGCGATGACGGCGTCGGGAAGCTTCCCCTCCCGCTCCAGGAGCTGTTCCCTGATCTCCTTGGAGATCACCGCCTGGAAGTCCCGGACGATGGTGGGGAATGGATGGGGCCCCATGACGGAGCCCAGGCAGTAGTGGGTGTCGCTGACGCGGTTGGTCCACTCCCGGAAAGCGGCGGAGCAGGCATCCTTCAGCGTGCCGGTGCCGGTGGAGACAGGGATGACCTCCGCCCCCAGCAGGCGCATCTTATAGACGTTCAGCGCCTGACGCCTGGTGTCCTCCTCGCCCATGAACACCACACACTCCATGCCCATCAGGGCGGCGGCGGTGGCGGTGGCCACGCCGTGCTGGCCCGCGCCGGTCTCGGCGATGAGCCGGGTCTTGCCCATCTTCTTCGCCAGCAGCGCTTGGCCCAGCACGTTGTTGATCTTGTGGGCGCCGGTGTGGTTCAGGTCCTCCCGCTTCAAATAGATCTTGGCGCCGCCCAGGTCCTCCGTGACCTTGGCCGCGTAATAGAGACGGCTGGGCCGCCCCGCGTAGTCGTTGAGCAGCGCCGTCAGCTCCGCCTGAAAGGCCGGGTCCGCCTTGTAGCGGTCATAGGCCGTCTCCAGCTCAATGACGGCGTTCATCAGCGTCTCCGGGATGTACTGTCCGCCGTGGACGCCAAATCTTCCCCTTGGATTCGTCATGGTAATGCCTCCTGTCCAAATGCATAAAAAAACGCCCCTGATGAGAACTCTCTCATCAAGGACGGTCGATAACAAACCGCGGTGCCACCTTGGTTCACGGCGTGAGCCGTGCGCTTAGCGGAGTACCAGCATACTCCCGGCATGGTAACGCCTGCCTCCGGCGTCGCAGACTACTGGCGGGAAGTCCCGTTTTCGCCGCGCCCTCAGTGACCCATTGTGATCATCTGCATCTCGGCCCGGCTCACAGCCCCCCGGACTCTCTGCACGCGCATGGTGACCTTTACTCTCACTTCAACGGTTTCTCAATTTAACATGGATTTAACTGCGATTTATCATACGCCGATTTTTTTTCCCTGTCAAGCAAAAAATCCCGGTCTTTTTTGTCGGGCGGTCCCTTTCCACGGTTGACCTTTGGAAATTTTTCTTCTACAATAGCCTTGCTTTGAAACGCGGGGCCGGAAAGCGCGCCATATGGCTCCGCGGATCTTCCGCAGGCGCGGTTTCGGAGGGTTTATGAAAGGCTATCGTGTATTTGACATCATCGGGCCGCGGATGATCGGCCCTTCCAGCTCCCACACCGCCGGGGCCGTCCGGCTGGGCGGCGTCGCCTGCCGGCTGGTGGGCGGCGACGTGGTCCGGGCCACCGTCACGTTGTACGGCTCCTTCTCCAAAATCATCCGGGAATACGTGAAAGAACGGGGCGTCCTCACCCTGGAAGACGCCATCCGGAAAATGACCTCCCTCCCCGCCCGCCGCATGGGCTTAAAAGACCGGGGAGAACTCCGCCCCGGCGCTTATGCCGACCTTCTGATCTTCGACCCGGACACGTTCAGGGACCGCGCCACCTTCCAGGAGCCCACCCTTCTGGCGGAAGGGCTTTCCTACGCCCTC
>OIYT01001329.1_pt1 | contig 17894 bp, 18 predicted proteins | sample 1588201 | NCBI WGS metagenome assembly OIYT01 (sample SAMN03283260) | human gut metagenome | biome: human-associated habitat; material: feces | host: Homo sapiens | place: USA | collected 2013
AGCCGGAGCACGGCGCGACCTTCCGCGTGATCCTCCCAAAGAAATAAAAACAAAAGCGGCGGCGAACGGAAGCGTTTGCCGCCGCTCCTGCTTTTGGCGTTTCAAATTGTTTACAATTTATCCATTGACATTTCACTCGCGAGTTTGTACAATCTTAAACAATCTAATTTTAGAACATCGGAAAGGGGATGAGCGCTTGCACGAATGGCCGATCAACGCATCCATGGTTTTTCGCAATGCCAACCGGTTTATCGCAGCATATCATACGGTATTGCAGCCCGTTTGCAAGCGGACGGGACTGCCGCCGCTGGCGGTTGATATTCTGCTGTTTTTCGCCAATAATACCGATAAGAAAACAGCGAAGGATGTCTGCCTCTGCCTTGGCTGCAAGCCGGGGATCGTGTCGATCTATGTGGATCGGTTGGTAAACGAGGGCCTGCTGGAGCGGCAGGAGATCCGGGCGGATCGCCGAAAGACGCGCCTGGTCTGCACGCAGAAGGCACAGGATGTGATCGAGATGGGCAGAGAGCAGCAGAGGCGCTTTGCGCAGCGGCTGCTTGCAGGTCTGAGCGAGGATGATGTGAAAGTATTTCACGGTTACATTGCAAAAATGGACGGTAATATTTCCGGTATCATCGAAAACGGGGTTTGATAGGGAGAAATGCTATGCTGAAATTGCTGAAAAATACGAGGCGAAAGGAGCGGCTGATGGCGCTGCTCTGCCTTGTGCTCGTGGCGGTGCAGGTATATTTTGATCTGCGGCTGCCGGACTTTATGTCGGAGCTGACAAAGCTGATCCAAGTGGGCGTCGAGACGTCGCGGATCGTCACGGTCGGCCTGAAAATGCTCGGATGCACGTTTGCGAGCGCCGCGCTTGCGGTGGCCTGCGGTTTCCTTGCAGCCCAAACGGCTTCCGGCGTCAGCTTTACGATACGGGAAAAGCTCTTTCACCACGTCATGGACGTCGGCAAAGAGGAAATGCAGGGCTTTTCCGTGCCGAGTCTGATCACGCGAACGACGAACGACATCACGCAAATTCAGATGATCGTCGCCATGGGAATGCAGATGATCATCAAGGCGCCGATCATGGCGGTTTGGGCGCTTGCCAAAATTCTGAACAAGAGCTGGCAGCTCTCGGCAGTCACGGCCGCTTTTGTCGTTGTGATCTGCGTAACGATCCTGTCGGTCATGTCGGTGTGCCTGCCGCGCTTCCGCTTGGTGCAGAAGCTGACCGATAAAATCAACCGCGTCGCGCGCGAAAACCTGACCGGCATCAACGTTGTTCACGCTTTCCATGCCGAGCAGTATCAGAACCAGAAGTTCGATGTGCCCAGCAAGGAAATGATGGATCTTCAGATGAAAAACCAGCGCCTGTTTGCCATAATCCAGCCGGTCATGGGGCTGGGCATGAACGGCTTGACGCTCGTGATCTACTGGCTCGGCGCGGCGCTGCTCAACGCCATTCCCGTGGCCAATATGCAGGAACGGATGACCATGTTCGGCGATGTGACGGTGTTCAGCACGTACGCAATGTACATCGTCATGTCATTTATGATGCTCGTGATGATCTTCATGCTGCTGCCGCAGGCGCAGGTCTCGGCGGAGCGTATCAACGAGGTGCTTTCCGCGCAGGCCTCGATCCGTGAAGGTACGGTGCGTGCGGGCACGCAGACCGGCACGGTGGAGTTTAAGAACGTCTCCTTCCGCTACCCTGGCGCGTCGGAAGACGAGCTGACGAACGTCAGCTTCCGCGTGCGGCAGGGGCAGACGCTTGCTATCATCGGCGCGACCGGCAGCGGCAAAACGACGCTCATCAGCCTGATTCCGCGCTTTTATGACGCAACGCGCGGCGAAGTCCTTATCGACGGCGTGAATGTCAAGGACTATGCCTTCGACGCGCTTTATGACAAGCTGGGCTATGTGACGCAGAAGGCGATCCTGTTTGCAGGCTCGATCGAGGAGAACGTTTTCTTCGGCGAGAGCGCCGCTGCGCACGACGCGGCGAGCCTGAACGACGCGATCGCTCTTGCGCAGGCGGAGGAGTTTGTGGAGAAGCTGTCTGACGGCGCGCAGCATCACGTTGCGCAGCTCGGCAGAAATATGTCCGGCGGTCAGAAGCAGCGGCTTTCCATCGCCCGCGCGCTGGCGCGCAGGCCGGAGATCTTGATCTTTGACGACTCGTTTTCCGCGCTGGACTACCGTACCGACGCCATGCTGCGCGCCGGACTGAACGAAAAGCTGCACGACACGACAAAGATCATCGTCGCGCAGCGCATCAGCACGATCCGCCACGCGGATCAGATCATCGTGCTCGATCGCGGCGAGGCCGTCGGGATCGGCACGCACGAGGAACTGATGCGCGGTTGCGCGGTGTATCGCGAGATCGCGACCTCGCAGCTCAGCGCTGCGGAGCTTGCCTGAGGAGGGAAGTAAGATGAATAAAATGAGAAGTGCGCTCGGCCGCCTGTCTGACTACCTTCGCTCCAGCCTTGGCCTGATCTTCACCGCCCTGATCCTTGCGGCGCTCAGCGCGGTGATGACGATCGTCGGACCGAACCGGATCGGCGATATCGCCACGCTCATGGCGGAGGGACTTGGCGGCGGGATCGACCTTGCGGCGATCGCGCGGATCGGCATTTTCCTTGCGAGCATTTACATTCTGAGCGCCCTGTTTGGCTTCATTCAGCACTATATCATGGCAAACGTGACGCTCAAAATGTCCTACCGGATGCGCAGCGAGCTTTCCGAAAAGATCAACCGCGTGCCGCAGAAGTATTTTAACACCAATTCGCAGGGCGACATCCTCAGCCGCATTACCAACGACGTTTCCACCCTACAGCAGGGACTGACCAACAGCCTGCCGACCATCGTCAGTGCGGCGACGCAGTTTGTCGGCTGCCTGATCATGATGTTTGTAACGCAGTGGCGTCTGGCGCTGATCTCGCTGGGCGTGACGATGATCGGGTTGCTGCTGACCGTGCTGATCATGTCAAAGTCGCAGCGCTTCTTTGCGGCGCGTCAGAAAAACCTCGGCGAACTGAATGGTTACGTGGAGGAAATGTACTCCGGACACGACGTCGTGCGGATCAGCCGCGCGGGCAGGCGCGTAGGGTCGCGCTTCGACGCGCTCAATCGCGCGGTCTATGTCGCCAACTGGAAGTCGCAGTTCCTCTCCGGCATGATGATGCCGCTGATGAACGCCGTGGGCAATATCGCCTATGTCGCCGTGTGCGTGTTCGGCTCGATCCTTGCGATCAACGGCACGATCAAGTTCGGCGTGATCATATCCTTCATTTTCTACGTCCGCCTGTTTACCTCGCCGCTGACGCAGATCGCGCAGGGCATGACGAACTTGCAGACCGCTTCCGCTTCGGCGCACCGCATTTTTGACTTTTTGGAGAGCGAAGAACTCTCCGACGAGAGCGAAAAGACGGCGAAGCTCGACCATGTCAGGGGCGCGGTCTCCTTCGAGCACGTCCGCTTCAGCTATCCCGACTCGCCGGATAAGATCATCATCAAGGACTTCTCCGCGCAGGTGCAGCCGGGACAGAAGGTGGCGATCGTCGGCCCGACCGGCGCGGGCAAAACGACGATGGTCAACCTGCTCATGCGCTTTTTTGAGATCAACAGCGGCAGGATCTGCATTGACGGCATCCCGACCGTCCAACTGCGCCGTGAGAATGTGCATGAGCTGTTCGGCATGGTGCTTCAGGATACGTGGATCTTCGAGGGAACCATTCGTGAGAACTTGGTCTACAACATGAAGGGGATCACGGACGAGCAACTGGAGAAGGTCTGCCGTGTCTGCGGCCTTGACCACTTTGTGCATTCGCTGCCGCACGGGCTGGATACCGTGCTCTCGGAGAGCACGTCGATCTCGGCGGGTCAGAAGCAGCTTCTGACCATTGCGCGCGCCATGCTGCAAAACGCGCCGATGCTGATCTTGGATGAGGCGACCTCCTCCGTCGACACCAGAACGGAGCTGCTTATTCAGCGCGCGATGGATGAGCTGACGAGGGACAGAACGAGCTTTGTCATTGCGCACCGGCTCTCGACGATCAAGAACGCCGACCTGATCCTTGTCATGCGCGACGGGGATGTGGTGGAGAGCGGCACGCACGAGACGCTTATGCAGCGCGGCGGCTTCTACGCAGAGCTGTATAACAGCCAGTTTGAAAAGGCATCGTGATACGAAGAAAGGGCAGAAAGCCGACCGGCTTCCTGCCCTTTTATAGTTGTCCTTATGCTTCACCGATATAGACAAAGCGCGGCACCGTCTTGCCGTCTCGCTCGACCAGCTCGTTCCACATGGAGGCGGGGCGCACCCAAATGCCGCGCTCGCCATACAGTGCCTGATAAACGACGACCTCTTCCAAAGTTTCTGAATGCCGCGCAAGGCACAAGACCTGATATTCATTGCCCTTAAAGTGACGGTAACGACCAGTGCGGATGTCCATAAGCTGCCTCCAACCATTTTGTAATCTCTCTGCAATTACTATAACATACTTCCGCAGAAAATACAAGATATAAAGTTGACTCTTTTCAAATTCCACAAGATGTGGTATGATGTTGGAAACAAATGTTTGGAGGATTTTCATGGAGGAAATGATTTTACAGCTTGCGCAGGAGCTGAACCAGAAGCCCGTCCATGTTAGGAACGTCGTCGAGCTGCTTGACGCGGGCAACACCATCCCGTTCATCGCCCGCTACCGCAAGGAGCTGCACGGCGCGATGGACGACACGGTGCTGCGCACCTTGGCAGACCGCCTGCAATATCTGCGCAATCTGTCCCAGAGGCGCGAGGAGATCCGCCGCTCCATCGCCGCGCAGGAAAAGCTCACGGACGAGCTTGACGCGGCGATCGGCGCGGCAAAGACGCTCTCCGAACTGGAGGACCTGTATCGCCCCTTTAGGCCGAAGCGCCGCACGCGCGCCACGGTGGCAAAGGAGAAGGGGCTGGAGCCGCTGGCGCTGCGCCTGTTTGCGCAGGATCGGGAAGACGCGCCGCCGGAAGTACTGGCAGAAGATTATGTAAACCAAGAGCGCGGCGTGGGAAGCGTCGAGGAGGCGCTGGCAGGCGCGTCGGACATCGTTGCCGAGATGATCTCGGACGACGCGTCGCTTCGCAAGAGCCTGCGCGCGCTCATGCACCGCATGGCGACAGTGCGCTCCTGTGTGGTGAAGGGGAAAGAGGAGGGGACCTCGGTCTATCAACTGTATTATGACTTTAATCAGCCGCTTTCCAAGATGCAGGGACATCAGGTGCTTGCGATCAATCGCGGAGAGCGCGAGGGTTTCCTGAAGGCGGGCATTGAGATGGATCGGGAGCAGGCGCTCCTGTGCGTCAGACGCACCGTGCTGATCCCGGGCGGCGGAGCCAACGCCTTTGTGCGGGCGGCAGCCGACGACGCCTATGACCGCCTGATCGCGCCGAGCATGGAGCGCGAGCTTCGCGCCGCGCTGACGGATGAGGCAAACGAGGGCGCGATCCACAACTTCGCCCTGAACCTGCGGCCGCTTTTGATGCAGCCGCCGGTCAAAGGACACGTGACGATGGGTCTTGACCCGGGTTATAGCCACGGCTGCAAGGTCGCCGTGGTGGACGCGACGGGAAAGGTGCTGGCTACGTCGGTCGTCTATCCGACCTTTTCCAAGGCCAAGCGCGACGAGGCCATCCGCACGCTTGCGGCGATGATCCGCAGACACGGCGTAGAGCATATTGCCATCGGCAACGGCACGGCTTCGCGCGAGACGGAGGAGATGACCTGCGACCTGCTCAAGGAGGTCAGCGGCGTTTCCTACATGATCGTTTCCGAGGCGGGCGCGTCGGTCTATTCCGCCTCCCCGCTGGCCGCCGAGGAGTTTCCGCAGTATGACGTCAACCTGCGCTCCGCAGTCTCCATCGCGCGCCGGATGCAGGATCCGCTGGCGGAATTGGTCAAGATCGACCCGAAGGCGATCGGCGTCGGGCAGTACCAGCACGATCTGCCGGAAAAACGGCTGGACGAGACACTGGGCGGCGTGGTGGAGGACTGCGTCAACGCCGTCGGCGTGGATGTCAACACGGCCTCGCCGTCGCTGCTGCGCCGTGTCTCCGGCCTTAACGCGACGACCGCGAAGAATATTGTCCTGTACCGTGAGGAAAACGGCGCGTTTACCTCACGCAAGCAGATCCTCAAGGTGCCGAAGCTCGGCGCGAAGGCCTATGAGCAGGCGGCCGGCTTCCTCCGCGTGCCGGAGAGCCAGCAGATCCTCGACCACACCGGTGTTCATCCGGAGTCCTATGCCGCGGCGGAAAAACTCTTGGGGCTGTGCGGCTGCACGCTTTCCGACGGCGCGCAGATCGCGCAGCTGCCCGAACGGCTGAAGCAGTACGGCGTGCAGCGTGCGGCGCAGGCCTGCGGTGTGGGTGTCCCGACGCTGCGGGACATTGCAAATGAATTATGTAAACCCGGGCGCGACCCGCGCGACGAGCTTCCGGCACCGATCCTGCGTCGGGACGTGATGGAAATGAAGGATCTGAAAAAGGGTATGGTGCTCAGCGGGACCGTGCGCAACGTGATCGACTTCGGCGTATTTGTGGACATCGGTGTGCATCAGGACGGCCTTGTGCACATCTCCCGCGTCTGCAACCGCTATATCCGTCACCCGTCCGAGGTCGTGTCCGTGGGCGACATCGTGCGCGTTATGGTGCTGGAGGTCGACGAGAAGCGTAAGCGTATCAGTCTGACGATGCGCGACCTTCCGGAGGAATAAATAAGAAGGGCAGGAAACCGGTACGGTTTCCTGCCCTTGCTATGTATGCGTTCAATTGTCGGTGATGATGCGGCAGGCACCCCAGAAGTGGGTGTTGTAGTAGCCGCTCCAGAGCGTGTCGATCACGACGCCGCGCGTCGGGTTCGAGGCGTGGATGAAGTAGCCGTCGCCGAGGTACAGACCAACGTGCGTGATGCTGCGGAACGAGCTGTTAAAGTAGTTGGTGTTGCTGTAGCTGGTGAAGAAGACCAGATCGCCGGGCTTCAGGTCGTCCATGCCGACATTCACGCCGTCCTTATACTGCTCCTGCGCGCCGCGCGAGAAGGAGTAGCCGAAGTGCTTGTAGACATAGAGGACGAAACCGGAGCAGTCGAAGCTGTTCGGACCGTTGCCGCCGTAGACGTACGGATAGCCCTCAAAGCTGCGGGCGAAGGCCAGCATATCGTTGATCAGCGCGGTATGCTCGTCCACATCGGGTTCGCCGTCGGGGTGCTTCTCGATCCAGCCGGTGGTGAATTTGAAGCAGCGCAGGAAGATGGCGACTGCCTGTTCGGTGCTGGTGGCATCCTGCGGGTTGATGCGCGAGCCGTCTCCGCGCACCGCGCCGATGTAGAGCATCAGACGGGTAGGCGCCTGCGCCCATTCGGAAACGCTCTTGCCGTCACGGAAGGAGCCGAGCGATGCGGCGCGGCTGTCATCGCGCGGATAGCCGACCACCTTCATGAAGTTGGCCATGATCTTGAAGAACTGTTCACGCGTCAGCGTGTCGTCGGGGCCGAATTTTCCGTTGCCGTAGCCGCCGACAATGCCAAGCTCGTAGGCGGCGTTGACATCGGGATCGGAGGCGTCGGTGAAGTGGTTTTCGCCGGAGGGCGTGTAGTCCTCGCCCTTGATCTTCTCATAGGCAAGCACCGCAATGGCGCACATCTGCGCACGGGTGATGTTCTTGCTCATGTCGCACTTGGCAAGGCACTCCGGAATGAGCTTTCTGTCCTCCATTTCCTTCACTTCCGGCACCGCCCACGGGCTGATATTATAGAAGCCGGATTTCAGAATCTCGATGCTTTTGGTCTCTTCACTCTGCGCGTTGATCCAGTCGCACATATAGCGGTAGGCGCGGAAGAACATGACGATCGCTTCCTCGCGCGTCGTGTTGCTCAGGGGCTTGAGGTAGTTGCCGGCACCCTGCACCACGCCGATGGCGACCATCGCCTTGGTCGGCTCGACGGCGTAAGCGCTGATGGAGGAGGCGTCGGCGAAGTTACTCAGAGAGGGAAGCGTCAGACTGTCGTCGTGCCACATTGCGGTCTGCATCATGTTGTGCGTGATCTTGAAGAAGTCCTGCCGCGTCAGCGGGTCGTTCGGGCCGAACTTGCCGTCGCCGTAGCCGCCGACGATGCCCTGCTCAAAGGCGTAGTTGATGGCGGGATCCTTCGTGTCTTCAAAGTTGTTCGTTGCGTTCGGACCGACGCCGGGCGTGCCGATGAGCTGGTTGTAGACCAGAACCGCCATCTGGCACATTTCCTGACGGCTGATGGTTTTGGTCATGTCGGCGCTGCGCAGGCTCTCCGGCAGAAGACCCGCGCTCTCCATGGAGCTGACGGCCTCTTGCGCCCACGGGCTGACGTTGGTGTAGGCGCCCGCCACGGGAATGCAGGCGGCGAGCAGACACAGACACAGGAACAGACAGACAAGTTTCTTTTTCATAGATTCATAACCTCCAGATCCAGCTCCAGACCGACGGGACAGTGGTCGGAGCCATAGACATCCTGATAAATGGGAGTGGCGCGCACGCGGTCGCGCAGCCGGTCGGACACAAGAAAATAGTCGATGCGCCAGCCGATGTTCTTCTCGCGCGCCCGAAAACGGTAGCTCCACCAAGAGTAGGCGACGGTCTCGGGATTGCGATAGCGGAAGGTATCGGTAAAGCCGGAAGCAAGCAGCTGCGTGAATTTCCCGCGCTCTTCATCGGAAAAACCCGCGTTGCCGCGATTTGCCTTCGGGTTTTTCAGGTCGATCTCCTCATGCGCGACGTTCAGATCGCCGCAGAGGATGATGGGCTTCTCGCGGTCGAGCGACAGGAGATAGTCGCGCAGCGCGTCTTCCCACTGCATCCGGTGCGAAAGCCGCTTCAGGCCGTCTTGCGCGTTCGGGGTGTAGCAGGTGAGAATGTGGCAGGCGGGGTAGGTCAGCGTGATCAGGCGGCCTTCATGATCCAGCGCCTCGCAGCCGACGCCATAGCGCACGCTGAGCGGCTGCTGCTTTGCAAAGATCGCCGTGCCGGAATAGCCCTTCTTTTCGGCAGAGTACAAGAACTTGTGATACCCCTCCGGACAGAAGGCGATCTGCTCCGGCTGCGCCTTCGTTTCCTGCAAGCAGAAAAAGTCGGCGTCCATTGCGGAAAAGACGTCGGAAAATCCCTTTTCCTGACAGGCGCGTATGCCGTTAACGTTCCACGAGACCAGTTTCATGTGCTTGCTCCCTTCGTACGATCACATTGTAACAAATAATTACAAAAATTACAAGCCCCTGACGAAAAAAGAATAAATTTGTCGTCAGGTCGCGGGCGCGAGGCGGCAGTTCAGCTCCCGATACTTTTCCCGCAGCGCCAGTAGATCGGCAAAGGTGTCCGGCCGCTTCGAAACGTCGCGCAGCAGCGCAGACGGGTGATACAGCGCGGTGTAGAGCACGCCGTTTTTCTCCGTCCAGTGCCCATGGTCGCGCGTGATGCGGTATTCCGGATGGATCAGGCGCATGGCCGCGATGCGGCCGAGACAGACGACAATCTTCGGCTGAAGCAGGGCAAGCTGCCGCTCCAGATAGCCGATGCAGGCGTCCTGTTCGGTCTGCATCGGGTCACGGTTCATCGGCGGGCGGCACTTGACGATGTTGGTGATGTAGCAGTTCTTTCGGCTCAGGTCGATGATGGAGAGCATCCGATCCAAAAGCTGACCGGCAGGGCCGACAAACGGCTCTCCTTGCAGATCCTCCTGCTGCCCGGGGCCTTCGCCGACAAAGACGATGTCCGAGGAGACGGGGCCGACGCCGAAGACCACGCTGTTGCGCGTGCGGCAGAGCGGGCAGGCGGTGCAGGCAAGGCACTGCTGCCGCAGCGGTTCCATTTCGCTCATTTGCGCGCCCTCCTTCTGCCGTGACGGCGCTTTGCTTTCCGGATGTTATGCCAGCGCACGATCAGCAGCGCGCAGACGAGAAAAAACAATAAGGTTACTGGTACCGAAAGGTACCAGTAACGCAGAAGCTTTGCGACCATCCGGGCAAAGAAATTATCGGACTTTTCCGCAACGGAAATCGGACTGGAGCGCGACACGGCGGTCAGCGTGACAAGGTCGCAGGTGGCAAGCGTGTGACCGTCGTAGACGGCCGACACGGTGCCGACGCGCTGCCCCTGTGTCAGCGGCGCTTCGAGCTGCTCTGTGTCATAGTGCAGCTCCATGCGAATGTCGGAGCGCTTGCAGGAGTCGGGCAGGAGCACGCTGACCTTCTGCGCCGCGTGCACGACGACGTCGCCGCGACCGGCGGCGTAGAGTACCGACGGCTGATCCTGCATCTTGGTGTCCGTCAGCACCTGCACGAAGGAGAAGTGGTCAAAGCCGTATTCAAAGAGCTTCTTTGACACAGGGAAACGCATATCATAGTCCGCGCCGTTGCTGTCCTTCCGCATTTCGCAGCCGCATACGATGCTCATGAAGTACAGACCCTTGTCCTTTGCCGTGGAGATCAGGCAGCAGCCGGCGGGCGTAGTGAAGCCGGTCTTGATGCCGGAGGCTTTGCTGTAGTAGTACTGCGACTGGATGTGGGTGCTGACCAGATAGTTGGTGGTGTAGATCTTGCGCTCGTCGGAGAGATTGGTGGCGGGCACGGTGTGCATCGTCGTTGTGGCAAATTCCTGAAATTCCTCGTACTGCCAAGCCCAGCGGCTCAGCGTGGAGAGGTCGCGCACCGTCGTGTAGTGCTCCGAGTCGTGCATACCGTGGGTGTTGACGTAGTGCGTCGAGGTCATGCCGAGCGCCTTTGCCTGATCGTTCATCATCTGAACGTAGGTATCAATGTCCCCCGCGATGTACTCCGCCACGACGTCGCAGGCATCGTTCGCGGACTCGACCATGATGCAGTAAAGCAGCTCGCGCAGCGTAAGCTGCTCGCCGATCTTCAGACCGGCGCTGCTGCCGTTGGGGTCGAAGTTTGCAAGCGACGACTCCGTGACCGTGACCAGATCGTTCATATGTCCGTTCTTGATGGCCACCATGCAGGTCATGATCTTTGTCAGGCTGGCGGGATAGATGCGCTTGTCGATGTTATACCCGTAGGCGAGCGTGTCCGAATTCAGTTCGATCAGTGCCGCCGCCGTCGCCTCGACCTCGTAGTCGACGGACAGACCGTATTCCTTCAGCGGCGCGGGGGCGTCCGGCTCCGTCGCGGTGCTCTGCGGCGCTTCGGTCTGCACCGGCTCTGTCTGCGCAGGCTCGCTTGCCGCGACGGATTCGTTCGCCGTTTCGGCGGGCGCAGCGAAACCGGAGAGGCTCAGCCCAAAGAGCAGCGCAAGGGTGAGAAGCAAGGCGGTCAGTCTCGTTTTTTTCATAAAATCCTCCAAATCCTTGCCGATCAGGCAGCGTGTGTGATATAATACCGGTATCTCTTATATTATAACAAATTTCCGGCGATGTCAATCTTATGTCAACGAAAGGAACGCGATTATGAAACGACGGGCGGCTGCGATCATCGCGGCGGGCATTTTTGCGGTGCTGCTGGCCTTCTGCGTGGGCTGGTCTTTGTCGCAACGCAGCGGCGCGACGACCGTGCGCCTTTCCGAATTGCAGGCGCGCAGCCATGCGGCGCCGCAGACAACGCAGAGTCAGATCGACCTGTCGGAGAAGATCAATCTCAATACCGCCTCCGCCGCGCAGCTTCAGGTGCTGCCCGGGATCGGCGCGACCTATGCCGAGCGGATCATTGCTTATCGCGAGGCAAACGGCGGCTTTTCCTCAATCGAGGAGCTGATGGAGGTCAAGGGGATCGGAGAAAAGCGCTTTGCGGCGCTGAAGGATTATGTGACAGTGGAGGAAGCAAATGAAAATTCTGGTAGTCGATGACGAACAGCTCTTGGTCAAGGGCATGAAGTATAATCTGCAAAACGACGGCTATGAGGTCGTGACGGGCAGCAACGGGCGCGAGGCGATCGAGCTTGCGCGCGACAGCGCGGTGCGCCTGATCGTGCTTGACGTGATGATGCCGGAGATCGACGGCTTAGAGGCCTGTCGGCGCATCCGTGAGTTTTCCGATGTGCCGATCATCATGCTCACGGCGCGCACGCAGGACATGGATAAGCTCCTTGGATTTGAGCATGGGGCGGACGACTATCTGACCAAGCCCTTTAACATCCTCGAGCTGAAAGCGCGCATCCGCGCACTGCTGCGCCGAAGCGGCGCGCTGGAAAAGAACCGCAGCCGCCTGACGGTCGGCGCGCTGACGATGGACACGCAGGAGCGCAACGTCTATAAAAACGACGTGCCGGTGGAGCTGACGGCGCGCGAGTTTGACGTGCTGGAGCTGCTGATGCGCAACCCCAACCGCGTCTATTCGCGCGAAAACCTGCTCGACCTGATCTGGGGCTACGAGTACAGCAGCGATATTCGCACGGTGGACGTGCACATCCGGCGGATCCGCGAAAAGATCGAGAGCGTGCCGGCCGAGCCGGAATACATCATGACAAAGTGGGGAGTTGGGTACTATTTCAAGGCATAGCGTAAAGCTGCACTGGCGCAGCTCGCAGCTGCGCTACGCCGTTGCCTACATCCTTGTGACGACGGCGGTGCTGGTATTTCTGAATATCTACGCATCGGTGAGCATGCGGCGGATGATCTTTTCCTCGCAGCGCGACTCGATGAAGGAAAAGGCGACGCTGATGTCCGCCACGCTTTTGCAGTCGGATGATCTGACGGCGGCAAAGGTGGAGAGCGCCGTGCATTCGCTCGGTGATCTGCGCACGACGCGCACCGTGGTCACGGACGCGGGCGGCACGGCGCTGTATGACTCGCTGGAGCAGGGGAGCGGGAAGCTGCTGCTGTTTCCGGAGATCGTGGAAGCGCTGGAGAATACAGACGTGTTCTTCTGCCAATATCACAGCGGCGCGGTGGAAAGCCGCGTCGCCATGCCGCTTGTGCGCGCGGGGAAGATCATGGGCGCGGTCTACCTGATGACCTACGATACCGATCAGGGCGGGCTGATCCACGCGCTGCAAACGAACTTCCTGCGCGTTTCCGTCGCGCTCGAGATCGCGGTGATCGTCTATTCGCTCTTCTTCTCCTCCGCCTTCTCCCGCCGGATGCGCCGCATTCTCTACTCCGTGCGCATGATGTGCGAGGGCGACTACGGCTACAAGATCGAGCTGCGCGGCCATGACGAGATGGAGCAGCTCGGCAGGGCGTTTAACGACCTTGCGGAGCGGCTGGAGGAATCGGAGGCGCGCCGCCGCCGTTTCGTCTCCGACGCGTCGCACGAATTAAAGACGCCGCTGGCCTCCATCAAACTCCTTTCGGACTCCATTTTGCAAAATGAGATGGATGCCGAAACGCAGCGGGAGTTCATCGGCGACATCGGCAGAGAGGCCGACCGGCTGGGGAGACTTTCGCAAAAGCTCCTAATGCTGACGCGACTGGACAGCAACGTGCCCGAAGAGCGCGACGTGCTGGAGCTTTCCTCCACCGTCGTCAAGGTCGCGCGTATGCTGCGTCCGCTGGCGCGCCTGCGTCAGATCCGCGTGGAGACCGTGCTGGAAAAGGGCTGCTCGATCCTGATGGTCGAGGACGACCTGTACCAGATCGTCTTTAATCTGGCGGAAAACGCGATCAAGTATAACCACGAGGGCGGCTGGGTCTGCCTGCGGATGCACCGCGATGACGACGATGTGACGCTGCGCGTGGAGGACAACGGCGCGGGCATACCGGAAGATGCGCGGCAGCACGTCTTTGAGCGCTTCTACCGCGTGGACAAGGCGCGCTCACGCGCGGCCGGTGGTTCCGGCCTCGGCCTGTCGATCGTTCACGATATGGTCAAGCGGAATTTCGGAACGATCCGCGTAGACGCGCGTGAGGGCGGCGGTACGGTCTTCACGGTGACGTTCCCGCTTTTTGAGGTGAAGGAATGAAAAAAAGAGTCGTATGTCTTTTGCTGCTGCTGTTGCTGCTGACCTCCTGCGGCAAGGCGGTGAAGGTGCGCGGCAGCGGGGAATTTCTCTTCTATTTCTATCCGAAGGACGAGTTTTCTCTGCATACGCAGCAGGCGGACGGAACGTTCGAGACACTGGAGGACTTGATGCGCGCCTACCTTGCTGCGGAGCCGGAGGCGGGCGCGCTCTCGCCGTTTCCGGAGGGCTGGGTGCTGGAGAGCGCCGCGATGGAGGGCAACACCGCCGTGCTGCGCTTCGCCGGACGCTGGACGGAGCAGACGCCGCTGGAACGCTCACTGACGAATGCCTGCATCGCAAAGACCCTGTTTCAGCGCGAGGAAGTTTACCGCATTACCGTCTATCGCCCGGGCGAGAGCGAGCCGACGACGCTCAACGAAAACGACGTTATTCTGAAGGACAACGGGATGCTGCCGCAGGAGGAAGAGGTCGTCCTCTATTTCCCCGACGACGCAAGACGCTTCCTGCTGCGCGAGACGCGGACCGTCGCCGCGATGGATGCCGCCGACAAGCCGGCCTTTATTCTGCGTCAGCTCCTTCTCGGTCACCCGCTCTCCTGCATTCCGGAGGGAACGGAGCTGCTCGACATTTCCGTGGAGGGCGGGATCTGCACGGTCAATCTTTCCTCCGCGTTTGAGCTGAACATGGAGCGGAGCTTTGCCGCAGAGCGAATGGCGGTGTATTCCATCGTCGATTCGCTTACCGAGCTTCCGGAGATACAGGCCGTGGACATCTGGGTCGCGGGAGCGCCGCTCGAGTCGCTGCGCTACCTTACCTTTGCCCAGAGCGTGACGCGAGACGAGACACTTCTGCGGCGCGGCATTTTGGCGGCGGATACCGAGGCGACGCTCTACATGACCTACGGCGACGGGACGAAGCTGGTCGAAGTGCCCGTTGTTCTGGCCGAGCGGAGCGAGGAGGCGCTGATGAGCGCGCTGCTTACGAAACAGGGTGTCTGCGGCGTGAAAAACTGCATTCCGGCGGGTACAAAGCTGCTGACGCTGCGCATGGAGAACGGCGTCTGCGCGGTAGATCTGACGGCGGAGCTGCTCGACGGCTGCGAGACGGCACAGGAAGAGACGATGGCGGTGCGCAGCATCGTTGCGACGCTTTCGCAGCTTCCCGAGGTGCGGTCCGTTGAGATACTGGTCGAGGGAATCGCGCCGAATTACCGTGACGACGCGCTGCTTTTGTGCCAAAAACCGGAAACCCAGTGGTTTGCGCAATAGTTTCGACGGACTGCGCAAACGGATTGACCTATAATGGACGTGTATGGCGAATGCCGCCGTACACGTCCATTTTTTATTCGGAGGAGGGAAACCGATGAGAGTAACGAGCTTTGTACAGGATCGTTTTCTGACCCTTGCGCTCTGCGGCGAGATCGACCATCACAGCGCAAGGGAGATCATGCGCACGATCACGGAGAAGATCGACGCGTTTTTGCCGCTGCGCTGCGTGCTGGATTTCCGCGACGTCAGTTTTATGGATTCCAGCGGGATCGCCGTGGTCATCCACGCGCACCGCCAGATGAAAACGCTGCAAGGAACGCTGCTGCTGCAAAACATCCCGCCGCAGCCGTATAAGGTGCTGCACGCGGCGGGCATTGAGAAGATCACGGAGATAAGGGAGGAGTGCAGACCATGAGATACGAGAACCAAATGCGGCTGGAATTTCCCAGCAGATCCTGCAACGAGGCGTTCGCGCGCTCTGCCGTCGCCTGCTTTGCCGCGCAGCTCGACCCGACGCTCGATGAGCTTGGCGACATCAAAACGGCGGTTTCCGAGGCCGTGACCAACTGCATTGTCCATGCCTATCCGGAAACGATCGGGACGATCGTCATCAAGGCGGCCATCGTTGAGGGCAATGTGTTGGAACTGTGGATCAAGGATCGCGGCTGCGGCATCGAGGACGTCGAGCAGGCCTGCAAGCCCATGTTTACGACCGGCGGCGAGGAGCGCAGCGGAATGGGCATCACCATTATGGAGAGCTTTATGACCGAGTTCCATTTGACCTCGACGCGCGGAAAGGGCACGACGGTACATATGAAGCGCCGGATCGTCCGGCGCGGTGGGAAAAAATGATCGCGCAGGATATGCTGCGTCGGGCGCACGAAGGCGACCGAGAGGCTGCTGAAGCGTTGGTGGTGGAAAACAGCGGGCTGATCTGGTCGGTGGCGCGGCGGTATTTCGGACGCGGCGTGGATCCGGACGATCTGTATCAGCTGGGCTGTCTCGGATTTTTGAAGGCGGTGGAGGGCTTTGACGAGGCCTACGGCACGCAGTTTTCCACCTATGCTGTGCCAAAGATCGCGGGCGAGATCCGGCGCTTTCTGCGCGACGACGGCGCGGTGAAGGTCAGCCGCACGTTAAAGGAGCGCGCGATCCAGATCCGTGCCAAGCGGCAGGAGATGGCGGCACAGTTAGGGCGCGAGGCGACGCTGGGAGAGCTGTCGGAGCTGCTCGAGCTGACGCCCGAGGAGATCGCGGCCGCCGAGGGCGCGACGGGAACGGTGGAGTCGATCCAGCGGCGTTCCGGTGAAGACGGCTTTGCGCTGGAGGACGTGCTTACAGAGGGGGAGATGGAGGAGAAGATTGTGGAGCGTATCGCGCTGAAGGAAGCAATCGCGCGTCTGAGTGAACGGGAGCAGATGGTGATCAATTTGCGCTTTTTCCATGGACTGACGCAGGACAAAACGTCAAAAATTCTCGGTGTGTCGCAGGTACAGGTCTCCAGAATCGAAAAAAAGGCGCTGGAGGCGCTGCGCGGACAGATCGACGGCTAAAAACGGGACTGTTGCAGAATGAAAGTTTTGCAACAGTCCCGTTTTACAGCGTGCCGAAAAAGATTTTTCGGCACGCTGGGAGACGAAAGGTTCGGAAGACGAGTAACTCACGTCCGTCGGCGTATAGAGATACGGTAGGGTGCGAGTTGCGAAGTAAGTCAAAATATAAATAAATCTGTTTTCAACTTGTAAAAGTTCAAAAACTCTCGATCCGGCGCATGAACAGCAGGCTTGCGCGGGCCAGGTCGGTCGTAATGGACAAGTCAACGCCGCCGCTCATTGCGATCAAAACTCTTCCCATCAGACCATACGGCAGGCTTCGCAGCTTGCGCAGTCGGGGAACTTGTTCTTGTCGTAGGGAATGTGGTTGCGCTCGTAATAGTCGCGCACGGCGGACTTGACTGCCTCCTCGGCGAGCACCGAACAGTGCAGCTTGTGCGCGGGAAGACCGCCCAGCGCCTCGACGACCTGCTTGTTCGTCACGGCAAGCGCCTCCTCGATCGTCTTGCCGCGGATCATCTCCGTCGCAATGGAGCTTGAGGCGATCGCGCTGCCGCAGCCGAAGGTCTCGAATTTTACGTCGGTGATGACGTTGTCCTTGATCTTCAGGTACATTTTCATAATATCGCCGCACTTGGCGTTGCCGACTTCGCCAACGCCGTCGGCGTCTTCTATGCTGCCCACATTGCGCGGATGCAGAAAGTGATCCATTACGGTTTCGGTATACAGTGCCATATCGCTTCCTCCTTCTTACAGTACAAAACTGCGCTGGCCGCTTTGCAGTTCTTTCCAAACGGGCGAGATGCTGCGCAGGTAGGCGACCGCCTGCGGGATCTCTTGGAGCAGATAGTCGATCTGCTCCGGCGTGTTCTCCGCGCTGAGCGTCAGACGCAGAGAGCCGTGCGCGACCTCATGCGGGCGGCCGATGGCGAGCAGAACGTGGCTCGGATCGAGCGAACCGGAGGTGCAGGCGCTGCCGGAGGAGGCACAGATGCCCTTGTTGTCGAGCAGCAGCAGGAGGCTTTCGCCCTCGATGCCCTCAAAGCAGAAGCTGACGTTGCCCGGCAGACGGTGCACGGGGTCGCCGTTGAGCGCGCTGTGGGGGATCGCCGACAGTCCGGCGATCAGCCGGTCGCGCAGCGCGGAGACCTT
>OIYT01001333.1_pt1 | contig 17862 bp, 16 predicted proteins | sample 1588201 | NCBI WGS metagenome assembly OIYT01 (sample SAMN03283260) | human gut metagenome | biome: human-associated habitat; material: feces | host: Homo sapiens | place: USA | collected 2013
CGGCACCGCAGCAGGAACACCGCTCAAGGGCGCTGTTTATGAGATCGTCAATGCCCGCAGCGGCAAGGTGGTCGATTATATTACGAGCGATGCCAGGGGCGTTGCGGCCAGTAAGCCGCTGCCTTTAACGCGCTATCAGATCCGCGAGGTCACAGCGCCGTCTTTCTGGCAGATTGACCCCACCGTGCATGATGTGACGCTGGAATATCCCGGCCAGATCTTCAAGCTGTCCGCCTACGATAAGGCGGCTAAGCTGGGCGTCAGCATCACCAAGCGCGGCAACGCGCAGGTCATGGCAGGCCAGTCCATGCGCTATGATCTGACGGTCGCCAACACCTCCAATGTGCCGCTGGAATCCTTCTTCTGGCATGATAAGATTCCCTATGATGTGGCGCGTCCCACGATGCTCACCACCGGCACCTACAGCGCGCGACTCAACTATCGCATTCTCTATAAGACCAACTACAATGCAAGCTATCAAGTGCTGGCTTCCAACCTGCTCACCAGCAACAATTATAGCTTCAGCCTCAATGCCATTCCCATGCAGGCGGGTGAAGTGGTGACCGACATCTATTTTGATTTCGGCACCGTTCCCGTGGGCTTCCAGAGTGTTGCCAAACCCACGCTGAGTGTGATGGTGAATGGAAGCGCTGTCAATGGCTATCAGCTGGTCAACCGCGCCGATGCGGGCGGTAAATATCAGGGTACCTGGCAGACCGCACAGGCATCCTGGGTCACCGTGATTCGTAAACTCTGGAACACACCGACACTTCCCAAGACGGGATATTAAGGTGTTCAAATTAACTTCGCTCTAATCGTGTGAATTAGAGCACATAAAATAGCCCACGCCTACTAATTTAGTGGGCGCGGGCTTTGATCAAAAGTTATCTGCTCAATCTTTTCCCAGCTTGGAAGTAAAAATATAAGTCCTTTTTTTCTGTTTCCGTTTTCACATTCCGATACTCCGCATAGGAAGACGCAATTTGCTTTATGGCTACGGCACCGCCAGCAGCAAGTATTGTTGCATCTGTTGATAAGGCTTGATTGAACGCAGGAATAACTCCAGCGGCAGCAACTGCAACTACCATTCCGGCCATTGACTTCCATGCTCCTTCATCTGTTAGTAGTTTGCCACTCAAGTTTTTCAAAAAGGTATTCTCTTTTGTCGCTTCCTCTATCTCCAGCAAAGCCGGAACTACTTCTTTATCATATAGCAAATTGCATTCGCTTTCAAAGTCATTATCCCAAGGCAATGACTGTATCTCAGATGAGTAAGTTAACATTTTACTTCTGAAGCGGGCCAGCGGGGATGACAACTCACTTTTTATGTCAATGAGTTCATCCACGGGAGCAGAATCAAAGCAGGGCAATCTCTGAATAAAATTGTCGGTCACTCCTGCATGGGTTATCTTTAGCTTTTCCATGGGGGACAGTTGAATCACTTTGGCGTTTACCGCTGCCCGCATTAAATTATTGGATTGTTCGTCAAACAAAGGATATGAATTACTCAGTGCTTCATTTAAGTGCAAAATATACTCTTGAACTGCAGCAGTAGTATTATCAACAGTGTGCTGAAACTCTGCAATTTTTATCTGCTTAGATTTAATTAGCCGAGAAAGCTCTGTGCACTGAGATTCTCCTATAAACTGATACACAGAAGTACTTATACCTAGGACGGCTTCTTGCAACTGACGATTGATTTTCAATCGTTCAACATATGGGATTGCCCGATAGCGACGGCCATACAGTATATCTGAAAACTGTTTTAGAACGGGTATTGCCTCGGCATAGGTATTTGCATCAACTGTTTTTATCAATGGCATCATCTGCTGAAAGAGTTTTAATGCAGAGAATATATCTTTCCGATATGACTCATCTGTGAGTTGGTGAAATATGTATGCAACAGGGCTTATCAATGTAATATTGTCTGCATATAACAGTGCTGACTTAATATATTGAAGTTCTCTATCCAAATCGATTCCGCTCGGAGCGAGCGCTATCGTAAAGTTAAATCCCATTGCTTCACATCCAATCTCTGTGGTTTTATTTAATTTTTAATTATAGTACATATGCAATAAAATTACAAGAAACGACATTTGATATTGGAGGAAGTGGATAGCTTTACGCTATCCACTTCCTCATTTAAGAAAGGCGGCAATCATGAGATCATCTGTAGTTATCAATGGAACCACCATTTCTCTCAACTCTGTTATTCGCTTTGCACAGCCGAAAGGTGGGCGGCACGAAAAATTTTATCCCAGGCAATGGGTAGATCCTCCGGTTTACCAGATGATGCGGGAATCCTATCGTACCCGTTGGGCTGAGGAGAAACATAAGCAAGGGCGGAAGGACTCATCATTGGGTAATATGGTAGAGATCTCGTCTGGTGGTTATCTCTGGCTTTATCATTTGGACGCAGAGTGCAATCTGCGAAGTGACATCTTCACTTGGGCTGGCGGTATTCCTGCACAGCAAGGTAAAATCAATGGATAAACAGGACCAAAATGGCTTGGATGAACTTGCCCATTCGGCAAATACGATTCACGGCGTCCTGCGAACGGGCAAGGCAATTTCAAATATTGCCAAGGGCGCTGCCGCAGGTGGGCCATATGGCGCAGCTATCGCGGGTGCACTTGCCGCTCAAAAGCATATTGGGGCTATCACGATTGCAGTGATAGCCCTTCTCATGCTTCCGGTACTATTTGTGCTAATGCTGCCCTCTGTCATTTTTGGCGGACTTACCAATGCGGGATCGTCTACAGACAGTTCTCAGCCGATCTTGAACGATAATGCTGCCATCATAGAAGCCACAAATGACCTTGCCTTTACCATCAACCAGATTCTCGGAGAAGGGATTGATGATGTAACTGCCCGTATCACACAGGACTTTGCGGCTACGCCAGGCGACAACTATGAGATTATCAACCCTTACGAGGGAAACATCGTCAGCAACACGAACTCCTTTCTCGGACAATACTGCGCTGCCAAAAATCAAGACTGGGAAACGATTTCACCTGCTGATTTGGCAACTGTCCTCCGAGCTGGGAAAAGCCATCTCTACACTTTCACCTATATGACGGAAACCCGGACAGTCGAAGCGGACGATCCTGACACGCCGGATGTCATAGAGCGGACCACAGAACTTTGGTACATCTACACCATCGTCTACAATGGCGAGGCTTACTTTGCAGATACTATCTTCCACCTCACCGATGAGCAAAAAACGCTTTCTGATGATTATGCTCAAAACTTGAGCCTGTTTCTCGGTGATGGAATGTTTCAAGGCGTTTTTACCGATGAGGTATCCACAGGCATCCCTTCACTGGGAAATGTTATTTTTCGTGACGGGATCACAGATGTCGTCTATTTCAACCAACTGGACGAACGATACTGCAACAAACCTTCATAGTGCAAATAATAGTCGGCAAACGCAAACAGCCAGTGTTTTTCAAGATCTATATTGCCAACAGATGGCCGCAACCAATAGAGCATAAAGCAAAACACATATGCTCCAAGCAGTTGCAACGTCTTGCGGCGAAGTACAATATCAGCCCAGATTTTACGCAGATGTATAACATATGTAAAGTCTGAAAAGCAATCCTTCTGATTGCTTTTTTGCCAAATGTTCAAATGTGCAATAGGAAAAGCAATTAGAAAAAATAAAACGAAAATACATGATGGAGTAAACTCCCACTGCCCAATTCTGAAAAAGGGATAACAAAAAAGAATCTGTTGCTGCATATGCGTCCCTCCATAGTCTATCAAGGGAGGCTCTACGCAAGAGACGGAAACGGTGACTTTGAGGGAAAGATCCCCTTTGTTCCGTTTTTTGAGTTTGAACGGAGAGAAGCGATCCGCTGTTCTAAAAAGTTGCCAAATCCGAAAGGCTATGAGCAGATGAAAGAAAAGCTGTTATCCTTGCCCGGTGGTGAGCAGTATTCCCTCCATGGTGCCTGTCAGGATAACTGGATCTATGCCCTCAGCTTCGGCAAAGAGACCGTGCAGGTCATCGACACCAGCGAGTGGATGGGGCGGTCCTATGAACTGATTGCTGTTCTTTATACGCACAAGCCGACCGGATTCCAGTTTACAAATTACTGTATCCGCCCTGCCGGCAGTATATCATCTTCATTGCGCCACGATCTTCTGCTCTATGACTGGGCAGAACATCAACCGGGCACAGATTCTTATTGAGGTGGTCGCTTATGTCAAAGATTACGGAAAAGATCGCCAAGCTTCTTGCGTTGGCGGAAAGCCCCTACGAGGAAGAAGCCAAAGCCGCACTGCTGCAAGCCCGGCGCCTGATGGCGGAGCACAAACTCATGCCGGAAGATATTGAGCCGCAGGAGAATAAAAGGGTAATTCAGGAGTGCGTGGGAGTCACATGCACGAAACTCTCTTCGCCGTGGACGGTTTACCTCTCCACGCTCATTGCTGCGCATTACTGCTGCAGGCCCTATCGGAGTTCCGTACATGGCAGCAAGGTTTCGGAGATCGGGTTTATCGGCATGGAGGACGACTTCAAGCTCTGTAAGCTGGCGTTTCTCTACGCCTATGATTGCATCTCAAGCCGATGCAGACAGATCCGTACCCAAAAGGAATATTCCGCAAAGGCTCTTCGGGAGATGTGCAATTCTTATGGCTGGGGCTTTTGCCGCGGGCTGTCTGCTGCTTTCCAAAAGCAGGAGGCAGAACACCAGGAATGGGGATTGGTCATGGTCGTGCCGCAGGCGGTCGAGGACGCCGTTTCCAAAATGAAGCGGAGCAGTTATAAGATCTCGCCCCAAAGCAGTATGAACCATCAATACGCAGCCATGGGCTATGCGGATGGGCAGGAGTTCGATATGCGCCGCCGGCTGGAGCCTTCGGCGTGATTGGTGCATTTGCATTGACAATGCACATATAGCATATTATAATAGGACTACGAAAGGAGTGTGAGAGCATGGCCAGTATCAACATGAGCATCCGCACGGATTCGGAATTAAAAGCACAGGCTGAACAGGTTCTCAGTCAGCTTGGTATGAACATGACTGGAACGATCAATATGTTTCTTCAGCAAATTGTTCGGGATCGTGCGGTACCTTTGTCCCTATCATTGAGTTCTGAGCAGTCTCTTTATGCTGATTTGCTCAAAGCAAGGACGGAGCGAGAACAGGGTGTTGAATATCTGTCTTCCGACTCTGTTCTCAGATCTATTGATTCCGCAATAGAGAAAGGCTCTGCCAATGGCTAAATATCAAGTGCAGGTTCATCCCCGTGTAGCCTCTCAGCTGGTTCAACATGCTGAATTTATCGCACGGGTAAGCAAACCTGCGGCACAACGATTCCGAGTGGGCTTTTCTGAGATTCTTCGCCGCATGCAGGAAAACCCGTATCAATTTCCCTCTTGTGATGATCCAAACTTGCCTTCCAATTTTTATCGAAAAGCTTTGTTTGGAACATGGTACAAAGTGATTTTCTATATTGAAAATCAGCAGGTTTTCGTAGATGCAGTGGCGGACTGCCGCTCGGAAAGCCAGATACTTTAGCGGTTCACATTTTTAGAGTGAATTATTGTTGCTCACTATGCAACAGCATACTACGAAGGACGTACAGACTTGTAAAAAGTCTGTGCGTCCTTTTTCATTTTCAGGAGGATGATATGAAACCCACTTATTCAAATGCCCGGAAACTGGCATGGTATCCGGACCTCGCCTGCCCTGTCTGCGGCGGTGATGTCAATTCATGGGATAAACGATGCAGTCGTGCGCTGGGTTACCGGCAGATCGTATGTGAGGGCTGTATCTCGGAGGAGTATCAGATCACGGTGGAAAATCTGCGCTATGTGATGGAAAACCACTTTGGACTGGTTCCGTGTCCGGGGATATGAGCATGAAACAGAATCAACTGACCCGGGATCTCTACGCCGCAGGCTACACGCGGGAGGATCACCCCTCCTTCGTGTATTGGAGCGATTGGCAGAATTTCGGCTATCTCTTTGAGGCTCTATTGAAGTTTACATGGGAAACTCCATGCGGTCTTTTGGTTGATGGCAAAAGTGATCTCGGCCGGGGCCTTGCCTGCAGCGACGCCTCGTTCCAAGGCATCGATTACTGCCCGGAAAATGACAACCCACTGCTGCGCTGCCCCTATGAACACAAGGACTGTCCACACAGCATCCGCGGCTTTCCTGTCCCTCTCTGCCCCTGCCACACCACCGGCAAACGGTATTCTTTCGAGCAAAGCGTCGAGAAGGTGGAAATGGAAAGAAGCGAGAGACAGCACCGGCAATACATGGAGATTACCGGCGGGGTCTACTGCGCCTGCGTGGTAGGCTGCAATGGCTATGAAGGCGGCCGTGTCGAAGTCAAATACGATGTGGAGCAGTGTATTCGCTGCCGCTGCCAGAATCCTGTCTGCGTCATTCGCAAGCAGGAGCGGGACCTGAGCCGCGCCAATGTCTTTTATGATGTGCGCCGCACATGGATCACCCGCATCGGCTTTCTGGAGGAAAAGAAAGTACAGGTGACAAAGGGTGAGCGTGTGTTTCCCCATCCTGTGGCCCGAACGGACGCGGAGATCTGGCTGGAAATGAAAAAGGCGCACTTCAACCCGCTTTGGAGCAGCTCTGTGATCGACTCCCCGCACCTGACACCAGAGGATCGGCGGCAGACATTTTTCAGCAAAATGCACCGCCGGTACGGGGAGTATGATTACTTTGAATTTCACTATGATGTGGAGAATATCCGCATTGCCAAAAGTGAGCAAAGGGATCTGCTGCAAGATCTGCGGGATGTGGCGGACGGCTTGGAGGTCGTCCATGCGGTCGATCTCAAGAAGGAGCAGGCCGCCAAAAAGCGGGAGTCCCGGCAGCGGCGCAGGGAGCAAAAGGAGCGGCGGCTGAACAAGCAGCGTTTCCCAGCTCCGCCCAAGGAGGAACAGCTTACATTACTAACAGAGGAGGAGCATTTCAGCAATGGCGATCAAACTGGCTGAACAGACGAATGGGCCCCATATTTTCATGCGGCTCCGTCTGGACAGCGGCCGCGTCGAGGAGATCGACGCTTACATCACAGAGGAAGGCTGGCGCTATGTCACCAGCGCAGACCGCACCCCGGAGGTGCGGCTGCGGATCATTGCGGCGTTTCATACGCTGTATTGACCTGCTTTCTATACATTTCAAGGGGAGGATGCCGGTTTTCGGCGTCCTCCCCCCCCATTTACAAAAAGGATGTGATTTTGAACATGAAATACGAATATTACCCGAAAAGGCGGGCGGAGCAGGAGCGCAGAGAGCTGAATGAACAGATCCTCCGGCTGCTGCAAAGCGGAGCCTGTGAGCAGTCCGGTGTGACCGACGAGGACATTTTCAATCGCTATACCGGCGATGGCGGCCTGCACGGACTGCGGCGCAGCGACTATGAAAACTACAACGCATTCAGCGCGGCGAAAAAGGAGCTGGAAAACGGCCAGTTTTTCACGCCGCCGCCGCTGTGCGAAATGATCGTTTCGGCCCTGCACCTCTCCGACACAGATCTGGCAGCGGATCTCACCTGCGGCATGGGGAATTTCTTCAATTTCCTGCCAAATGAACGCAACGCCTACGGCTGTGAGGTCGATCCCAACGCCTGCGCCGTTGCCCGAAAGCTCTACCCGCAGGCACACATCGTACAGGGTGACATTCGGGACTATGAGCCCCAAACGCATTTTGATTTTGTCCTGGGCAATCCTCCCTTTCACCTGCGCTGGATCATGCCGGACGCCACCGTTATGACTTCCCATCAGTATTACTGCCTGAAGGCGGCAAAGCTGCTCAAGCCCCTCGGTATTCTGGCAGTCATTGTGCCGGCGTCCTTTCTTGCTGACAGCTTCTCCGATAAAGGCGCCATCCGCATGATGGAGAGCCGCTTCAGCTTCTTGGGGCAGGTGATGCTGCCGGGCAGTGCCTTTTCAGACAGCGGTGTGGACGGCTTTCCGACCAAGCTACAATTTTGGCAGAAGAAAAGCACCTCGGCGGACTGGACGTCCAAACGGTACTCGACGGACTGCGCGGATATCTATATTCCCTCCGGGCATCCGGTCATGGCAGTGCCCGCGCTTTACGAGAAGTTTGTCATGGTCGCAAAGGCGGATCTGGCAGGCAATCGGAACAAAGTCTTTCTGGAACTGGCACAACTCAAAACCACCAAGAGCACTTTTCTCTATCAGGTGAAGAAGTACCTGTATCAGATCCGAAGTCATCCGGCCACGCGGGAAAAATACGATGCCTGCTTTTCCTATGTTCATCGGTTTTATACCCAGCGGCAGCCGGTGGATATGCCCTATGAGGAGTGGCAGCGCGTGCAGCTTACCGAAGCAAAGGTGCTGACGTATCTGAAGCAGGCTTTGTGCCGCCAAAACGCCAAGCCGGAGCGGGATGAAATTCGTCTGGTCAAGCAGAAATACAGCTTTGTCTACAAGGCATACAGCCGGAAGATGGCAAAGCTCCTGACGGACGAGATGCGTGCGCCGGTGCCGATCTATCAGGCAGTGCTGGACGATAAGCCGGAGCGGTTTCCGGGCTATGAGCGGCTGCTGCGCCGGAAACGCCGGGAGTATGACAATCAGGAGCAGCCCTTTTCCGAGATGGCCGAAAACGCGCAGCTTGCTGACTGGATCGGCCGCTTTCAATATTGGGACGCCCAGAATCATGCTTACATCCACCTGAATCCGCTCCAGAGCCACGATGTCAACCTGACGCTCCAAAAGCGGTATGCCTTCCTGCAATGGGAGCAGGGCAGCGGCAAAACCCCCGCCGCTATTTTTACGGGGAAGCACCGCGTGGAAATGGGAGCTGTTCACAGTATATGGGTCATTTCCAGCGCCATCTCCATCCGCAACAACTGGGATGTGATTTTGAAGGGCGCAGGCTTTTCCTATGTGTTTGTGGAGCGGCTGGCTGATCTGCAGCGCATCCGACCGGGTGATTTTGTGATCCTGACGCTGAACAAGGTCAGCCAGTACAAAAAGCAGATCGGGCGCTATATCAAGCAGCTTGGCTATAAGATCCAGTTTATTTTTGATGAGAGCGACAACATCTCCAACCCCAGCTCCAAGCAGGCGCTTTCCGTACTGTCCTGCTTTCGCCGCTGCAAGTATAAGCTCCTGACCACCGGCACCAGCACGCGGAACAACATCTCCGAGTTTGCTCCGCAGCTGGAGCTGCTCTACAACAATTCCATCAACATGATCTCATGGTGCCGGACGCTTTACAGCTACGATAAACGGTCTGCGGATATGGAGCACAAGGAAAATCCCTATTACGCAATGCCGATCCCCGCTTATAAAAAGGGCTACCGCCTGTTCGCAAATTCCCATCTGCCGGAGAAAATCACCGTCTTTGGCGTGGGACAGCGAAATCAGGACATCTACAACGCCGACGAATTGGATCGGCTGTTGGGAAAGACGGTCATCACCCGCACCTTTGAAGAGGTCACGGGAAAGGATATCCGCCGTATCCATCAGATGCCGATTCCGTTTCTCCCGGAGGAGCGGGAGGTCTACAATATCGTGCTGAAGGAGTTTTACCGCATCCAGCGCGAATATTACAGTTCGACCGGAAACAGCCGGAAGGACGCGCTGATGCGGCTCATTCAGCAGATCACCCTGCTACTGCGCATCAGCGCCGCCCCGGACTGCATGAAGGAATACGAGGGCGAGACGCCGCTCAAGGAGATGGCCGTTGTGGAAGCCCTTGCCAGATGGCCGGAAGAAGTTGTAGCCATCGGCGTGCGGCATACTACGGTGTTGGACCGTTACGCCGCCATCCGCGAATACCTTCCGGAGCGGCCTCTCTTTGTGGTGACAGGCTCCACCGTCACCTTCGCCAAGCGGCGCGCTCTGCGGGAGGTATTGAGGGACAGTCAGAACGGCATCCTGCTCTGCACACAGCAGAGCCTTCCCTCCAGCGTGAACTTCGAGTTTGTCAACAAGATCATCATTCCGGAGATGCACTACAACAACGCCGGCATGAGCCAGTTTTATATGCGATTCGTCCGCTACACCTCCACGGAGAAAAAGGATCTGTATTTCCCCATCTACATAGGAAGTCTGGAATCCAACCTCATGCAGATGGTGCTGGCAAAGGAAAAGCTCACCATGTTTATGAAGGGACAGGACGCGGATATGGACGAGATCTATGCCAAATTCGGCGTGGATTATGACCTGCTCTCCACGTTGATGACCCGTGAAACGGATGACGAGGGACACCTGCGTATCCACTGGGGCGAACAGAAGATCGCCTGATTTCAGGAAAGGAACAAGAAATGGACAAATTTTATATTGAACTTTATCCAAAGGCTGATTTGGAAAACGAATGGGCAAAGAACAAGCACACGCCCGGCGCCATGCCCTGTATGCGCTGCGGCGGCCCCATGCGGGACGTTCTTGCCGAAAACGCTCTGAGCCGTGCGCTGAACATCTATGTCTGCCCTGCGTGCGGCATGGACGAGGCTCTGCGGGATGCCGCCGGGAAGATACGCCCGGTGCGGGACTGGTACGCCGTGAAGCAGCACCGTTTTGCGGAGCATAAGGACCCGCAGGCAGTCAAGCTGACGCCAGCCTGTGCGTTCATGGAGATCTTCTCCGGAGCGCGGAAGACGCTGCCGTTGAGCGGCGCCCGGTATCCTGCTTCGCTGGTTGCCTATTCCCGCTCGGACTATGACGGGTGGCGATGGTGGACAACATGGTTCCCGGATGAAGAAATGTGCCCTGCTCCGGAGCTTGCACAGGAAATCGACGCCTTCCAGTCGCAGCTTCTCGCCCTGCCGGAATTCAAAACCCTGTGGGCGATGGAGCGGATGTGCTGGCTGTATGCCCAGCCGACAAATGAGCCCACGGAATTTAATCTGTACGCGGAAACGGCGCATTTTCATATCTGGCTCCGCTTGATCACGCGGGAGCGGGACTATAACCTCTACACATATTTCTTCGCAAAATAAGCGAATCGTTCAGACGCAGAAGGTCTCTCGCCTCATTCGATGAATGGAGCGGGAGACCTTCCTATTCTATCGCATTCAACCTCCTATATTTTCCATTTCCTATCTTTCGTTGAAATAACAGCAGAAAACTTCTTACCAAACCCATAATACAAACCTTTATACCAATATGCAAGAGAACAATCTTACGGTCTTTTCTGAAAATGACGCATCACTATATAGGTATTTTCTCATCAATAAAAATATATGGAGAAATATTCTCCACCATATCGCAGGCGCATTTTACGATGTAGTACGGCAGTTGGATAAGTTATAAGCGGAATTGAAATTCATATCCAATAGTGGTAAAATAACCATATAATGGTTAATAATGCTTGTACTATACTACATGAGGAGCAATACGGATGAAAATACTTTTTTTGCATTTGAGCGATCTTCACCTACGTAATCCCGCAGATATCAACAAAACGGCAGTAAGTGAAATAGCGGGGGCGCTTTCACCTCAATGCATAGGATCGGTTAATAAAATCATCGTCCTCATTACTGGGGATATTGCATATAGCGGGAAAAGGTCTGAGTATAGTGCATTTGTTGAGTTTAAGACACTACTGATAGCCGGCTTGAAAGAGAAGGTTCTACCAGATGTTTTCATTGATGTATTCTTTGTTCCTGGGAATCATGACATTGATTATACCAGGCTTCCGACCGCAGACGATAGGCGGTACTACGAGGGATGGCTTAAACCAGAGAAGGAAACGGAGATTAATTTCAACAAAGAAATGGCTGCCCGTAAAGCATTTTATGACTTTGCACAGCAATTCGATTCCTTTGGCCAGATGGAAAGGGCTTTCTGCAGGAAAATAATTGATATTGATGGCTTTACACTGGAAGTTAATCTTCTAAATACATCTTTCTTTTCGTTGTTACACGAAAATGATCAAGGTCTCCACTACTTAGCGCCTGAGATTATCTCAAAGATTTCTAGCCCAACCGGGGCAATGATGGCAATTACGTTGATGCATCATTCCCATCAATGGTTTTACGACGGGTGTAAGCGGGAGGCCGAAAAGTCACTTTTAGAAAAAAACACAATGATTTTCTGTGGGCATGAGCACTTTTCTGTAACACAGGAAATTGCTTATAATGGGGTTGCCCCAGCTCATATTTTTTGTGGAGGAAGTCTTTGTAACTGCGGAAATTGGACAGATAGTGAGTTTTTTGCTTGTGTATATGATACCACTCAGGAGAGATTTACACAGTATCAATTCAAATGGGATAAGGGCAAAACAATTTATTACCGAAACCAAGTAGATGAAGGTTACTTGTCCTATAAGTACTCTACAGATTGTCCCAAGCGACAGGATAGAAAGCATATCGCAACTCTGATTGAAGACCGTAATAACCATATTTCAGATAAGTTGTCAGATTATTATGTGTTTCCGGGATTGAGACATGAAGCGGTAGATCAGGATGATGAGGAAAATGAAGTACATACTTTAGAAGGATTTTATCAAAAAATTGAGGAAGATCGGCGAGTAGAAATCAGTGGTGGCGATTCTTCAGGGAAAAGCGCGCTATTGAAGATGGCCTTCCAACACTTTTTGACAAAAAAGTATGCTTTACTGTGCAAAGTTGAGGATATTTCATCAGGGAATAGGCATCGGATTATCAAGAACATTTTTGAATATATTTATGGAACCGATGGTGCAGAGTATGCTAGGTTTGAACGTGCAAATAAGGACGATAAGATTATCTTGATTGATGACATACACCTTATAAAATCGCAACATATTAGCGGGTTCCTTGAGGGAATCGAAGATGAATTCGGATATGTCATTTATACAACCAACAGTTTACTGAAACTGGATATTCAAGAACGGATAAAAATGGCGATTGCCAAAGACTCCTATTCGTGCTATAGAATCTTACCGCTGTACCAAGCGAAGCGAAAGGAGTTGGTTGGGAAAATAATCCCTCTAAAATACCCAAACAGCTCCGAAAAGGAGCATGGGGAACAAGTAGCCCGGATTTGCCATGTCCTCGATTTGCAAAGAAGGTATATACCACTCTCCCCCGAGATTATTCTTCAATTCATTGAGCATTATGCGAACTACCAAATGGAGTCGGCTCAAAACGATGGCAGCATTTTTGGAAAAGTGTTTGAATCAACGATTACAAGTACTCTGAGTCCGTATATGGCAGGGACACTTACGGTAGATAAGGCAATGCTCATTTTGGGGAAAATAGGTTTTTATGCTCATATAAATCGAAAATATCCAATATCAGATAAGGATATTATTTCTGTTATCGATAAGTACTGTGACGATTACGGTGCAAAGGTCGATGCGGTAAACTTTATTACAATAGTCATAAGAGCTGGTATGCTAGCAAAGCATGAAGACCGAGGGTTATATAAATTCTGCAACAATAACTATCTAGCATACTTCATTGCTAGTGAAATATGTGCAAATAAGGATTTGCAGGCCGTGCAATACTGTTTAAAATATTCGTGCTTTGGAATTAACTCAACGGTACTGATGTTTGTTACGTATCTCACAAATGAAACTTCCCTAATTGATGCTATTTTGACCTCCGCTACAGAGGCATCTACAGAATGGAAAGAGTTTACATTTGGAATGCCTGAGCTTAAATATCTTGAAGTTCAAAGTCCGATTAAACAGCTTATCCCACCTTCAAAATATGAGGCAGAAAAAGAGCGTCAAATTGATGATGCGAAGGATCGTGCTGAAATAGAGAACTCGCAAGTAGATGTTGTAAGTATCTACGATTACAAAGAAGATGAGATTGAAAAGCTTGAAAACCAGTTAACAAGATCAATTTCGTTACTCATGCTAATTGCTCGCTGTTTGCCCAATTTTGAGCATAGGTTAAAAAAGCCCCAGAAAGAGGCTGTTGTAAAAGCAATTTATGAACTTCCGAATAAGATTTTTTATGCGTGGGCAGTTGAGACGGAGAGGCAAAAAAAGGATCTTATTCAAATGATTCTCCAAATGGAGACAAACGAGTTTACCAGAAAGATAAATACCGAAACCGAAGCAAAACGGTATCTGCAGTGGAACTCCATATCTCTCCTACTCGAATTGTATTACGGAACAATCAGCAATGCATACCGAGAGAACACCTACGAGTATTTAACGGGCTTGGCAGCGGAAACAGTTAAATTTGACAAAGAAACACACGCATTAGAGAAACTAATCGTACTCCTCCAGAGCAAACGAATTGACAGCTTTTATGCAGATGGGAAAAAGCTCATGAAGGATGCGAATTCCCCTGCGGCAAAATTGGCACTCTGCTGTGTTGCGCAACGATTACTAACAAAAGAGACACTTTCAATCGGTCAGGCAAAGCGGATTGAAGCTGCGTTCTTCATGGATAGAAACCACGCAGCCAATTTGTATCGCCGTCAAATTGAGAAAAAAGAAAAATGAGAGCACTGTTTCGTGCAACTTTGCAGTCCTTGCTATGTAATATTAGCAGGGACTGCAAAGTTTTTTATAAGGAGTATGACTATGGATACAAAAGAAATACTTCAGAACTATTTATTATGTGCAAATATTTCGGAATATCGTGGCCCCACAAGAAGTCTCGTCGAACTGATATATTGGGCAATAGGAGAGATTGTTTGCGCCCAGAATATAGAACGACTATTTGCAACAAATACACATATAGAGAATTATAGTCTAACTATACAAGAAAAAGGCAGCCGAGCAGAGGTACGCATCGTAAAAATGAATACGCCGCCCTCCGACGGACACTTTGACCGCACAGGTCAGACAGCTTGACCGCTGAAATCATACACTCTCGCCGCCGGTCAGACACCCCCTGTATAATGGAATTGCATCGAAAGATGTAATCTAACAACAGGAGGAAAACACGATGACCAACTACAAAGAGATCATCAGACTTCATAGTCTGGGTCTCAACAAAACGCGCATCGCCGAGAGCTGTGGCTGCGCCCGGAGCACCGTCATCACGGCATTGCACAAGGCTGAAGAAAACGGCCTCTCGTGGAATGCGGTGAAGAACCTTAGCTCTGAGGAAGTGACCCGTAAGCTGTACCCTGCCACATCTATGGGGCAGCGGTACAGTATGCCGGACTACGAGTGGGTCCACAAGGAAATGCAGAAGAGCGGCGTCACGCTCAGCCTGCTGTGGGTGGAGTATTGCGAACGGTGCCGCCAAAACGGTGAGCTCCCCTACAAGTCCACGCAGTTCAACAAGTACTACGCCGACTATGTTCACAAAACGAAAGCGACCATGCACCTGGAGCACAAGCCCGGTGAGAACCTCCAGGTGGACTGGGCCGGTCAGACCGCTGGGATTACGGACACGGACACCGGCGAGTGCCTGCCCGCCTATCTCTTTGTAGCAGTGCTTCCGTACAGCGGCTACGCCTATACGGAAGCGTTCCTCGACATGAAGCAGGAAGCATGGATCACAGCTCATGTTCATGCCTACAACTATTTCGGTGGAGTCACCCGAATCCTGACCCCGGACAATCTCAAGGCCGGCGTCATCAAGAATACCCGCACGGAGACCGTCCTGAACAAAGCCTACCAGGAAATGGCGGAGCATTACGGCACCGCAATTATCCCCACCCGTCCACGGACACCGAAGGACAAAGCGTTCGTGGAGGGCTCCGTCGGCGTTGTCTCCACCTGGATCCTTGCTGCGCTGCGGAACCGTCAGTTTCTCTCCTTGGATGAACTGAATCGTGCAATCTGGGAAAAGCTGGCTGACTTCAATCACAAGCCGTTTCAGAAGAAAGATGGCAGCAGAGCCTCTGACTTTGAGGAAGAAAAGCTGTTCCTTCTGCCGCTACCGCCAAATCCGTTTGAACTGGCAGAATGGAAAACGGCCACGGTGCAATATAACTACCACATTTCAGTGGATCGCATGAACTATTCGGTCCCATACGAATACATCAAACAGAAAGTGGATGTACGACTCACCGGCTCCGCTGTAGAAATCTATTTCTGCGGTACCAGAGTGGCCTCCCACCTTCGGCTGTATGGCCGCCCCAATCAGTACAGTACGCTTGAGGAGCATATGCCTCCGGAGCACACCGCTTACCTCCAATGGAACAGTGAACGGTTCCTTCGCTGGGCGTCCTCTATTGGCGAAAATACTGCCGCTGTTGTGCGAGTATTCCTTACTGCTCACAAGGTAGAGCAGCAGGGTTACAAATCCTGCATGGCCCTCCTAAAGCTGTCTGACCACTATTCTGTGGTCCGCTTGGAGGACGCCTGTCGAAAAGCTCTGACCTTCACCCCTTCTCCTAGCTTGAAAAGTGTACAGGCTATTCTGAAGTCTGAGCAGGACCTGCTTCAGACGGAAGATGTGGATCCAGAACCTGTGCCTCAGAAGGCCCACAGGTTTACCCGTGGTGCTGAGTACTACAGAAGGGGGAAGAAATAATGTTCAGTAACGAAACGATTCGTAAGCTCAGAGAGATCCACATGGGCGTCATGGCAGAGCAGCTTTCTGCCCAGCTGGAAGACCCGCAGTTCCGGAATGTACCCTTCGAGGATCGGCTCGCTATGCTGGTGGATGCCGAATGGAGTGCGCGGAAAAGCAACCGGCTCACTGGCCTGATCAAGAAGGCCGGCTATGCAGATACACAGGCCAGCGTGGAGAATATCGAGTATATTGCCGAACGGCATCTGGACCGGGAGCAGATCCTCCGCTTGGCATCCTGTTCGTACATTCAGGAGGCACGAAATGTGATCATCCTGGGCGCTACCGGTGCTGGAAAGACATTCCTGGCCTGTTCCCTGGGTGTGGCGGCCAACCGGAACTTCTACGCCGCTCGGTATCTCCGGCTGCCGGATCTTCTGGTGGAGATCGCTGTGGCCCGGAGGGATGGGACCTATCGGGAATATATGAAGCAGCTGAAAAAGGTGAAGCTGCTCATTCTGGACGAGTGGCTGCTGTACCCGCTGAAGGAGGCAGAAGCCCGGGATGTACTGGAGCTGGTGGAAGCTCGGAACAAGGTGGCGTCCACCATCTTCTGCTCCCAGTATGACACCAGTGAGTGGCATGAAAATTTGTATGATCCAACTCTGGCGGACGCGATCTGCGACCGGATCATCTACAACGCGTACACGGTTCAGATCGAGGGCGAGTCAATGCGCAAGCGCATGGGTATGACAGAGAAATTTCCCCGGCGGCCGGGTGCACCATTTGGGCGGTGTCCGTGGACCGGCGTGGTGGTGCATGCACCACGGCCTCGGTGTAGGACCAGCGGAAAGGGTGTCCGTTTTCAGCGGTCAGGGTGTCGGACGGCTAACGGTCAGGGTGTAGTTTTCGGCCGGCATATTCAGAAAGGATTGGCTCAGTACAAATCCAACTGTAGTCAGCTCCGCACAACGGATCTGGAGCAGGAAAATGAGCGTCTACGGAGCAGACTTCGCACCTATGAGGATGTAATTTCTCGTAATAATCTGTGGCATTTCTTTAGCGGAAGCCGTGGCAAAAACCGCAACAGGCACGATGCCCGATGATTCCCGTGTAGAGCTGGAAAAAATGTAAATTTTCAAATGGGAGCGTCTAAATCGTACAGCGCATCATTTGGGCGCTTCCCATCCAAAAATCAGTCCACTTTTACAGTTGATGAGCTGAGAAAAAATTGCGAAATACAGGAGGTTCTATGAAAACAGGTCTTACCAAGAAGCAGAAAACAACCAATGTCTATTTCAATGAAGCAGACAGCATGGTCGAGGTCTGTACCTACAACACCGCACTCAAAAACAGGCTCACCGAGTACGCTGGGAAATATCCCTCTGAGTGTCGGTTAATTGACGATGATGGAAACGGCTGTCTGACCTTTGAAGTTAACAAGGGGCGTTTCGGTTTTAAGCTGACTGCCCCGTACACAGAAGAGCGC
>OIYT01001334.1_pt1 | contig 17861 bp, 14 predicted proteins | sample 1588201 | NCBI WGS metagenome assembly OIYT01 (sample SAMN03283260) | human gut metagenome | biome: human-associated habitat; material: feces | host: Homo sapiens | place: USA | collected 2013
GAGAGCCAGCAGATAAACGACCTCCCGTTGCCAGCGCAACGGGAGGTTTGCTTTCTCGCGTCCCAGCATCGCCAATACGCTGTGATTTCGTCCTGGAGCGGGTGGAGGCTTGCCTGCGGTCTTAACGTCTGAAACGTCGCACAGCTGGCTAACGCGCTGGTATCTGTGCTTGGAGTGGGTGTTCGGCAAGACCAACAAAAACGCCGGTCGAAATTCTACATTTTGCCGAGAGCAAAAACGAGCCGCTTTCCCGAAAAAACTCCGGAAAAGCGGCTCAAAATGCCTTGGGTAAAGGTACAAGTCCACTGATTTTGCCAAAACCCTTTTTGATATCTTTTTTTCCAACTTCAAAAAATGGGCGCAAAAAAACCCGGAAGCCGTTGAAACTTCTGGGTTTTTCGCGTAGATATCTTTTTTGGTTCTACTAGATGGAGCAGGGTACGGGAGTCGAACCCGCCTGGCCAGCTTGGGAAGCTGGAGTAATACCGATATACGAACCCTGCGTTGCTCCTATTCTACTACACGAGCGCACAAACGTCAAGATGATTTCTTTCAACCGTCCGGAAATTACAAAAAAAGTGTTGACAGCTTCCGGAAGCGGGTGTATAATTCAATCAACATACCAACATACCACTTTGGTAGGAATTAAACGGACAGCTTACCCGCCCGCCTCATATGGAAGGAGAAAACGTCATGTCGAATATTTACACCTCTGCCGATCAACTCATCGGAAAAACGCCGCTGCTGGAGCTGACGCGGATCGAAAAGGCCTATCATTTGCAGGCAAAGCTGCTTGCAAAGCTCGAATACTTCAACCCCGCCGGAAGCGTGAAGGATCGCGTCGCCAAGGCAATGATCGACGATGCCGAGGCGCGCGGCCTGCTCAAGCCCGACTCTGTGATCATCGAGCCGACCTCTGGCAATACCGGCATCGGCCTTGCCTCCGTCGCGGCGGCGCGCGGCTACCGCATTATCATCGTCATGCCGGAGACGATGAGCATCGAGCGCCGCCAGTTGATGCGCGCCTACGGCGCAGAGCTGGTGCTGACCGAAGGCGCGAAGGGCATGAAGGGTGCCATTGCCAGGGCGGAAGCGCTCGCGGCAGAGCTGCCGAACAGCTTCATCCCCGGGCAGTTCGTCAATCCCGCAAACCCGCAGGCGCACCGCCGGACCACCGGCCCCGAAATTTTTGAGGACACGGACGGAACGGTGGACTGCTTCGTCGCGGGCGTTGGCACCGGCGGAACGATCACGGGCGTCGGCGGCTACCTGAAATTCAAAAATCCCGCCGTCCGCGTCGTCGCGGTCGAGCCGAAGAGCTCGGCGGTGCTCTCCACGGGCATTGCGGGCGCGCACAAGATTCAGGGCATCGGCGCGGGCTTCGTGCCCGCCGTGCTGGACACCGGCGTTTACGACGAGATCATCGCCGTTGAGAACGACGACGCCTTTGCCGTGGGCAGGGAGATCGGACGCCGCGAAGGCATTCTGGTCGGCATTTCCTCCGGTGCCGCGCTCTGGGCGGCGATCGAGGTGGCAAAGCGTCCGGAAAACGCAGGGAAGAACATCGTCGTGCTCCTGCCGGACACCGGCGACCGCTATCTCTCCACGGCACTGTTCGCGGAGGCATGATAGAAAGCGCGGGAGGCTCAAGCCTCCCGCGCTTTTCTCATATCACATAGTCGTTGCCCGGCTCGACCTGCATCAGGTCGGCAAGGGTGATGCCGGAGAAATACTCCTTCGTCAGCCGGTAGTAGCCCTGCCAGACCGGCAGCGTGCGGCACTGCGCCGCCCGCATACAGACGGTGTCGCCCTGTAGGCAAGTCACGGGCGCAAGGTCGCCCTCGGCAAGGGTCAGAATGTCCCACAGCGTGATCTTATCCGGCTCACGGGTCAGCCGGTAGCCGCCGCCGATGCCATGTGTGCTTTCGACCAGTCCGCCGGATTTGAGCATCGGCATGATCTTTTCGATATATTTCAGGGAGATCTCTTCTTTCGCCGCCACCGCCTTCATCGGGATAAACTCCCCGTTGCGGTGCTCCGCAAGATAGAGCAAGATACGGACGGCATAGCGTCCTCGCGTTGAGATCATCATGGCAGCGCCTCCTTTCCTATAATATACCACCTTGGGAGGCTTTTGCGCAAGTCCCTTTTTTTGCCGCAGAGACTTTGCCTCTGCGGCGCGTTCGGTTTACATAACGCTTTTCTCGAGCGGACGCCGTTACTCCCTTATTGGGTAAACAGCGAGAACAAGTAGACGATGTAGGCAAGCAGAGAAATATCCATTACCAACGGAAAAATGCGCGAACGTCTGAATTTTTTTGTGCGCTCCTTGGAAAGCCCTCTGATCCGCGCAGCAAAGTCGGCGTAGCCCTCACCGTCCTCGGAAAGGATCTGGACGGCGCATTGCTTGAAGTAAAGAAGCATTCCCCAATCCGTGACCGACGCCGCCACAATTTCATCGAGCCGACACTCGCAATGACTGCCGCTCTCCTGCACGTCGACACGAATCAAATCGCCCTCCACCGTGACCGTTCGATGAAGACGCCTCAGATTGGAAAAGAAATTCATATAGTGCGTGCGGCGCTCATAGAGCACATAGACAACGATCAGAACACTGAGCGCAAACGGGATCGGCATGGATGGGATCATCCCCTTTACGGCAGTAAAGATCACCCAAGCAATATAAGCCAGAAGGGTCAGCGGCCGCGTACAATAAAAATCCGGCGCAAGACGTGCCGCAAGCGCATCCCACCGAAGTGTGCGCCGCGCAGACGAACAGGAACGAAAAACAAGCATTGCTCTACCTCCAAATTTTTTGTTGCCTTGGTCAAATGAAAATACCCGGGTCATCTGCGTCACAACCGACGTCCTCGCCCTGTTGAGCCGTGCAGACCCGACTCCAGTAGCGCGGGAAGCAGCGCAGCAGAATTTGTTTGCCCAGCAAACTGAGCAAAACTGCGACAGCCTCCGTCAGCCATGCAAGCCCAAACATATAACGCCCGGGCACAGGGAACTGCGGCTGCAAAATATAGGTCAACCACAAAAGTATCCGAATCTCCGCGAGCAGAATAAATCCAATACTGCACCACCATTTCGGTCTGTTTGTTGTAAAGACCGCTTCCTCCTGTGCATCCACGCCGCGCAGGATCGGTCGACGGCAGAAAAGCAGGCGACGGTAATTTTCCCCGTTGCACAGCGGGGGCGCAACAGCGTTCAAGCGGCGCGTCTCGCCCCCTTTTGTCAGCCCGGGCAGCCTGCCACGGCAAACCAGTACATAGGAAACAGCGGAGGCCAACAGCACAAGCGCTATCCGAAGCACAACATACCTTCGCTTCCAAGCACCGGCCGCCTCCGTAGGCCAAAAGATCAGCAAAATGAGAAACGCAGGAACGGAAAACAGTCGAGAAAACGAATAAGCACGCGCCCCCTCCAAGTAGACGGTCTGCTCCCCGCTTGCGTATGCGACTTGCTCATTTCCTCGAAAGAAATAAAGCGCCCAACCGCGAAATGTCGGCTTAACTGCAAATCGCCGCATCGTATTTCTCCTTGTATTATAGAGTAGTAGTTATTAGAGCCCCTCTCCAAGGGCTGTGCTACACTGTAAGGGATGCTGTGGATTGGTTTCACGCTCCTACCGCCTGACGGTTCCAGAAAGGCTCCAATCACAGTCCTTTACAGTATTGTTAATCAGTTAGATACCGGCCAGACGGTTTATGTAGAACAACGTAGAAGTAAGTAAACGATGCCTGCACGCTCGCCCCGTGCAGCACGCCCGCAAGCGGCGCGAGCGCGTCGCCCAAGTGCGCGAGTGCATCATCAGGCAGCGCGTCCCTGCTGCACACCTGTCAGCCCGCCGCCTCCTGCATCACGGGCACGTCGGGCAGTTTTTTCCCGATCCTCCGGACAGGGAGAAAGCGCAGCGCGTCACGCAGCGCCAAGAAATCCGCCCGACGGTCGGCAAAGGCCTGAATCGCCAGATCACGCCGCGCCAGCGTACTCGCCTTCTTTTTTATCAGGGCATATTGCTGGATCACACACGCAGCCGCAATTAGCTGTGCCGCCACCAGAATTGCGATGAACCGCGCCTCCTCCAAGACGACCATCAGCACGACGTCAACCGCCAGCTCCATGAGGAAAATTCCGATCATCACAGCAAACGCCGCCTTGCGCAGTCTGCGCGACAGGTTGAAGGCCAGATATGCTGCGGCAAGCAAAATCTGCGGCAGGGCGAACAATATCTTCATCACAATGCCCTGATTGGGAAAAAGCACCTCGTCCAGCACGATATAAATGCTGTTAAACACAAATGTGGCATAGAGGCAGACCTCGTTCAAAAAGCCGAGGGGCGTCGGTTCTTTTTCTTTCAATTCCATTGCATTTCTCCAGTTTTTGAGAATTGTCGCGCCCGTCAAAGGCGCAGGGCGAACCAATGCGGCTCGATGGGGCGCAGGTCGCGGGCGAACTGCGTCGGCTCCGTGCCGTCGAGGCTGTAGCAGACGCAAACGCGGCCTTCGATGTTGGCGGGCGACACGATGAAGTAGGTAAACGGTGTCTGCACACTTACGCCATACAGAACGCCCGTGAGCGGCTTTAGCGCATCGCCCAACTGCGCAAGTGCGTCGTCAGGCAGCGTCTCCCTGCTGCATATCTGCCAGCCTGCCGCCTCCTGTATGGCAGTGGAAGCAGGCAACCCCTTTCCGATCTTCGTCACAGAAAGTCCGTTCAGCACTTCTTGCAACGCCTGAAATTCTACCCGATGATCTGTAAAGCGCTGAACCCCATCATCTGTTGTCGCTTCGGTATTTGTTTGCTGTCCTTTGAATATAATTTTCCATGTTTCATCATTTTTGTGTTGAATACAGTATGCTACAGACACAAGCGTATATAGTAGTAGCATGCACAGTACCACGACTTCAAAAGCACCAAAAGCAATTCGGTGCAAAAGCAGTAGCGCAACTACGCACAACAACTCAATCAAGCAAACGCAAAAGAGCATAATCCGAGCAGTCACATAGCGTTTGGGCAATCTCGACAGATCAAGAAATAGTGCGACAATATACACAATTCCAAGAAAAAAAACCACTGTTCTTATTGGAATATTATGTTGATAATTAAAGGCATCCAATAGATATGCCGTTGGGAAAAAAAGTGGAATAAAAATAATGCACAAATTCATTAACTTATCAATCATTTTTTTGTGTTTCATAACTAACATTTTCCTCTCTCAAAAAGGTTTATCCCTCCACCTACACTTGAAGCAAGGCTAACCGTCTTTGCAAAAGTTTTCACTGAAGCAAACATGGCAGCAGCTATTGTTGGTGTAAAGTATGCCAGTGCTATTAGACCAATTGGGATTCCTGCAACGTAATCTTCAATATAGTTTCTTAATTCACTCTTATGTTTAACATCGAACGTGTCGAGATGGTAAAGTTCTGTTTTCGAATTTTCAGTCATATACGGCGCTGCAACTGTTTCGATTTCTCTTGTATATTGATTTGCAAAACTCATTGCGTTCGGTGCTACATAATTGTCCGGTCGTGTTGCTCCTGTATCTGCCCTTACCGTATTAACAGATACTGTCGGCAATGTGCCGCCACTATCTTCATAGCGCACAGGATTATTGTTGCAGTAAGCAAACATATTAGTCCCAACAAATCCTTGCCCTGTAGATGCAAGACTGTCCGCGTTCAGGAAACGCTGGTTCACGGGATCATAGTAACGGGACTGGAGGTAGTAATAGCCGGTCTCGCTGTCGTAGTAATAGCCGCGATAGCGAAGCGGGTCCTTCTCTGCCATTGTACCGCTGCTTGACAGGATATTGCCCCATGCGTCGTAGGTATAGCTTGCGGCAATGCTTCCATCCGTTCCGATCAGCTTCACCACGTCACCTTGTAGGTTCAGGATATAGTAGTAAGTCGTGAAGGCCGTACCGTTCGTAGAATAGAGCACGGCAAGTGGGGAGCGAGGCGACCGCCGCCGGTGGCGGAGCCAAGGGAGGCGAGCGAGTGGCAGCAACAAGGCGATTGGCGAGCATGACTTGTCATGCGATGACAGAGCCGCTGTTGCAACAGGGCGTCCGCTTTCGTCATAGACAAAGTCCATAACGGCCGTCAGGATTCCGTCCTCCGTCACCTTCTCGCGCACAAGTCTGCCGCTCTGCGTCACATAGTCATGCTGCACGGTATGCGTGGTCGTTACCTGTGCCCGCTAATTTAATAATATTAATCAACTTGATGTTAATAGTAATAATACGAAAATGCTATTGCCTCCATGTATTTAATTATTTGTTTATTTGACATAAATTGCCCTTGTGAATTAGTAAACACAAATTTTGCGTAATAGTCTATGCTATGATAGCTGTCCAAATCTAGTTCAAAGAAAGTTTCATTCTCGCAGTTTTCCTTCTGGATTGTAATGCGATAAAAACCCGCCCGGCCGCAAAACAAATTATAGTTCATCAATTCCTTTGTCGCATTTATAATGCTATCATCAACATTTGTTTGCAGCCATTCACAAGTATTGGAATCTGTCCATCTGTCAGCAATTGTAATGTAGCATAAAATTTCTCCTTCTTCAGCCGTAATTGCATACCCGCAGCTTGCCTCGCAAATATCCCATTGCGGCGGAATGCGGAAAGTAACCCCCGCAGCCTCGATTGAAACCGGTTGCCAGTCAGTTAGGCCGCTGTTGATGTATGGGTTGTTTAGCTCATTTTTGGCATCTACGCCTCCACGTACGTGTGATACAAGCAGCGCGGAGAGCAGCAGGAAAACCAAGAAAGCAAAAACTAAGATTGGAAGGATTATTAGTAAAATTGTCGATTTCTTCAAGTTCGCCCTCCTTTGATTTAATGTTGTTATAAGCTTATTTTAAATAAAATTTGCTTGTTGTAATATACATTATTTAAGTGATTCAAATATCCATGCATTTGAGTCATATCCAATTGTCCCTTTTATAGTATTACCTATATCAGCTACCTCTGCATGCTTATTTACGTCAGCAAGCAAGTAGTGCACGTACAACTCGTTTTCTATGCCTCTCTTTGTTCTTCCTGCTAGCATACCTGGTCTTTCCTTTTGGGCTGTATTTAAAATCTCTTTTGCTAGTTCTGCTAAAACATCAGGATGCTTTAGATCTGATGCATATTTTTGTTTATTGTCGAATTGAACCGTATCTATGTTCGTTATTTTGAACTCATAACTACGTGTATATGTGCGAGATTTTTCATATATTACCCAGAAAAATGATTTAATTGTTATTTTCTTTCTATACGTTATAGTAACTTTATATCTTATGTATCCTTCGTCACCTCTCTCTATTTCCTCGGTGGATGTTTCACTACTATCTACAACTACATACTCAGGGAATCTCCCCTCGCTGTCTGCCATGCAAACCGGATTGTTGTTGCAATACGCAAACATATTGATTCCAACAAAGCCTTGTCCCGTGGATGCAAGGCTGTCCGCGTTCAGGAAGCGGCGGTTCACGGGATCATAGTAACGGGACTGGAGGTAATAGTAGCCGGTTTCGCTGTCGTAGTAATAGCCGCGATAGCGAAGCGGGTTCTTTTCTGCCATTGTACCGCTGCTTGACAGGATATTGCCCCACGCGTCGTAGGTATAGCTTGCAGCAATGCTTCCATCCGTTCCGATCAGCTTCACCACGTCACCCTGTAGGTTCAGGATATAGTAATACGTCGCGAAGGCCGTACCGTTCGTAGAATAGAGCACGGCAAGTGGGGAGCGAGGCGACCGCCGCCGGTGGCGGAGCCAAGGGAGGCGAGCGAGTGGCAGCAACAAGGCGATTGGCGAGCATGACTTGTCATGCGATGACAGAGCCGCTGTTGCAACAGGGCATCCGCTTTCGTCATAGACAAAGTCCATAACGGCCGTCAGGGTTCCGTCCTCCGTCACCTTCTCGCGCACAAGTCTGCCGCTCTGCGTCACATAATCATGCTGCACGGTGTGCGTGGTCGTCACCTGCGCCTGCGTCGCGATCGGCTCCGCTCCGCTGTGCCGGACGGTTTACATAATGTTTTGCGCCGGTGAAATCTTCATTTTCTCATTTCCACGAGACGCAAAACGCCCGCTTATAGCGTCGTAAAAACGGTATAGAGAAGGCAAAATGTACAAATCAATCGAACAATCAGTGACGGCAACTGCGACCTCTGGAATTTTTGCGTTTTCTCCTTTGACACCGTGCGCACGCGTTCGGCTACTGCCGCATAGTCTGCCCCTTCCTCCGGCCAGATCACAACAGCCATGTCCTGATAATAAATTCGCATTCCCCAAGGTCTTACCACAGCGATCGTGATGTCCTCCAGTTTTTCTTCATAGTGGTTTCCGCTCTCCAGCACATCCAAAAAAAGCATCTCCCCGTCGATTGTCACAGTGCGATGCCGCCGAATCAACGCGCAACACACAACCCTAAGAGCCGGCAGAGATGCATAAACCATCAGAAGAAGTACCGATACCGTGCAAAGCATAAGAACCGGACCATCTAAGAGTAACCCATGCATACTGAACAGAATAAACGCCACGACGTACGCTAACGTCAAAAGGGGCTGCGCAACAAAAGTGCTCGGATCAAGTATGGCACAAAGCGCAAATTGCTTGCACGCGTTGCCAAACGATGATTTTGTATGAAACTGATGCATTCTTATCCCCCCATTGTTAAACGCCTTATTATAGCTCTACCTTCGTTTACGGCAATTTCAGTCGCTTCTTCAGGCGTGCGGCTTCCTGTGCAAGTTCCGCCGGTAAAGTCTCCCGATATGCTTCAAAGGCTTCCCTTGACTTCGCCGCCTCCATGACCCGAAGGAATTTTTCATAGGTAAACTTGACAATGCGCGCATTCGGATTTCGCGCCGAAAGTACAAAGCGCCAGCTACCGTGCGGTTCAAAAAAGCGCTCACACGCACTTTTCAAGTAAGAATGCTCCACCAAATAGTGAAAATCATCATACAGGCCAAGGTAGGCGAGTTCATCGTAGTCTCGAAATCTGTATTTGCGCTCAACTGTCTCTCTTTCATCAGGCGAACAGCTCTTCAAAGCATCCTGTAGTCCGGCGCTTCGGCAAAGGCAGTACCATTCATAAGCGCTTTTGATGTCCGTGATCCTTTCGAAATGGTGAAAAATGGTATCCATTTGATACTTGTACTTTTCCAGTGTGTATTCGTATGGAATAATTCCACCATATTCACGCTCCGTACTGAATGGATTTTCAAAGAATTGGTAGTTATCAAGCTTGTCCATTGGTACGGGCGGCCAAACTCGTCCAACAACCGTGCCGTCCTTCATTCGTAGGTCATAAGAATAGGAACGCTTGAGCGGTATGCAATCCCGCGTTTGGAATAATGGAGCAGCACCGTAACGCAGTTGAAAATCATACTGCGGCATATGTGAAATTGGAAATATACATATAATGAGCAACACCTCATTGTTGACCAGTCGGTACCATTGTAGCGGAACTTCCGAGTCATAGCGCACAAAGCCATGCGCGCGAATTTGTTCTCCAAAGTATTTTTCAAAGAACGGGAGTGTTTCCGTCGGAATAGGCATTGGTTCTCCTCCTTGTATCGTTAATTTTAAGTAATGCAGCGGTATTTACTTTATCTTTTGTGTCCAAAAATGGCAAAATGCTCCGCAGCATATTCCAAACCCAAAAGCAGCATAAACCGTCATCATTGACTGTGGTTTCGGTGCCCAAGAGCTTGATCTTTCAGTTCTAAGCGTGCTTGTTGATCTGCTCCTCTCTCTAACGCTAACGTATGCCGGTGCACGTACCGCCTCTTTTTCCGGTTGAGGCACTAAGGTAACTACATAAAGAACAACGCCGTCCTCTGGTGTTGTATAATGTACCATATATTCCTTTCCAGCATACGTCTTTGTGAAAGTTCCGGTAAAGCTGCCCTTTGCGCCAAGATATAGCACCGGATCACCACCTACACAAAGCGTTCCATTCAGGTACTTTCTGACCTGCTCTCTGGCCAATGCATGAGACCCTATGGATTTTACCTCCCAGACACAATTATTTTGATAAACATCAAGACGTCCATAGCCGCCATTCGCAAGATTCACTCCGGCCTCAATTCTAATGTTGGTGTTTGTCGCTTCTATCGCTTCCTGCACATAACGATGAAAAGTCCAATAGAAGGTAAAGTACTCTCGGCTTTCACCACCTTCGTCATGATAACTTACAGGATTATTGCCGCAATACGCGAATGCATTCGTGCCTGTAAAGCCTTCTCCCGTGGATGCAAGGCTGTCCGCGTTCAGGAAGCGGCGGGTCGCAGGGTCATAGTAACGAGACTGGAGATAATAGAAGCCGGTTTCAATATCATAGTAGTAACCGCGATAACGTAGCGTGTTGATTCTTGACATCGTACCGCTACTTGATAAGATATTGCCCCATGCGTCGTAGGTATAGCTTGCCACAACCGAGCCGGAAGCAGTAATGAGTTTAACCACATCACCTTGCAGGTTCAGAATATAGTAATACGTTGTGAAACTGGCTCCGTTGTTGGATGAATAGTTGAGTGCAAACGGACGCCCAAATGCATCATAAATGTAGTCCAGAATTTGTGTGCTTTTGTTTCTTTCTGTTATTGTTTCACTAACGATTTTTCCATCCTGCGTAGTATAATCGCGGGTTTCTCCTTCGTAAGACTTTCTGTAGCGATTTCCATGTAAATCGTAATCGTAAGCTACTTGCCACTGTTCTTCATAACAACCGATATGGGACAACTGGTTCCCATTTTGCCATTGCAGGTCATACTTAACACCAGAAGGCGTATAGTAACTCAATGGGTTGCCGCCGTTGTCATAGGTGATGGCCTCGCCGTTCACCGCCGTCAGCAGGTCGAGCCACTGCGTGTCGCCGTAGGTATAGGTCTGGGTGGTCGTGCCGTTCTTCGAGACGGTCAGGAGGTTGCCCGCGGTGTCGTAGGTATAGACATAGTCGTCGGTGACGTGGCTGCTGCCCGTGCCCGCGCCGTCGTAGTACGTCTCGCGCGTGAGCTGGTTCTGCGCGTCGTAGACATAGTCGGCAAGGGGGTAGAAGGGGCTGGTGCTCTGGCTGATGCGCGTGATGTTGCCGCAGGCGTCGTAGGTATACTTCGCGCCCTCCAGCAGCGTGCCGCTGCCGCTGAGGCGGACATTGCGGTACTGTATGCGGGAGGCGGTATTGCCGTTTGCAAGCGCCTCATAGGCATAGGCCGTGGTGAAGCGCGAGCCGACCGCGACGCTTTGCAGGCGGCGCAGGGCATCGTAGCCGTATTGCAGGGTGTCGCCCGTGGCGGCGGTGAGGGTGTTCAGCGTGCCGTCGCCGGACGCGCCGTCGTTATAGCCGTAGGTCTCGGAAAAGCTCCGGTTGCCGAGCACCCAGCTCTGGCTCGACAGGCGGCCGTAGGCATCGTAGCGGTGCTCGGTGCGCTGGGCGGCCGTGCCGTACTGCTCGCTGCGGATGAGGCGGCCGAGGGAGTCGTAGGTGAACTCATAGCCGTCCTGCTCCACGCCGTCACGCTCGCGGGCGATGCGCGCGACCGCGCCCTCCGCGTTATAGTCGTAGCGCACGACATCGCCGTCGGCCAAGGTCTTACTGACCAGCCGGTCGAAGGTATCGTAGGCATAATGCACGGTGTCGCCGTTGCCGTAGGTCTGCGTGAGCATCGGCCCGCCACCCGCGCGGTAGACCGCCGAGGACAGCAGGCGCTGGCCGACGTAGGTCGCCGTGCGCTGCCCCCACGCGTTATAGGAGAAGGCATAGGTCTGGTGCTGCTCCGCCCCGCTGCGGAAGCTCTTGCGATCCATGCCGCCAAGCAGCCCCTGCGCATAGCTGTAGACGACCGAGGCGACGCCACTCTGGTAGGTCTGTTGCAGGCGGCCGCTCTCCGTCTGATAGACATAGGCGTGGGTCTGGCCGCGTCCGTTCGTGCTCGTGAGCAGGCGTCCGCTCCACGGGTCGTAGACGTAGGAGACGGTGTTGCCGTTTGCGTCCGTGGCCGCGGCGACGTGGTTACGGTCGCCGGTCATGGTGGAGCTGGCCTGCATGGTCAGGCCGCCGCCCGTGCGCGTGGCGGTGAGGCGGTTGCCGGAGGTGTCGTAGGTATAGGAAGTGGTCACGCCCGCCTGCGTCGCGGTGAGGACATCGTGGTAATTATTATAGGTATAGGTGCTGCGCGAACCGTTGACAGCGGTATAGGCCGTGAGGTCTACGCCGCTGTAGGTGGCCGTGGCGCTGCCCTCGCCGCTGCGCTCGGCGGCCACGACATTGCCGTTGTCGTCATAGCGGTAGGTCTGGGCAGGCTCGCGCCGCAGGGAGATGTTGTCGAAGGCGGCCTCGTTGCCGTTATAGTCGTAGGCACAGACGACAAGGATCTTCGACACCGCCTTCTGCGCGACCAAGATGCCTTGGCAGAACTGCCAGTCGCCGAAGACGGGGTTATAGGGGAAGAAGAAGACCTCGGAAGTGGCGTCGGTATAGTAGATGCGCGCGATGAGGCCGAAATACGGGTCGGTATCGTCCGTTTTGGCCGAGACGCTGTCCGGATAGGCATTAGCCTTCGCCCAGCCGGAGAGCAGGTAGGTCGTGCCGGCCGGATCGGAGAGGGTGACATTTTGCAGCAGGCGGTTATAGCCGCCGCCCGTGAGCCTGCCCGCCTGCTGACCAAAGTAGGTGGAGGTGCTGAGCGAGGCGGAGGCGGAGCGGAACCAGCCGAAGGAAGCAGCCGTTGGGAAGGAGGAAAGCTGCTCAAAGGAGCCGTCCTCCAGCAGGTTATAGGTGGAAGCGCCGTCGGACTGCGCCTCGAGCTGGAGGCAGTCGACCCAGACCGTGCCGCTGTCGCGGACAACGGCGGCGCGGTAGCTGCCCGCAGCAAGCTGCGCGCCGACGCTCAGGCGGAGCCAGCCGTCGCCGGTTCCGGTCGTCACGTAGTCCACCGCACGGCCGGAGGCGACCGCCGCGCCGGAGGCGTCCTGAAGCTCAAGGCGGACGTTTCCGGCGGAGGGGATACGCACATAGGCCGAGAAGGTATAGCTGCCCGCCGCGAGAGAGACGGTCTGATACATCGTGCCGCTCGGCCGGAAGGACGCGCCGCCCGCGCAGGCGCTCTGCGTGGAGCGCGACGCGCCGACCCAGCCGTCCGTCCCGTTCTCGGCGCTGCTGTTCTTCAGCAGGTTCACGCCCTGCTGCCCCGCGCTGGCACCAGCCAGCAGGCGGTTGTTCCGGCGGCTCACGCCGCTGTTTTCCGTATACTTCGCCGTGCCGACGCCGAGGACGCGCGTCTTGGTCTGGTCGGTGGAATAGGAGCCGACGGTGCGCCCCGCGCGGTCGAAGAGCTGGTAGAAATAGGCCTCTTCGTGGAAGTCGTCGGCATAGCAGCGGTAGGTCGTGCGGAACTGCGCCTCTTTATAGGCGCGGGTCTTGCGGCCGTTTTCGCGCTGCGCGCCGATGACGTAGGGTTGCAGGCAGCGCACGTCGCGGTTGTTGCTGTAGGTATATTCTATGCCGCACTTGCTCTCGGCGTCGTAAACGCCGCAGAGAAGACCCACAAGGTCGGAGACGATCTGCTCGCCGTCTTCGTTGAGCGCGCCGCTTTGGAGATAGGAATACTGCGCCTTTGCCCCGTCGGGGAAGGTGATCTCCGTGAGGCTGCCGTCTGCGGCATAGGTGAGCGAAACGCGGTATTTTGTCCGGTCGCCGGAGAAGTCGCACTTGCGGATCATGCTGGACAGGCGGTTGCCGGAATAGCCCAGCAGGACGAGCTGCTCGGCGTCGGTGCCGACGTTCTTGCGCCAGACCGAGGTAAGGCGGTTGCCGCCGGAGGTGATGCCGCCGCCCGCGTTCCACGTCGTGCCGTTATAGCAATAGTACAGGGCGTTTCCGTAGGCGTCCAGCTCGCGGACAAGGTAGCCGCCGGAGAAGATCTTGCGGTTGCCGTAGTCGTCGGTCATGGTCGAGCCGCTGACGGTGAGGCCGAGGCCGTCCTCGTCGCGGTAGACGCCGCCGCTGTAGCGCAGGTAGTGCTCGGTGCCGTCGGCATCGTGGTAGACAAGCTGATTGCCGACGGTCAGGAGGCTCTGCTGCGCCGAGAGCTTCCAGCCCGCGCCGAGCACCATCGTGCTGTAGTCGGGGACGTGAAGCGAAGCGGTTCCGGCGGTGTGCGTGCCGTGGCCGTAGGCGCTGTTATAGACCAGCGAAAGGGCAAAGGGCATCGTCGCGCTGTCGGAGGAGGCGATGGGCACGAGCAGCGTGTTTTGCAGCGAATAGTCGCACAGGTAGCCGACGCCCGCGCGGCCGATGCTCTGGGTCTGGTAGGTATACTGCGGCTCGATGCCCGTTACGTTGCGGTAGACCACGGTGAAGCGCGGCTGGTCGCTGCTCTTGCGCGGGCCGTAGAAGACCGCGCGATGGTTGGCGCTCTCGTCCGCCGAGCGCAGAAGGAAGCCGAGGTTATAATAAGAGGAGGCATACCAGCGGTAAGCCAGCGGCGAAACGTCCCACGCGGTATAGTAGCCGTTGCCGCCGGAGGTGATATGCGTGCGATCCACGGCGACGGTGGCCGTGATGTCGGAGGCCGCCTTGTTCCATGTCAGCGTCTGCGCCCACGTCTTCCATTCGTCGGTGGTCGAGAAGCCGTCCATGTTCGCTATGCTGTCGATCCCGTAAAGGTCGATGTCGAAGTCCGCGCCGGTTCGCGTGTACTGATAGAGGCTGAACTGCGCATAGGTCAGCTCGCAGCCTGCGGGCAGCGCGGGCAGCCAGTTCAGGCGCACGTAGGAGCGCGTCAGGCCGGTGGCCGTGCCGTCGTTGCCGACGTAAAGCCCCGTCTCCTCCCCCGCCGTCTGCGCGGGAGAGCCTGCGCGGACGAAGGTGGCGCTGATGTTGGTCGTTCCGGAGAGCACCTCCGTCACGGTCGGGTCGAGCGTGACGGGGAATGCGGCGGCGTTGACCCACGCAGGGTCAGCCGTGACGGTGAGCAGCCAGCCGCCCGCGACCTGCGAAAGCGTGTAGGCGGCGGCATAGGAGCACGCGCCCTGCGCGTCGATGAGGTAGGGCGCGGGGATCTCGTAGATCGCCTCTCCGTCGTCCGAGGAGAGGGTGATGCCGCCGTCGTCGCGCAAATGCGGCGTCAGGCCGACCAGCTCCATGCCAAAGCGGTAGCTGTAGCTCGCGCTCGGCCGCGCAATGACGATGCTCTCCTTGAGGGTGTTGGCATAGTTTTCATAGCGCAGGCTCGCGCCGTCGAGCACGTCGTCGTATTGCAGCGCGGAATAGAGGTTCTCCGGCTCGACGGCGGAGAGGAAGCCGTCCGGCTGCTCCGGCTCCGATAGCACACGCGCGGCGCTATTTCGCGCCATTCCCTCGGTAGCAAGCGGGGAAAGGGTGAGCGAATAGTCGCCGCGCTGCATGGTCACAAGGCGCTGCGCGTCCGCCGAAAAAGTGCGCACGCTGTCGCCGTTCTCCACGCGATAGGAAGAACGGGTCGTCTCGTGAAGCGTATTGTCATAGTCCTGCCATTGTCCGTTTTCGTCGAGATAGTGCACGGGGGCGTCGTAGCTGACGGCGACAAAATCGCCGCTGTCCAGCCGGAAGTGCTTGACGCTCTGCTCGCGCAGCTCCGTCTGCTCGAAGAGCACCTGCGCGTTTTGCAGAAGCTCCTCGCCGGTCTGCTCGCGGTCGGCGGCGATCAGCGCGCCGTCCTCCTGCGCAGCAAAGACCGGAACAAGCTGCGCCAGAAGCGCCAAGATCAGGAATGTGGAAAGCCATCGTCGTAGTTTCATGCGCGTGTTCTCCTTCCCGTATAGTCCTGTCACCTATACTAATTTGATTATACATGATGCGCATAATTCTGTCAAGAGAGCAAAACGGTGCATTTTAATCGTTATAGGTTTATCAATTTATAACAAATCAGTCTCTCCTGCGGCGCGATGACGGCTGCGCGGACACGCAGGACAAAGGGAAAATAAGCCTTGCATTTTCCTGCGGGGTATGGTACAATGGGGCGCAGTGCATAACAGAAAGGAGAACCTTACATGAAACGTTATCTTGCTATTATTCTCGTGCTTGCCATGCTGAGCGCCCTGCTCGTCGGCTGCGGCAAGTCCTCCGGCGAAAAGCCCGAGAAGAAGACCGAGGCCGTCACAACGACCGAGCCTTCCACCGAAGCGCCCTCTACTGCGGCTCCCTCCACCGAGGCGCCCGCCGTGGTCGAGACCGAGCCTGCGCTCTCCACCGCCGCTGTCGGCACGTGGACGGCGGACATCGACCTTGGCCCGATGCTGCTAAACGCCATGCAGCTGCAAGTGGAAGACGCCGGCGCGCTCATGGTGGGCTACACCCTGCTGCTCGACGCCGACGGCACGGCGACCGCCTACGTCACCGACACGGACGCCTTTGCTACGAGCCTCAAGTCTTATCTTTACACCCTCATCCCTGCCATCCTTGAGATCACCGCGCAGGCGCAGGGCATGAGCTATGACGAGTTCATGACGGAAGCCGTCAAGCAGTTCGGCTCGGAAGAGGCCGTGTACGACGCCGTGCTTGAGCAGGTGGACTTCGACGCCATCCTCCAGACCGGCGATCTGCCCACGAAGGACGTCCCCACGGTCGGCACCTACACGATCGACGGCGACCGCGTGACCGTGACGCTCGAAGGCGACGTGACGGAGATGACCCTCAGCGGCGACACCCTCACCACCTCGGAAGACGGTGTGGAAATGGTCTACCACCGCGAGAAGTAATAACAAAAAGTCCCCGCGGGAGCTGTGCTCCTGCGGGTTCTTTTCTTCAGTGGGATGGGACGCAAAAAGCGTCCTCCAACGCAGCGCTCTGCCCCTCGTGATTTATTTATGTCCCTGCTGACGCAGCCAGATGTTCATCACAAGGCGGTGCGGCAGGAGCTTGACCAGCCCCACTTGCAGCCGCACGCGCAGGCCGTGAATGGACACATCCTTCTTCGTCCGGTACAAATGCCGCAGCGCCGTGTGCATGACGTCTTTCGCCACGTAGAGCTTGTTAAAATAGGTCACGCCGGTTTGGCTGGTCTGCGTGGCGTGCTCGAAAAACTCCGTCTTGACCCACCCGGGATTGACCGCCATGACGCGAATGCCGCGGCCTTTCAGTTCCCTGCCCAGCGCGCGGCTATAGCTGAGGAGGAAGGCTTTGGTGGAGGCATAGACGTTCAGGTACGGCACCGGCTGAAAGGCGGAGAGGGAGTCCAGCTCCAATATCTTCGCACCCGCCTTCATATACGGCAGGGTCAATTCCGTCAGCGCGACCGGTGCCTTGCAGTTCAGGTCGATCATGCGCAAGCTGTCGCTCAGCGGAATGTCCGCGTATGACCCGAATTTGCCGAAGCCGGAAATGTTGGCGAGCAGGCCGACCTCCGGCGAAGCGGTCTTCAGCAGTGCCTCGTAGTGCGCAAAGGCGTCCGGCTCCGTCAGATCCAAGCAGATCGGCCGTAGCGGCAGCCCCGTCTCTTCGCGCAAGGCTTCCAGCCGGTCGCCGCGGCGGGCAATGACCCAATATTCGTCAAAGCGTTCCCATTCGGGGAGCTGGCGCACAAACTCACGTCCCATGCCCGAGCTTGCGCCGGTGATCACGGCAATTCTCACAGTATTTCCTCCTCTATCCTTCGAATCGCGCGCAGCGCCTCGTCGACCTCCTGCGACGTCGTCTGCCAGCCTATGGAAAAGCGCACCACGCCCTGCGGGAAGGTGTCGAGCGTCTTGTGCGCGGCGGGCGCGCAGTGCATTCCGCAGCGCGTCAGGATGCCGAACTCGTTTTCCAGCTGCTCCATGAGCTCAAACGGGTCGCGGGCCTCGCGGTCGAGCTTATTGATGAACGTGAAGATCGGGATG